>ENA-OVGE01001315-OVGE01001315.1-human-gut-metagenome-genome-assembly--contig:-NODE-1315-length-19628-cov-3.531089_pt1 | contig 19628 bp, 10 predicted proteins | sample MGYA00237769_ERZ505417 | MGnify/ENA primary metagenome ERZ505417 (study PRJEB26158, sample SAMN06016403) | human gut metagenome | biome: human gut; feature: ankylosing spondylitis patient; material... | reverse complement strand
CCGGTGGACGTATTACGGTAATCGACGCTCTGCGTGGCTTCTCCTTGATTGGTATTTGCTTGATTCATGGGATGCAGCATTTTGGCGCTATGGGGACGATGGCTCCCCAAGCCATGTTCCCTTGGGAAGGGACGCTGGATGAGATTTTTCGGTGGTTTATTAATTACTTGGTGTTCGGCAAGTTCTTCATTATATTTTCTTGCCTGTTTGGTTTGAGCTTCTTTATCCAGATGGATCGGGCAGCTCAAAAAGGTGTTGATTTCCGTCCTCGTTTTTTATGGCGATTGGTATTGTTGCTTGTGATTGGTTTTGTTCATGGTTTATTGGTCCGTGTAGATATTTTGTTGGTGTATGCGTTGCTTGGTTTTGTATTGGTATTGATGTATAAATGGCCTACTAAATTATTGGTGGGAATCACCCTTTTCCTTTTCTTGGGCGGTGCCTCGCTAATTCCCGTAGCGTATAAGGCTGTAACGGCTCCTGCCGTCGAGCAAGTGGTGGAGAGACCGGCTGCCGCACCTATCGCTCGTGCTGAGGCTCCCCGGCGAGTCCCGACATTAGCCGAGACCATTGAGAACAACGCTTGGGACGGATTGGTAGGAAAAATGAATTTCCAGTTTGCCAGCGGTCGTATCTATCTGACCTTGGGATTGTTTATCCTCGGATTTATCGTAGGCCGAATCCGCTTGTTCCAACGCATGGATGAGTTCCGTAGCCGTTTGAATTACGGGGCGTTGGTCGCGTTGGTTTTAATCGGCTTGTTGTATCTGCTAAAACCTTATATACCTGCCGCATCTTGGCGTGAGGTCTCTATCAATGCGTGGATGAGTGCTACGACAACTAACTTGATTAATCTGATGACGGCTTATCTGTGGGTGGTGTTGGTCTTAGAGGCTTACCGCTCGGTAAAAGTTCAAAATGCCATGAAGCCATTGGTTAGTTATGGGCGTATGGGATTGACAAACTATATCGTACAGTCCGTGACCGGTGTCTTTATCTTCTCCGGTTTTGGCTTGGATTGGAGCCATTTGGGTGTTTTCTTGAGTGTATTGGTCTGCCTTGGATTTACGGCCATACAGATTGCCTTTAGCCAATATTGGCTGTCCGGCTTGCGCTACGGCCCGATGGAGTGGTTATGGCGGACAGGCACGTATATGAGATGGCAACCCATCCGTTTGGGTTAAGCCGGAAAGCTTTGTTCTCAATACAAATTCCGTACAATAAGACCACTGATGAGTCTAGTGTATAAAATGCTAAAAATCAGAGTCAAAAAAGCACGATGATCTTTCATCCAAAACACGTACGACTTTTTGAAAAAACATGTACGTGTTTTGGATGAAAGTCGTACGTGTTTGTCCCGAATCCTTCCACAGAAAACCAGAGCACATATAAAAATTTACAAGAAGCTTCATTTAAACGGAGCGGTAAATGAAAAAGCTGTGGATGGAAGATTGTATTATTAGAAATAACAGTTTTAATTTTCATTTTAAAACCTAATCTTTGCGATGAGATGGATGTTCGGGAGCGCTTAATAGTGCAAAAATTACGTAATGGCGATCAAGATATGATACGTATTTAGGAAGAGTTCTTGGCAAAGGCAGCTAAACATCATTTCCTTTTACCCGTTTATTGGCTGGAGCTGCCGATTATCATTTAGGCGGGTTTCGGGCTCTTCCGAAAGACAAGTTTAAGATACAACAAAGTAACCCTTATGTCACTAGTACTCGCTGCCATATGCTAGCCCTCGGTAAAGGAGATTATAAAGTAACTCTTTATAAAGATGTGAGAGACACAGATACCAATCCTAATCATCTTATCAAAGATACTTTAACTGTTACCGCAAAGGATAAAATAACAGTACCGCTCGCTTCAGATGGTGGTGCCGCTATGCATATTCAACCCGTATCCTTTTGATAAACTTTATTCTAGATAGAAAAGAGGTTCACTTCAAAAGGAAGGTAGCCTCTTTTCTAGTTATAATACGGGAACACGGCATGTAATTCTCTAGAGAGTTTTGCTTTGAATAGTTTACGATAGTTTTGCTTCATCAATTTTAATTTTCATCTTTGTAGGGAGACAGATGCTAGAGAATCGTTATTATTAAATACAATCTCATGAAGAAACTATTATTTCAGACAACCTTGTTTCTATTATTATGTAGTTGCATAAGTAAAATAGAAAAAACACCAGTAGATTATGTGAATAACCGGATTGGGAATATCAGTCATTTACTTGTGCCTACCTATCCCACTACCCACCTGCCTAACAGCATGTTGCGAATGATTCCGACTCATAATGAGTTTACGACGGATCGTATGGAGGGACTGGCCCTAAATAGTCCTTCCCATAGGCAAGGCCATTCATTGTTGCTGTTGCCTTATAGGGGGGACGTTAAGGATTTCGATGGGAATTTAAAATATCGATATGATCATGAGAAATCTACGCCTTATAATTATTCGGTGTATTTGGATGATTTCTCCGTAGGGGTGGATTTTGCGCCTGCTGCTAAATCGGCGATCTATCGTTTTCGGTTTGAGGATTCGGATCGACGGTTGATTTTGTTGAAAGCCAATGGAAAAGGAGAGATCGATATAAAGGATGGAGCTTTGTGTGGATATGATAATTTCGCCGGGATAAAACATTATTTTTATTTGGAGTTTGATGCCCAGCCCATTCAAGTTGATAGCCTCTCTCATTCTTTGGTATTTGCTGAATTTCCGGAATCGGAGGATGTGGTGAATGTCCGTTATGGAATTTCTTATATTGGAGTAGAGCAGGCCAAGCGGAATTTATATAATGAAATCAATGATTTCAATCTGGAGAAATTGGCCTCGCAAGCTCGTGATAAATGGAACGACGTGTTAGGCAAAATAAAGATTGAAGGAGGCACGGAGGATCAAAAGACCACATTTTATACCGCCTTGTATCGGGCGCACGAAAGAATGATCAATATTTCTGAAGATGGTAAATATTTTAGTGCGTATGACGGAAAGGTACATGAAGATAATGGGGTGGATTTCTGGGTGGATGATTGGGTATGGGATACCTATCTGGCCCTTCACCCGTTGCAAGTGTTATTGAATCCGGAGGCTCAAGAACAAAAACTGGCGTCTTATATCCGGATGTATGAGCAATCCGGGTGGATACCTACTTTCCCTTGTGTATTTGGGGATGCGCATTGCATGAACGGTAACCATGCGGCAGGTGTCTTTGCGGATGCCTTAAATAAAGGCTTGCGGTTTGATGTGGAAAAGGCTTTCGAGGGTATGAAGCATACGGTGATGACAGAGTCCATGATCCCTTGGTACCGGGGACCTAAAACGGCCTTGGATGATTTTTATCATGAGAATGGCTGGTTCCCCGCTTTGCATCCGGGAGAAAAAGAAGAGTTTACGGAGGTAGGACCATTTGAACAGCGACAAGCGGCAGCCGTAACTACAGCCGCATCCTATGACGATTGGTGTATCGCCCAATTAGCTAAACATTTGGGAAAAGATGAGGATTATCGATTCTTTCAGGATCGTTCTTATATGTCTTTAACAAAGAGACTCATTTCTTCCATCCGAAGGATAAAGATGGGAAGTTTATAGAACCGTTCGACTATATTTTTTCCGGAGGTATCGGGGCTAGGGCTTATTTTGATGAGAATAATGCTTGGACCTATAATTGGGATGTACGCCATCATATTCAGGATTTAATAGATCTTTTTGGAGGCAACACTCCTTTTATTGAGAGATTGGATCAGTTATTTGTTGAGGATATGAAAATGTCAAAATGGCAATATTACGCTCTTCATCCGGACGCTACGGGCAATGTCGGGCAATTCGTGATGGGAAATGAGCCTAGTTTCCATATTCCTTATCTGTATAACTACGCCGGTCAGCCGTGGAAGACGCAAAAACGGATTCGTATGCTTATGGAAAGTTGGTTCAGGAATGATCTGATGGGTGTTTGTGGTGATGAGGATGGTGGTGGAATGTCGGCTTTCTATGTATTCTCCGCTTTAGGTTTCTATCCGGTTTCTCCGGGAGTGCCTGTTTATACGATAGGTAGTCCTTTGTTTGATAAATCGGAGATTCAGTTGGCGAACGGGAAAGTGTTTACCATGATCGCTCATGGGGTTTCGTGGGAAAATAAATACATTCAATCCGCTAAGTTGAATGGTGCCGAGTATAATAAGACGTGGTTTACTCATGAGGATGTCATGAAGGGAGGAACATTAGAATTGTTTATGGGAGACCGCCCTAATAAGAAGTGGGGAGTGGGAGAAGGTGCGAATCCTCCTTCTGGTGAGTTTGTCGATTGATTTGGCTTGACGGCATGATTCTACGGTCAAAGATTCGTGAAATCATTTTGTAGATGTTATCTTTGCGTAAGTAAGTTACGAACAAGTGATTTATTCGTAAGTGACAAATAAACAGGAGGAGATATATTATGGCAACGAAGCAAATTCCATATGGCCTGACGGATTTCGAGCGAATCCGTACCGCCAATTATTATTATGTTGATAAGACTCGCTATATTGCGGAGGTGGAGCGGAACGCAAGTTTCTTTTTCCTTATCCGCCCGCGCCGTTTCGGGAAGTCGCTATTCTTGAATGTCCTCAGATGGTATTATGACGTGAACCGTAAGGATTCTTTTGAGGAACTCTTCGGCGACTTATATATCGGCTCCCATCCGACCCCGGAGCAGGGACAATATCTTGTACTGGATTTCAATTTCGCAGGCGTGAACCCAGATCCTGACGAGTTGATCCGCTCTTTTAATGATCACTGTGCCGCTCGTTTCCGGGAGTTTGCCTACTACTACGAACGTTTCTTCAATCCGGGCTTCCGGGAGAAAATGGAGAGTCTGCCAAATGCTGACGAGAAGTTGACCTACACGATCAGTGAGGCTAAACGCTTGAATCTCTCTATCTATCTCTTCATTGACGAGTATGATAACTTCACCAACGCTATCTTCGCCAATATGGGTGAGAAGCATTACAAGGCATTGACACACGGTACGGGCTTCTTCCGTTATTTCTTCAACAAACTGAAAGAAGGGGCTACGGGCGATGGCCCTATCAAGCGCATGTTTATCACCGGGGTATCTCCAGTGACGATGGACGACGTGACCAGCGGTTTCAATATCGGAGCCAACATGACGACGGATTACCGCTTTAACGGAATCATAGGTTTTAGCGAGGGAGAGGTACGGGAGATGCTGGCCTATTACAAGGAGGAGACAGGTTTCGAGGATAGTGTGGACGATCTGATCAACTTGATGAAGCCGTGGTACGATAACTACTGCTTCTCGGAAGAATGTATGGACGAGCCGATGTACAACTCGGATATGGTATTATATTTCCTGAGCAATTATCTGAGTCTTCACAAGCCTCCTAAGAACATGATCGACAACAATATCCGCACGGACTACAACAAGCTCCGCCATTTGATCCGTCTCGACAAGCGGTTCGGCACGAACGCTTCGATCATCCAGGAGATCGTGAACAACGGCGAGACCACCGCAGTAATCAAGGATGCTTTTCCTGCCGAGGATATCGCCAAGCCGGACAACTTCAAGAGCCTGCTTTACTATTTCGGGTTGCTCTCCATCAAGGGGACCAAGCGTGGAGATACCCTTCTGGGCGTTCCCAACCTAACGGTACGTGAGCAATTATATACCTATCTGATCGAGGCTTACCGGGAAGCTGATGTCTTCTCAATAGAGTTATACAAGCTTCATGATCTGGTAAAGGACATGGCTTACGACGGAGACTGGAAGCCTGTGTTCGAGTATTTTTCCTCCGAGCTGGAGCGGCAGAGCGCTATCCGCGAGTTCATAGAGGGGGAGGCGCACGTGAAAGGTTTCCTACTGGCTTATCTAGGCTTGACCCGTACCTATATAATTTATCCGGAGTATGAGGCCAACAAGGGGTACGCCGATTTCTACATGATGCCCGACTTGATCCACCAGCCCGAGATAGGCTTTAGCTATATCGTGGAGGTGAAATACGCCCGTCGGGACGCTTCCGAAACGGAAATCGAGGCGTTGAGAGCCGAGGCCGCCATCCAGTTACGCCGTTACGCCGCTGACCCGAAGGTTCACGCTACCAAGGGGGATACGGAGCTTCGTCTTGTCACCTTGGTCTTTAAGGGTTGGAAGCTTGCTGTTTGCGAGATGGACTTGGCTTGATCTTGTTTTTATGCTATTTTTGATGGTAGATAATAATACGTTTAATCATCAAAAAAGGAGATATGAGCAAAAGAAAGAATAACCGCTTGGGCAAGGCGGGCATCACATTTTATACCTATGCCACCGAACGCATCCGGGAGAAACGTTTAGCGGGGAAACATAACACTGCCGATTTATATAGGACGACCCGTAATTGGATCTGCGCCTTTCTGGGTAGGAGAAACCTTCTTTTCCCGGAGATAACCCCGGGCTTAATAAGCCGTTTTGTCGCTTATCTGCAATCCGCCGGCTTGCGAGTGAATACCGTGAATACATACCTCAGCAACTTTCGCTCGATTTATAACCAAGCTTGTCGGGATGGTCTGTTGCCGGCTTGCGTCGTATCGCCTTTCGCGTACTTGAACTTGAAGCGGGAAAGAGCCGGATCTAGGGCGTTGGGAAACGAGTCGCTCCGGGAGATCGTGACCTTGAAGTCTGAGGAGCCGGATTTGGCGTGCGTGATCGACTATTGTACGTTCGCCTATTTATCTTGCGGCATGCCTTTCGCGGATATGGCTCGCTTGACTACGGCGAATCTGTATGGCGAGGAAATCGTATATCGGCGTAAGAAGACGGGGACCTTAATCCGTGTCGGGATAACAGCAGGGATGCGGCGGTTGATTAATAAGTATGCGGACGCTTCTTCCCCGTACCTTTTCCCTATTTTATCTCCGGGTAGAGAGGTAGGGCATGAGGAATACAAGGCGATACTGCGTTCGTATAATAACTCGTTGAAGAAGATCGGTCGTGCGCTATCTCGCCCCATTCATCTGACCTCGTATGTTTTCCGCCATACATGGGCAACGAACGCCTTGCGGAAACAAGTCCCTTTATCGATCATTAGCCAAGCGCTGGGGCATACCTCGGAAAAAACAACACGTTTTTATCTGGCCTCTTTGGAACAGTCGGAATTGAATCGTGCGAACGCTAGGGTGACGGAAGAGGTGGATTTGCTTTTGGCGGCTGGATGATGCCCTTATTCGCGAAATAAGGGGAGGAGCCTATTCAGCATAAAAATTACCTATAATAGGCTATTTTCAACGGAAGGCTTGGCAAATGTAAAAAATATTATTGATAAACAATCACTTTTATCTATTTATTAAGAAATAGGAATTGAAGGGGATACAGATATCGTATCCTCTAATTAATCCAAATTTATGCTTATTGCGCATATATCGTGGATATGCGGTTAAAAATAGTGGTTATGCGTGTTTTTTTAGTTTATGTTGGACGTGCGATATCTCCTCCCCTTATTTCGCGAATAAGGGTGATAAACATTATTAAAAGGTAACGCCCCACTACCACGGGGCATTAAAGACAAAAAACATCATGGCAGAAGAAAAGACCATCTTGACCGTAGATCTGTACGACAACGTGTTAACCGAGAAAACCGGCGATTTCACCGGAAAGATCCGCATTACCGGAACCACGCGAACCTCAGACATCTCGAACCGCATCGTGAAGAAACGTACCGAGTATCGTCCGGAGACGATCACCAACATCCTCGACCTCTCCTACGACGAGATGATCGAGGCCCTCGCCCAAGGCCGTTGCGTGGTGAACAAGTTCGGGCAATGGCTGCTCACTATCAACGGCTCGTTCGACGGAAAGAAATCAGACTTCCGCTCTCCGGAGAATAAGATCACCGTCATGTTCACCCCCAGCGCCACCCTCCTGAAGGCGCTAGAAAACATCTACGTGAACGCCGACGTAGCCACCGTAGGCCCGATGATCGACAGCCTCACGGATTCCACCACGAACGAGAAGAACCTCCATATCACTCCGAACGCCCCGGCTATCATCTTCGGCAGCACACTGCTTATCAAGGGGGATGATCCATCTGTAGGCATCTACTTCACCAAGGACGAGGAGGGCGCCACGCCCGTGAAGGTCTCCCTCATCGTGCGTAACACCAAGAGCGAGATAATTATCCAGATCCCGCAACTCGCCGAGGGGCAGTACTGGCTGAGCGTCACTACGCAGGCGGGGGCGAATTACGGCTTGGTGAAAGACCCGCGTACCTATAAGTTCCCCATCCTCTTGACGGTAGGTGCCGGAGGCGGAGGCGATAGCGAGAGTCCGGACGAGATCTGATAAGGCAGAGAGCCTCATCTATGAGGGCTGATAAAGCCTAGGCTCTCACCCCTCATAGACGAGGCTCTCTCATAGTTCATGGGCTAGGCTCTATCACCGGTCATAGACGGGAAGCTATGAGCATACCCGTGAACGAATGTTAAGACTATTATTCACTTTAAATTATATCGCTTATGAAAACAAATTTACTACGAATCGGTTTACGGCTGTCACTGGTGGTGATCCTTTTATGTAGTGCGCATCTCGCTTGGGGGCAAGTGGATGCGGATGGCTCTATTACTCATTCCATAAAATATCAACTGGAAAATGTAACTTTAGAAGAGAGCCCATCCACTATAAGCAATGGTAATGAATTGCGGTTGAAAATACACGCAAGTGGCGATTATAGGTTACCTTTTGGAAGATATATAACAAATAACGTCATAGTTTACATGGGTGATAGAGATGTTTCTCCATATACTACATGGGACGGTTGTTATTATTCTATAGATATAGATAGGGATGGGACATATGCTGAACTAAGCCTTTGTGTTACCGACGATATGGAGATAAGGATTTCTGCAATCGAAACGTTTATTTTTGAAGGGTTTCGTTTTGTTATTTTTGATGAAGATTGGAGTCTGATGGGAGTAAAGGAGAAATATAAGGCAGAGGTTTGTGGGGTAGCAAGTAAGAAGCAACGTGAATATAATGTTCCAGATAAAGCCGAATGGAATCATCAAGAATATCCAGTCGTAAGTATTTGGGATGCGTTTTATGGGTGTAGTTCCGCAACGACTTTGCGGATAGGTAAAAATGTGAGAATGATAGATGGTTACTATACTTACTTGAAATGTGAGAGTTTGGAGAAAGTCTATTTCTTGGCACCTGAACCCACAATGATGAAGTCGTCCCCACCATGTGACTGTTATGTCCCGAAAGAACTGTTTTACGATTATTGTATGGTTTTACCTTCTGTATATCCAATTGACGCTAAAACATTTCCTGTAACATATCGAGGAGAACATGTGTCATGGCAGAAGCAATACAAAAACGCACTAGAAAATACACTCTTAGAAGTGACTTGGACGGGAGAAAATACCGCTATCGGAACAGACTCATACTCACCTTCTAAATATGTAACAGTATCCATGGGTGATAAGATTTTGGAAGAGGGCACGGATTATAGCTATTCAAGATCGACGTATATTCGGCCTAATGGGATGGGTACCATAAAAATTCCAAGGGTAACAGATTCTGTGACGATTACCGTGCAGATGGAGAAGATGACAGATTTCACGGAGGGAAAACTTATGTATCATGTTGTGGAAGGTGAGACCGAGGCTTTGATAGGTTCTGTTATCGAAAAAAGCACATCAAAAGAAAATAGTTTGGTGATTCCAGCGCATGTAAGGAACTATACGGTTACGGCTATTTATGATAATGCGTTTGTGGGTGAGATACTTCGCTCATTGACAATACCGAGTAGTGTACGAGAGGTAGGTAGCGGCATATTTGAGGCAACCCAGATAGACACGGTCTATTTGAAATCAACTACTCCACCAGTTTTAAAAGATAAGAATATCTGTTGGAATAAAGAATGTGTACTTTGCGTACCGACAGAAAGTTTGAAAAGTTACCAAGGCTGGGGAGGCTTTACCAAGATAATAGGAGATAAAAATTTGCTAGCTGTCACTCACCCCTCATTGGAACATGTCATTTATATCGGTCCGGAAGAAATAATGGAAGGAGAAACCTTTAATGCTAAGCTCACGCCCGAGAGTGGCTATGTATTAGGCATAGGAGACATCACCGTCACCATGGGAGGCAAGAAACTGGATCCTATGTCGAAGGAATTCTTCTATGGTACATTCGGTAAGGATACCTTGACTATAGAAACCGTTACCGGCGACGTGACGATCACTGCGAAGGCTAGGAAAATTAGTGGGGATCCTTTTGTCCTTGGTGACCTTACCTATCGGATTACTAGGGATGCGGCTGTCGAGGTCGCGGGTGTAAAAGAGGATGCCTATACGAAAGGTAGATCGTACGTAATCCCCTCTTCTTTGGAATATGAAGGGAATAATTATACTGTTACCGGTATAGGGCCTAAGGCGTTCAGCGGTCGTATCATGGAATCCATAACGATCCCGAGTAGTGTGGAGGAAGTAGGAACAGAGAGTTTCCTTGACGCACAAGCTGACGAGATTCACATTCAACGTTCTACGTCACCTTCAACCGTTAATGGCTCATTCAATATCTTGGATAAAAACAAATGTAGAATCTACGTGCCTAAAGGGGCCCTTGCCGCTTATCATACCGCTACTTGGGATTGGCTAGGTTTTCCTTATATCTTGGAAGAAGGTGATAAATATTTCGATGTGGACTTTGAGTTGACAGGACTTACCGTAAAGCCTTTCCAACCGGAAATCGTTATATCTGGCAGATCTTTGTCATTTACCTTAGTCCCGGAAGATAAGGACTTATTGCCGGAAGCGATACAAATATTGCTTGGTGAAAAAGAAATAGGAGCTGAATCGTACACGTATGATGCTAAGACCGGAGAGGTCATTATCAGTACCATAAGTGATCGCTTGACCATCGAAGCCCATGCGATAGGGGCGTTATTACCTAAAGGAAATGAGAATATCACGATCGGAAGTAATTCCACTTATTCGGATGGCACCACGGTAGATGGCAAATTCAATGGAGTCATCGGAAGCGATGAGAAACCTACGGAGATCAAGTCCTTGAACATAGAGACCGATGATGGCGCCACGACAGCTATCACGCTGAAAGCACTTGCCGTAATGCCCGAAAGCACTACCTCTCCGGGCATTACCATTACCGAAACGTCCAATATCGAGATCACGTTGGATGGCAATAATAACTTAGGGAAAGTATTGAACCAAGGAAGCACACGGTTACTACCCGGCGAAAATACCCTGTTGGATGCGTTGGTGGAAAATGAGGGTGTCTTCATCGATGAAACTGGTCTGTTAGATGCCGTAACGGGGCCTGCTGGCCTTACTATTGCCCAACGACCGGAGAAAGCGCCTAGGATAGAGATGGGTTCCTCCATGCTCTTAAAAGTCGAAGCGTCAGCTGAGGGAGAGGCGAATCTTTCCTATATATGGGAGAAATTTGACAGCGAGAATAATAACTGGAAGCAAGTGAAGCCGGAAGTACAGCGGACGAAGGCTCTCTCCTCTCTTCGTTCGGATGTCTTAAGTACGAATGAAGATGCGCAACTGGAGGTCTCCGAGGCCGGGAAGTATCGTTGTCTAGTTTCAAATACGGTAAATGCGGTAACTTCTACCCTGACCGCTTATTCAGAGGTAAGCATTGCCTCTTCCACTCCGGATCCAATAGTGACCTTTAGTGTGACCCTTCCATCCGTCGAGGGTGCCGCCTTGAGTCCTCTCGCTGGAACTTATTCCGTGGAAGCGGGCGGTAGCTTCTCCTTCTCTCTTACGCTCGATACGGACTACGATCAATCTACCCCTATGGTAAAAGTAGGCGATAAGCTGATCGAGCCGACCTCTGATGGCAAGTATGAGATCAAGAATATCAACTCTGATATAACAATATCTATTACCGGGATCGTAAAAAACGCTACCGTTGGTAATGCGGAGGTAGAATCCAATGCCTTGAAAATTTGGGGATCAAACGGGGTATTGCATATCCAGTCCGCTCATGTGAGTACGGCTTATATAATGACATTCGGCGGTCAACTATATAAGGCTTTAACCTTGCCAATTGGTGAGACGATGATAACCATTCCGCAAGGTGCCTATATCATCCGTATCGAAAACCAATCCTACAAGATCCGCTTCTAGCCATTCTTGAGGAATCGTAGGAAGGCGAGTCATTTGCGAGTGGCTCGCCTTTCTTGTTTAATAAATCTTAATATTTACCGGGGATATAAGTATCGTAAGCCATTAGAAAGTATATTCATGCGTAATCTCAATCTATTTATCATGAAATGTATATCTATCTACTTTGTGACCCTATTGTTACTGATGTCGGGCTGTGAATCCGGACGGAGGATCATCTTAAAAGATCTTCGTTGTGAGAACTTGGAGAATCCGGTTGCGATCGACAATACCCATCCCCATTTTAGCTGGAAAATCGAGACAGACGGTCAAACTATGCGGCAAGCGTATTTTGAGATACAAGTAGCCACGGATAGTTCCTTGCTGGCTCAAGGCAAAGCCGATCTATGGAATTCAGGTAAGGTGGAATCGTCCGCTTCCGTGATGGTCCCTTATCGAGGAAAAGAGTTGCGATCTAGTGTGCTGGCCTATTGGAAAGTCCGGGTATGGGGCGATAAAGGGGAATCCTCGGACTGGAGTCCGGTCAATCGCTTTGGGATCGGGCTTTTGGATAAAGCGGAATGGCAAGGGAAATATATAGGGATGCCGGATGAGAAGAATCCGATGTTAAGGAAGAAGTTCGAGCTTCAAGACCGTGATGCCACATTACTCCTTCATGTAAACTCCTTAGGGTATCATGAGATCTATTTAAATGGGAGGAAGGTATCGGAAGATGTTCTCTCGCCTGCGGTATCTCAATTAAACAAAAGATCATTATCGGTGACGTACGATCTTACGCCGTACGCAAAGCAGGGAATAAACGACTTATTGCTCTGGTTGGGCCGTGGTTGGTACAGAAAAGCTATTTTTAATGCCGTTCATGATGGGCCGTTGGTTAAACTGCAATTGGACGAGATTCAAAGAAATGGCACTACAAGTACGCTACTCGTTACGGATAGCTCTTGGGAAGGCCGGGGAAGTATGTATGGTGAGACCGGTACCGGTACTTGGTATCCCCATCAATTCGGGGGTGAATGTGTGGATGGGCGGAAGGCGTTGCCGGATTTGACAACGGCTACGCTCGACGAACTGGATTGGAAGCCGGTGTTGGAGGTGGAGGTACCCGGGATAGAGGTAAGTCCTCAGATGTGTGAGCCTAATCGAATACAAGAGATTATCCGTCCCAAAGGAATCAAACAAATAGGGGACAGTATTTGGCTCGTAGATATGGGAAAGGCGTTAAATGGTTGGGTTGAGCTGAGTTTCCCAAAATTACCGGAAGGCCACCGGGTCCGTATGGAATATACGGATTGGTTAAATGAAAACGAAGATTTCAAGCCACAAGAGGAGAACGGACAGTATGAGGATTGGTATATCGGTTCCGGACAAGGCAAAGAGGTATTCCGAAATAAATTTAACCACCATGCGTTTCAATATATAAGGATATCCGGTTTGGCGAAAGCCCCCGAGGAGGTAACCGGCTATCTGATTCATACGGATTATAAGGATGCCTCGTCTTTCGAGTGCTCGGATCCGGACTTGAATGCTATCTATGCGATGATCAAATATACTTTCAAGAACCTAGCTTTCAGTGGTTATATCGTAGACTGCCCGCATTATGAGCGTATGGGATACGGTGGGGATGGAAATGCCTCTTGTAAGAGTTTCCAGACATTGTATGAGGGCTCTTCCGTGTATATGAACTGGATGCAGATGTGGCAGGATTGCATCCGTGAGGATGGGGGTATGCCGCATTGCGTACCGAATCCATACCCGGCGGGAGGTGGTCCGTATTGGTGTGGCTTTATTATCACGGGATCGTGGCAGACTTATTTGAATTATGGGGATAGCCGTCTGATCGAGCGATATTATCCGGTTATGCGACATTGGTTGCGTTATGTGGATGCGTATACGGTCGATGGGTTGCTGAAACGTTGGCCGGATACGGATTATCGGGCATGGTATTTAGGGGATTGGTTGGCTCCGGCGGGTGTCGATTATACGGCGCAGTCATCGGTAGATCTGGTTAGTAACTGCTTTATAAGCGATTGCCTCACTACGATGGAGAAGATCGCGAAGGTATTGGGGAAAGCGGAGGATGCCGCTAAGTATAAAGAGCGTCGCCAACGATTGAACGAGCTTATCCAGAAGACTTTCTATGATCCGGAGAAGAAACAGTACGCTACAGGCTCCCAGATCGATCGGATTTATCCGATGTTGGTCGGCGTGACAGATGAACAGCATATGCCCGAGGTAAAGGAAGGTTTATATCGAGAGACTTTGGAGAATTGTAAGGGCCATATCGGTTCCGGTTTGGTGGGTGTTACGATCTTGACCGATTGGGCGATAAAGAACGGAGAGGCTGATTTTCTCTATTCCATACTGAAAAAGAGAGAGCTGCCGGGATATCTATATATGATCGATCAAGGGGCTTCTACGACTTGGGAATACTGGTCGGGAGAACGTAGTAAGGTTCATAATTGTTTTAATGGCATTGGCGCTTGGTTCTGTCAGGCGGTCGGAGGGATCTTGCCGGATGAGGATGAGCCGGGCTATAAACATTTCTTTATCAAACCTCAGATACCGAATGGCGTGACGTGGGCGAGGGCGGCGAGAGAGACCCCTTACGGTACGGCACGTGTGTCTTGGACTATGGAGAACCAATCGCTTTCCCTCGATCTAGAGATACCGGCGAATAGTATGGCGACCTTTATCGCTCCATTTAACGTATCGAATTGTGTGTTAGATGGGAATAATGTAGAAATATCGGCGGGTTCGATCCTGTTGGAAAGTGGAAAACACACCCTATCGCTGTCTGCGGAATAGGAATCATATGATTCCCTTCTTTTGGAAATAAATATAACTTAATACTACGAATATAACATGATTAAAGAAACATTATTAGCCTCTGCTTTCGGCTTATTGGGATTGGTGACCGTAGCTTGCGGCTCTCAAAAGAAAGATCAGATGGTGGAAGCTGTGTCGGAAACTGCATCGAAGACGGCTTGGTGCTTGGACGGGTTTGAGCGTCCGACAGGAGTGAATCCGGTAATTAAGCCGTTACCAACTAAGTTTTATTGCCCGATGCGGGAAGATTCTGTAGCATGGGAGGAGAGTGACACATTTAATCCGGCGGCTACGATTTACGATGGGAAGATTGTGGTGATGTACCGTGCGGAAGATAACTCCGCTCAGGGAATCGGTTCCCGGACTTCCCGTTTGGGATACGCGACCTCTACTGACGGTATCCATTTTGAGAGGGATACGGAGCCTGTTTTTTATCCGGCTAAAGATAATCAAGCGGAGAACGAATGTCCCGGAGGTACGGAAGATCCTCGTATCGCTATGACCGAGGATGGTACGTATGTCTTGCTATATACGCAATGGAACCGCAAGGTGCCTCGTCTGGCGGTGGCGACCTCAAAGGATTTGAAACACTGGACGAAGTTCGGTCCGGCTTTTGAGAAAGCCTATAATGGCAAATTCAAGGATGAGGCGACCAAATCCGCATCGTTAGTCACGACTTTAAAGGGAGATAAGCAGGTCATTGCGAAAGTGAATGGCAAGTATTTCATGTACTGGGGGGAGAAGAATGTATATGCGGCTACCTCCGATAATTTGACCGATTGGGACCCACTGTTGGATGAGAATGGTGAGTTGCTTAAATTGTTCTCTCCCCGTTCCGGCTATTTTGATAGCCAGTTGACCGAATGTGGACCTCCCGCTATCTTGACGAAGGATGGTATCGTTCTGTTGTATAATGGTAAAAACGAACCGGAAGAAAAAGGGGATACCGCTTATCCGGCGAACTCTTATTGTGCCGGACAAGCATTGTTCGATGTAAATAACCCGACGAAATTGATCGGCCGTCTGGATAAGCCTTTCTTGCAACCGACGGATGACTTTGAGAAAAGCGGCCAATACCCTGCGGGTACGGTATTCGTGGAAGGACTGGTCTATTACCAGAATAAATGGTATCTGTATTATGGCTGTGCAGATTCATTCGTGGCGGTAGCCGTATCGGATAAACAATTGAATTTTTAAAGTATAATGAGGATAGAAATAATGATACAACTTGCAAGAAACTTGAAATGGATAACGACCACAGCGTTATCGCTCGCGTTGGTGGGAACTGCCTGTTCCGGTCCGACCCGAACCATCGAGGAGGTTCATTTCTCTGATTATGTAAATCCCTTTATCGGGGCGAGTACGAATACGGAGGCGGCCGGTGCTTACCATGGCTTGGGGAAGACCTTCCCCGGTGCGACTACCCCTTTCGGTATGGTACAGGTAAGTCCGAATACGATTACGGGGGGCGACAATGGTTCCGGATATAGCTACGAGCATGAGACGATCGAGGGATTCGCCTTTACGCAGATGAGTGGTATCGGCTGGTACGGTGATCTGGGTAATTTATTGGTAATGCCTACCGTGGGCGATCTGCGCACGAACTCGGGAAAAGAGGGGGGCGTAGCCGGGTATCGTTCCCGGTATGATAAATCTTCCGAGGAGGCTAAGGCTGGATATTATAAGGTATTGCTTAGCGATTACCAGATACAAGCGGAAGCGACAGCGGCTCCTCATAGCGGTATGCTGAGATTCGTTTTCCCCGAGAATAAGCAGTCTCGCATCCAGTTGGACTTAGCCCGTCGTGTAGGAGGTACTTCTACGTATCAGGCGGTTCAAGTGATAGATGACCATACGATCGCCGGACGAATGGAATGTACGCCGGAAGGCGGAGGCTGGGGGAATGGTGAGGGTTCTTCCCGGTATACCGTGTATTTTTATGCGCAGTTCTCCAAACCGTTGAAAGATTATGGTGTATGGAGCGTGGATATTCCGGAAGGACAGGATCGTCATCGGGAATTCGTGGAGAGCCCGGCTTTCCAGACATTGACAGCGAACGCGAAGATTTCGGAGAGACCAAAGGCATATGAGGGTGAGCACCTCGGGTTCTTTACGGAGTTTGAGACCGAGGCGAATGAGGAGGTTCTTTTCAAGGCCGGTATTTCCTTTGTAAGCTTGGAGGGTGCGGAAAAGAACTTGAAAGCGGAGATCAAGGATTGGGATTTTGACGCGGTACGTTCTCGTGCCCGCTCGTTGTGGGATACGGCTTTGGCTAAGATGGATGTCAGCGGTGGAACGGATGAGCAGAAGGTGATCTTCTATACCTCCTTGTATCATACGATGATCGATCCGAGGATTTACACGGATGTGGATGGTCAGTATATGGGCGCAGACGGAAAAGCGCATAAGTCGGATACGTTCACGAAACGTACGATCTTTAGCGGTTGGGACGTGTTCCGTAGTCAGATGCCTTTGCAAACGATTATTAATCCGGTATTGGTGAACGATTTGTTGAAGTCATTGACAACGATGGCTGAGGAGAGTGGTCGTGAGTACTATGAGCGATGGGAGTTGTTGAACGCCTATAGCGGTTGTATGTTAGGAAATCCGGCTATATCGGTCTTGGCGGATGCCTATGCGAAAGGTATTTGTAGCTTGGATATGGAAAAGGCTTATCGGTATGCGGATAAAACCTCGAGAATGTTCGGGAATGCGGAGTTGGGCTATACCCCGAATCCGCAGAGTATCTCCAAAACCTTGGAGTATGCGTATACGGAATGGTGTATGTCTCAGTTGGCGAAATCATTAGGAAAACAGGAGGATGCGGCTTATTATGAGAAGTTGGCTCAGTCTTACCGGAATTTATATGATGCGGAGAAACATAGCTTCCGCCCGAGAGAAGCGAATGGCCGGTTTGAGGCTTGGCCGGAAGAGGGTAAGCTGAAGGAATGGTACGGCTGTATGGAATGCAATGAGTTGCAACAGGGGTGGTTCGTGCCTCATGATATTCCGGGTATGGTGGAACTGATGGGAGGAACGGAACGGGTGATCGCCGATCTGGATACGATGTTCGACAAGACGCCTACGGATTTCCTGTGGAACGCTTATTACAATCATGCGAACGAGCCGGTTCATCATGTGCCTTTCTTGTACAATCATTTGGGACAGCCGTGGAAAACCCAGAAATGGTCTCGTTTCATTTGCGATAAGGCGTATAAGAATAAGGTAGAAGGCTTGGTTGGAAACGAGGATGTCGGTCAGATGTCCGCTTGGTATGTATTGGCGGCATGTGGTTTGTATCCGGTTTGTCCGGGAGATACTCGCTATGAGATATCCAGCCCGGTTTTTGAGAAGACCGAGATTCAGGTTGGCGAAGGGAATACATTTATCATACGAGCCAACCGAAATACCCCGGAAAACACCTATATCCAATCCGCTAAATTAAACGGGATGGATTATACGAGATGCTATCTTGATTATAAGGATATTATGAAAGGTGGCGTACTAGAATTGGAGATGGGGCCTACACCGGACAAGACTTGGGGCATCGAGTAGAAATCTGTATATTTGTCCCCGTAGTTCCTTGAAAACAAGGCTACGGGGAATTAATCATTAATGTTCACTGATATGAATTGGATGAAAAAGGTAGCGGTAGCGTTGGTTTGTTTGCTTCCGCTTGGTTTGCAGGCGGCGAAGGTAGATACTTTGCAAGTGAAAAGTCCTTCGATGAATAAAAGTATAGAGGTAGTCGTGGTAAGTCCGGATGTGGCCGCGACGAAAGCGTGTCCGGTGATTTATTTGTTGCATGGCTATGGCGGTAACGCTCGTACATGGGTCGGTATCAAGCCGGATCTATCTAAGATCGCTGATGAGAAGGGTATCTTTTTCGTATGCCCGGATGGTAAGAATACGTGGTATTGGGATAGCCCTTTGAACGCGGATGTACGGTATGAGACTTTCATCTCGAATGAGTTGGTGAAATATGTGGATTCCCATTATAAGACCGTGGCCGATCGTAAGGGACGTGCTATTACCGGCTTGAGCATGGGTGGACATGGCGCTATGTGGAATGGCCTTCGTCATAGCGATGTTTTCTCCGCGGCGGGAAGTACCAGCGGTGGCGTGGATATCCGCCCTTTCCCGAAAAACTGGGAGATGAGCGTACAAATAGGTGAGAAAGCAAAATATCCGGAAAACTGGGAGAAGTACACGGTTATCAATTTGGTTCCAACCTTGAGGAAAGACCAGATCGCTTTGATCTTCGATTGCGGTGAGAGCGATTTCTTTTTGGAGGTGAATAAGAACTACCACGAAGCGTTATTAAAACAAGGCATCGACCACGACTTTATCACTCGCCCGGGTAATCACGATTCACAATACTGGAATAATTCTATTGATTACCAGATCCTCTTTTTCTGGAAGCATTTCTTGAAGATGAAGGCCTTGTGATAAGACCGTTTGGCGATTTGACATTCTGACATTTTGTAAACTAAAGTCCCGGAGAACCGATTTTTCCGGGACTATGTACGACTCATTGCCAAATACGCAAGGAAAAAACAATAATTCGTTCATTGATAATACAATACCGAAAAACCGCCTTTCATTCTAGCAAAAATAATTCATCCTAATTCATATCCATTGACTTCTTCGGGCTATCCGATAGGGTTACGACTGGGT
>ENA-OVGE01001309-OVGE01001309.1-human-gut-metagenome-genome-assembly--contig:-NODE-1309-length-19665-cov-6.925599_pt1 | contig 19665 bp, 15 predicted proteins | sample MGYA00237769_ERZ505417 | MGnify/ENA primary metagenome ERZ505417 (study PRJEB26158, sample SAMN06016403) | human gut metagenome | biome: human gut; feature: ankylosing spondylitis patient; material... | reverse complement strand
AGGAACCCCGGGTGTGGGCCGGGTAGGCCCACCTAAGGGTGGAACGCAGAGGAGGGCGACAGCCCTCCTCGCAAAAGGCCCCGGGTGCCCCACCCACCCTTCGGTAGAAAATAAAGGGGGAGCGCAGAGGGGGCGACGCCCCCCGCAACTATTCCGGCAGCGCCTCCGCCAGCAGGGCGGCAAACTCCTGTGCCTCCATCGGCACAATCTCCGCCTTGCCGGCCTGGCGGACCAGAATCAGGCGGATTTTGCTCCCCGCCCGCTTTTTGTCGTGCAGGCAGGCGTTGCTAAGCGCCGGCACGCTGCCGCCGTAGACAGTGGGGAGGTGGTAGCGGGTGAGCACCGCTGTCAGGCGCTGCAGCAGAGCGCGGTCGCAAAGGCCGAGTTTGATGCCCACCCGGGTGATCAGCACCATCCCCATCGCCACGCCGTGGCCGTGGGTGACGGCGTGGTTGGTCACCTTCTCGATGGCGTGGCCAAGGGTGTGGCCGTAGTTTAAAATCATGCGCAGGGCGGTGTCGTGTTCGTCCTGCTCCACCACCTGCCGCTTGATGTCCACGCAGTAGGCCACAATCTCCTCGATCTTCTCGTGAATGTCGCAGCTTTCCAGTAGTTTTAGAAAATCCTCGCTCCAGATCATCGCGTACTTAATCATCTCCGCGCAGCCGTCGGCGAAGGTTTCCTCCGGCAGGGTTTTGAAGGTGTCGGGGTCGCAGATGACCAAGGATGGCTGGTGGAAGGCGCCGACAAGATTTTTGCCCGCCGGGATGTTCACCGCCGTCTTGCCGCCCACCGAGGAATCGATGGCGGCCAGAAAGGTGGTGGGAATCTGCACAAAGGGGATGCCGCGCAGGTAGGTGGCGGCGGCAAAGCCGGCCAGGTCCCCCACCACGCCGCCGCCCAGGGCAACCACAAAGTCGGAGCGGGTGATGTTATTTTGAATCAGAAAATCATATACTTGCAGCAGCACCTCGTGGGATTTGGAGTCCTCCCCGTGGGGGACGTCCATCGAGCAGATGCGAAAGCCCGCGGCCTTGAGCGATTCGACGACCGGACGCAGGTACAGCCCGGCCACTGTGTCGTCGGTGATGATGGCGGCGGTGCTCCGACTGGGGGCAAAAACGTTGGCGGTCAGCTCCCCGGTGCGGGAGAGCAGGCCCTTTTCGATCAGCACCTCATAGCGGGTGCTGGCGTTGACAGTGACGGTTTGCACAGTGAACAGCTCCTTTCTGCGTGGTTAAAAGGCTTAGTCCATCGTCTTGCCGAAGAAGGTGACGGCGCGCTTGACGTCCTGCATCACCTCGTCGAACTGTGCCGGGGTCAGCGACTGAGCGCCGTCGCACAGCGCCTTTTCGGGGTTGTTGTGCACCTCGATAATCAGGCCGTCCGCGCCGACTGCGATGGCAGCCATCGAAAGCGGGTGAACCATCCAGCGAATGCCGGCGGCGTGGCTGGGGTCGATGATGACCGGCAGGTGGGACTGCTTTTTGATGATCGGGATGGCCGAGATGTCCAGGGTGTTGCGGGTGGCGGTCTCAAAGGTGCGGATGCCGCGCTCGCAGAGGATGACCTGTTTGTTGCCGCCGGCCATAATGTATTCGGCGCTCATCAGAAGTTCCTCGATGGTGTTGGCAAGGCCGCGCTTTAAGAGGATGGGCTTGTTGACCTTGCCCAGCTCCTTGAGCAGCTCAAAATTCTGCATGTTGCGCGCGCCCACCTGGATGATGTCGACATTTTCGAACAGCGGCAGGTGGTCGATGCTCATGATCTCGGTGACAATCGGCAGGCCGGAAGCTTTCTTGGCCTCCAGCAGGTACTCCAACCCCTGCTCGCGCAGGCCCTGGAAGGAGTAGGGAGAGGTGCGGGGTTTGAAGGCGCCGCCGCGCATTAAGCCTGCACCCGAAGCCTTGACGGCCTTTGCAACCTCCACCATCTGCTCGCGGCTCTCCACCGAGCAGGGCCCTGCGATGACCTGGAAGTGCCCGCCGCCGATCTTTCTGCCGCAGACATCGATGACGGTGTCGTCCGGATGGAACTTGCGGTTGGCGTTTTTGTATGGTTCCTGGATGCGCTTGACCTCCGCGACCGAATCCATCGACTTGATGTCCTCGGTGTCCAGCCGGGAGGTGTCGCCGATGAGGCCGAGGATGGTTTCGTGCACGCCGCGGATCTCCTGCACCTGGAAGTTCATCTGCTCAAAGTGGCTGACCATCTCATTGACTTTTTGCGGGGCGGTACCTTTTTTTAAAATAATAATCATACGAACAAATCCTTTCTTTTTTCTCTTTCTCTGCTGCGGCAAAGCGGCAAGATGAATCGGGTATACAGACAGAAAAAGCCGGCGCTTTTTCTGTCAAAAGCGCCGGCTGATTTTGAAAAACCGGAAATTGTTCCCACAACGGAAACAATCTTTGGGGCGGGTGTCAGCTTATCCCAACACCGCCGCAGATCTGCTGCTTTTGGCATCCGTATTTTCTTTTTTTGCACGGCAAAATCGCTCTGCGCTAAAATAGCCAAAGCAAAAGACGGATGCAAAAGAAACGGATGTCATCAGCTTGCGGTTCATACAGATCCTCCCTGTTTTGAGTCTGCTCAAAACGGTAAAAAGTTGTTCGCCCTTTTTTCGGAGCGTCCGAAGAGGAGCGATGTAAAAACGATACACCCATTTTGAAAATCTGTCAAGTGCTTTTGCCTGCTACAGCAAAAAATTGACTTTTTTCACACAAATTTCCTGGCGGAGGTGGGCAGATTGCAGGAAGAACAGGGGAAACGGAAGGTTGGACAAGGCGAAAAAAGACAGTAAATCTGAACAGAACATGAATTTCAATTTGTGCTAATTGACACTTTTTTAAGGAAGCCTTATAATGTATTGTACACTGGATTTCGGTGTGCCCTAATAAATAGGAAAAGAATGTCAAAATAAAACCGCAATGTCCGTGGGCAAAAGCTGCCCGGCGGGGAAATAGGCAAAGATGGACCGGGTGATATGCAAAGCAGCACAGCGGCCATTTCGTAGGGAGAAAAGTAATGAAAAATGTAGGAATTGATATCGGCTCCACAACCGTCAAGGTTGTGGTAATGGAGGGGGAAAAGATCCTCTACAGGATCTACCAGCGCCACCTGTCCCAGGTGCGTCAGGCAACCCTCAAAGCGCTGGAAGGGGCAAAACAGTTTTTAAACGACACCTTCCAGGTGGCCATCTCCGGCTCGGCAGGATTAGGACTTGCCGAAGACGCGGGGGTGGATTTTGTGCAGGAGGTCTTTGCCACCTACAAAACGGTGATGGAGTATGAGCCCGACACCGACGCCGTCATCGAGCTGGGCGGCGAGGACGCAAAGATCATCTTCTTGAGCGGCGGACTGGAGGAGCGAATGAACGGCAGCTGCGCGGGCGGCACCGGCGCCTTCATCGACCAGATGGCGACGCTGTTAAACGTCACCACCGAGGAGCTGGACGAGCTGAGCTTAAAGCACGAGCGCATCTACCCCATCGCCTCGCGCTGCGGCGTCTTTGCCAAGACCGACATCCAGCCGCTGTTAAACCAGGGCGCCCACAAGGAGGACGTGGCCGCCAGCATCTTCCAGGCGGTGGTCGACCAGACCGTCACCGGCCTGAGCCAGGGCCGCCGCATCGAGGGCAAGGTGCTGTTTTTGGGCGGGCCGCTGTTCTTCTTTAAGGGCCTGCAGCAGCGCTTCCAGGAGACCTTAAAGCTCGGCGAGGGCAAGGCGGTGTTCCCATCCTGGGCGCAGTATTCGGTTGCCATCGGCGCGGCCATCTACACCAGGGGCCTGGAGAAAAGCTACACCTATGAGGAGTTTACGGGCAAGCTCGAGAACGCCAGCTCCCGCTCCAAATCCACCCACTACTTAAAGCCGCTCTTTGCAAACCAGCAGGAGCACGACGAATTCATCGAGCGCCACAGCAAGGCCACCGTGCCGTGGAAGGACCTGGCTGAATACAGCGGCGACGCCTATCTCGGCATCGACTGCGGTTCCACCACCACCAAGCTGGTGCTGATGAGCGACAACTACGAGACGCTCTACCGCTACTACAGCTCCAACCAGGGCAACCCGGTGCAGGTAGTGCGCGAGCAGCTCTTAAAGCTCTATGAGGCCTGCGGCGACCGGGTCAACATCCGCTATGCTGTCTCCACCGGCTACGGCGAGGAGCTGATCCAGCACGCCTTCCATCTGGACGACGGCATCGTCGAGACCATCGCCCACTTCAAGGCCGCCCAGCACTTTGACCCGCAGGTCGAGTTCATCCTCGACATCGGCGGCCAGGACATCAAGTGCTTCAAGATTAAAAACGACGCCATCGACTCGATCATGCTCAACGAGGCATGCTCCTCCGGCTGCGGTTCCTTTATCGAGACCTTTGCCAAGTCGATGGGCTACACCGCAGAGGAATTTGCCCGCCTGGGACTGTTTTCCAAGTACCCGGTGGACCTGGGCTCCCGCTGCACTGTCTTTATGAATTCCTCGGTCAAGCAGGCGCAGAAGGATGGCGCCAGCGTCGAGGATATCTCGGCCGGCCTTTCGACGAGCGTTGTCAAAAACGTGCTCTATAAGGTCATCCGCGCCAGAAGCGCCGACGAGCTGGGCAAGCACATCGTGGTGCAGGGCGGCACCTTCCTAAACGACGCGGTGCTGCGCAGCTTTGAGCAGGAGATCGGCCACAACGTCACCCGCCCGAACATCGCCGGGTTGATGGGCGCTTACGGCGCCGCCATCTACGCCAAGGGCATCTGCCAGAACCAGCGGGAGCACACCCGCTCCTCGATGCTTTCCCGGGACGAGCTGGAAAACTTCCAGCACGAGTCCCGCCCGGTGGTCTGCAAGGGCTGTACCAACCACTGCAACCTCACCGTCAATACCTTTGCCGGCGGCGAACGCTACATCTCCGGCAACCGCTGTGAAAAGCCGCTGGGTCTGGGCAAGGACAAGGAGCTGCCGGACATGTACCGCTACAAGCTCGACCAGATCCGCGCCCTCAGCGAGCAGTGTGCCGCGGACGCCGCCGTTCACAAGCGCCATCGCGGGGTGATCGGCCTGCCGCTGGGACTGAACATGTACGAAAATCTGTTCTTCTGGGTGGCGTTTTTCCACAGCCTCGACTTTGACCTTGTCATCTCGGATATCTCGTCGCGGCAGCTGTACGCCAAGGGGCAGTATTCGGTGCCGTCCGACACCGCCTGCTACCCGGCAAAGCTGATGCACGGCCACATCGAAAACCTGCTGGACAAGGGTGTGGACACCATCTTCTACCCGTGCATGAGCTACAACTTCAACGAAGAAAAGGGCGACAACCACTTTAACTGCCCGGTGGTCGCCTATTACCCGGAGCTTCTGGCCTCCAACGTCGAGAAGCTCAAAAATATCCGCTACCTCTATCCATACTTAAACCTTGCCGAGCGCAAAACCTTCCCCAAGAAGGTCTGGGAGGCGCTGCACGAGCAGTACCCGGACATCACCCTCAAAGAGGTCAAGCGCGCCTCCGACGAGGCCTATGAGGCCTATCAGGCGCAGCGCAGGGACATCAAGGAGAAGGGCGCCCAGATGCTGACCCAGGCGCGGGCGCGCGGGGTCAAGACCATCATCCTCAGCGGACGGCCCTACCATGTGGACCCGGAGATCAATCACGGCATCAACCAGCTGATCACCTCTCTGGGGCTGGCAGTCATCAGTGAGGACTGCGTTTCCGACCTGGTAACGCCGGTGCGCCCGGACGTGCTCAACCAGTGGACCTACCACACCCGCCTGTACAACGCCGCTAAATATGTCACCGAGCACGACGACTGTGAGCTGGTGCAGCTGGTATCCTTCGGCTGCGGCATCGACGCTATCACCACCGACGAGGTTTCGGCCATCCTCTCCCGCGGCGGCAGGCTGTACACCCAGCTGAAGATCGACGAAATCAACAACCTGGGCGCGGTCAAGATCCGAATCCGCTCGCTGATCGGCGCGGTCAAGGAGCGCGACGCCCAGAAGGAAACCGAAAAGCGCGCATAACCTTTGCGCCGCAAAACGCATCCGTGCGAAAACGGACGAATCCTGTTTTTAAGGAGGATATGATCCAACGATGGAACCAATCAAAAAGGTGCCTTTTACCAAGGAAATGAAAAAGACCCACACCATCCTGATTCCCACCATGCTGCCCATCCACTTCCGCATTTTGGGCAACGTGCTGGAAAACTACGGGTACAAGGTAAAGGTGCTGGATAACTGCGGTCCCGGCGTCATCGAGCAGGGACTGAAAAACGTACATAACGACACCTGCTACCCGGCGCAGCTGGTCATCGGCCAGATGATCGACGCGCTGGAGCACAGCGACCTGCCGCTGGACAAGGTGGCGCTGCTGATTACCCAGACCGGCGGCGGCTGCCGCGCTTCCAACTACATCTATCTGCTGCGCAAGGCGCTCAACAAGTGCGGCTACGGCGACATCCCGGTCATCTCCGCCAGTTTTATGAAGAGCGAGCAGTCCGGCGGATTCTCGCTGCCGGTGACGATGCTGCTGCAGGCGCTGTACGGCGTGCTGTGCGGGGATCTGATCATGACGCTCTATAACCAGTGCATCCCCTATGAAATCCATAAGGGCGACAGCCAGAAGGCGGTGGACGACAGCGTTGCCATGGCCGAGAAGCTGTTCTGCAAAAAGCTGCTGCGCTGGAAGGCTGTCTCCGAGCTGATGGTCAACATCATCAAGCGCTTTATGCAGGTGGAGCGCAGCGGGGAAAAGAAGATCAAGGTCGGCATCGTCGGCGAGATCTATGTCAAATATTCGCCGCTGGGCAACAACAACCTCGAGGAGTTCCTGCTCTCGGAAGGGTGCGAGGTGGTCTGCCCGGGCCTGTACGACTTTTTGCTTTACTGCACCCACAACGTCGTCTTTGACAACGACCTGTACGGCGTGGGAAAACCGGTTGCGGCGGTGCTGCGCCGGGTCAACAAATTCCTGCGCGGCAGAAAGAGCGACATGATCCGCTTAATCGAGCAGTACAGCGACTTTCAGCCGCCCTGCCACTTTGAGAGCACCATCGAGTCGGCCAAAGGTTACATCGGTCAGGGCGTCAAGATGGGTGAGGGCTGGCTGCTGACCGCCGAGATGGTCGAGCTGATCCAGCACTACAAGGTCAACAACATCGTCTGCACCCAGCCGTTCGGCTGCCTGCCAAACCACATCTGCGGCAAGGGCGTCATGCGGGTCATCAAGGAGAAGAACCCGCAGGCAAACATTGTGGCGGTGGACTACGACTCCAGCGCCTCCAAGGTCAACCAGCAGAACCGCATCAAGCTGATGCTGGCCAACGCCCGCCTGATCGAGCAGAATAGCCAGCAGCCAAAGCAGGACAACACCCCCGCGGCTCCACAGCAGGAGACGGTTGTCGCTGCCCCGCAGCGCCGGGAGCAGGTGGCGCAAAACTAAGATTTTGATTCAGGAGCTGGGGCAGGCTGAGTCCCAGCCTCCTTTTTTCTCTGCCTTCAGGGCATGAACAAAAAAGAAGAGAAAGGAAGGGAATCCCTTGCGTGTCTTTTTGCTCTTTTTGTGCTACAGCTTTCTTGGCTGGGCCTGCGAGACGGTCTACTGCTCGATTGGCAAAAGAAAGTTTGTCAACCGCGGCTTCCTCAACGGACCGCTCTGCCCGGTTTATGGCTTTGGCGCGCTGGCGGTGCTGTATTTTCTGCGGCCGGTCAGCGACAATATCCCGCTGCTCTTTGTCAGCGGGATGGTGCTGACCAGCGTCATCGAGTACATCACCGGCTATCTGTTGGAAAAGCTGTTTGCCACCAAGTGGTGGGACTATTCCTCCCGCCGCTTTAACATCCACGGCAGGGTTTGCCTGCGCAATTCGCTGATGTTCGGCGTGCTGTCGGTGGTGGCGGTGCGGGTGATCGACCCGGTTATCCGCGGCGGCATCTACGCGCTGCCGGCTACTGTCTGCGCGGTGCTGAGCATTGTGTTCGGCGCGATGATGGTGGCGGACCTGGTGGTCACTGTCCGCACTATCCTGGACATCAACAGCGCGCTCAAACAGCTGCAGCAGATGGTGGAGCAGGCGCGGCTGGACACCCAGGAATATCTGCGGCAGAACCAGGAGGAACTGCAGCAGAAGATGGAGAGGGCGAAGGCGCAGACCGAGGAGCGCCTGCGCCAGAACCAGCAGGAGCTGCAGCAGAAGATGGAGCAGAGCCGCCTGGACCTCGAGCTTGCCCGCATGGAGCTGCGAGACTTTTTGGAACAGCTGCACTCGGAGCGCCTGGAGCGCAGAGAGCAGCGGCGCAGGGAGTTTTTGTCCCGCCTCACCCCCGAGCAGCAGCAGGCCATCCAGAAGCTGGAGGAGCGCATGGAGGCCCTTTCCAGACGCAACGCTATTCTGCGCCGCAGGCTGCTCAGAGCCTTCCCGGAGATGCGCTCCACCCGCTACGAGCTGGCGCTGGAGCGGATGCGCGAGGCGCTGCGCAAAAAGAAAAAATAAATTGGATCTTCCCCTTCTTGCCGGCAAGAGGGGGAATTTTTTTGCACGGAACGGCAAATCCGGTTGCCTTTTTATGGCGAATAGTTTATAATGGTTCTACAAATAGCGTGAAGTTTTCCCGCAAACAGGGGAAGCTTTTTCTGGAATTTTTAAAATGGGTGCAATAAAACGGCGCCCGTTGGACACTGAATTTATGATGGGTGGTGTAGAGGTGAAATTGGACACAGCGATTGTGCTGGACGCCCAGAGCGGGAGCAGGGAAGGATTTACTCGGCTGTATGAAGCGGTGGCTCCCGCGTTATACCGGACGGCATTGTACACCCTGGGCAACAGCCACGACGCAGAGGACGTTGTTTCCGAAACCTTTATCGAGGCCTACCGTGGCCTTGCCGGCCTGCGCGATCCGCAGGCGTTTATGACATGGATTTACCGCATCCTTTCGGCGCGGTGCAACCGCAAAATCCGCGAGTATGTCCGCGCGCGCAACGAAGAGGTGGACCTCGAGGAGATGGTGCAGCAGCCGGGGGATCAGGGCGCTTTTTCAGAGTCAGTGCTCAGCCGTGCGGACCTTGTGCGCGCGCTGGAAAGTTTGAGCGCGGCGGAGCGGCAGATCGTCGTGCTGTCGGTGATCGAAGGGTATACCACAAGGGAGATTGCCGCCATCGTGGGTTCCCCGCAGGGAACCATCAGCTCGAAGCTGTTTCGAGCATTTAAAAAAATGAGAACTTATTTGGAAGGAGGGAAGCAGCGTTGACAGAGAAAAAGGATTTGGGCCACGGCCCAGTGGAAGAACAACCCCTTACCGCACAGCAGCAACAGGAGCTGCACGAGCAGGAACAGTATTTCCGGCAGGCGTTTTGCTCCGTTTCCTGCCCACCGCTTCCCAAAGGCTTGAGCGCAGATGCAATGTGGGAGAAAATCTGCTCCGGCCAAGGAGACCATCAGGTGACAGTGAACCCGGCGTCGGTGGAGGAAGCGGCTCCCCAGCAGCAGGAACAGGAGACACCGCCGCAAAAAGGCAAGGTTATCCCCTTCCCGCAGCGCACCGAAAAAAAGGAGCGTGCGCGCCTCCGGCGCACCCTGGCGGTAGCCTGTACCCTGGTGCTGGTGGTTGGGTTGTCGGTAGCTTATTGGCAGCTGCAGGGGCCGCTCGGTCAGATGCAGGATCTGGTGTCCAGTAACTCGCAGGCCTCCACCGCAGAGTCAGCCGAGTCCGCGGCAGCAGAAATGACCGCAGCGGACGCGGATACGCAGACGGAGGAATCGGCTGAAGCGGTCGAGGAGGCTGCGATGCCGATGATGGCAGCTCCGCCGGAGGAAGAAACTGCTTCGGATGAGACGGCGTCCGGCGGTGCCGGGCAGACCGAACAGCGCTCCGCCGAGACGCAGGACGCAGCCATTGCGCCGCAGAGTGCTCAGCCGCAGCAGGAGCAGGCGACTGTCCAGCCAAAGATGCAGCAGGAACAGAATGAAACCGATTCTCAGCGGGAGGAGCTGCGCCAGCGGATTTTGGCCTCGATCGACGCGGGGCAGCAGGAGCAGTCCACAGAGGGAAATCCGGACACCGGCGGCAGCAGCCAGCAGCAGGCAAACCAGCTGACAGCGCAGAGCGCCGAGGCCACCGCGGAGGAGCCGGTGGAGGAATCGGTCGAAGCGGTTGTGCCGGAGCAGGCAGAAACAACCGGCGACACACAGCAAAGCGACAGCGTCTCGATCCTCAAAAATATGATGGAGAACGCCAAGGAAAGCCAGCCGCAGAGCTTTCAGCTCAAAAACGGCAGCGTGACCTATGATCCGTCCAGCGGAGAGGTCGAGGTGATGGACCTCAACCAGCAGCCGGCGGCGACCCTCACGCTGCCAGCGGGGGCGCAGGTCTTTGCGTCGGATGTTACCTTGGCGGCAATCGTCCCGGATGAGCAGGCCCAGACGGTCACCCTGACCCTGTACAGCGTGGAGGACCTGCAGAACCCGCAGGCGGTCAGCACAGTGACCCACCAGGGAGAGCTGTTTGACGCCTACCAGTCGGTCTCGGACAGCTACACGCTGGTCACCAGCGTCTGGTTCGACCGGGAACAGGTGGAGGGCGGCAACTTTTTGCCGCAGGTCAACGGCGCGGAACTTTCCCCCGATCAGATCAACATCATCGAGGGGTATGAGCAGGGGGATCAGGTCAACTACCTGATTACTACAACCATCACACCGGATTCGGTCAAGACCAGAGCAGACCTGTATTTAAACTGACACAAGGAAAGGGAAAACAATGTCATTAGAACTTGTACGCCTGACAGACAGGCCGCAGCTAAAGGAACAGGCGGCGCAGTGGTTCCACCAGAAGTGGGGCGTGCCGCTGGCGGCCTATCAGGAGAGCATGGAGCAGTGCCTGTCGGCGCGCAGCCCGGTGCCGCAGTGGTACCTGGCGATGGAAGGGGAGCGGATTGTCGGCGGCATGGGGGTCATCGAAAATGACTTTCACGACCGCAAGGACCTTGCCCCCAACGTCTGCGCAGTCTACACCGAACCGGACTGCCGGGGACAGGGCATCGCGCGAAAGCTGCTCGCCTTTGTCTGCGCGGACATGAAGGAGAAGGGGATCGACACCCTCTACCTTCTGACCGACCACACCTCCCTCTATGAGCGATACGGCTGGGAGTTTGTCTGCATGGCGCAGGGGGACGGGGAGGAGAAGCCGGCCAGAATCTACAGGCATCAAGCATAATCAGATGAAAAAGGAACCCGACGAGGGTTCCTTTTTTTTACACCTGCATAAAAGCGGGGAGAAAACTTTGCAGCCGGTGCACGATGTGCTATAATGGAGATCAAATGGGACAAAACCTTGTGGGGACAGGGAGGAAGAGGATGGAGTACAAAATTGCAATCTGCGACGACGAGCAGAAGGACCGGGATTTTGTCGCCGCGCTCAGCTGCCGGTGGGCTGAACAGCGGGGGAACACGGTGGAGCTGACCGAATTTTCCTCGGCGGAACAGTTTCTGTTCTGCTATGGGGAAAAGAGCGACTACGACATTCTGCTGCTGGACATCGAGATGGGGCAGATGGACGGGGTGCAGCTGGCAAAACAGCTGCGGCAGAAAAACGAGACGATTCAGATTGTCTTTGTCACCGGCTACTCCGACTACATCTCGGAGGGGTACGAGGTGGCGGCGCTGCACTACCTGATGAAGCCGGTGCGGGAGGAAAAGTTCTTTTCGGTGCTGGACCGCGCGGCCGACAAGCTGCGCAAAAACGAGCGCACCCTCACGCTGGAGTGCGCCGGTGAGATGGTGCGGGTGCCGCTCTACCAGATTCGCTATGTCGACGTGCAGCACAACTACGCCACCGTCCACGCCAAGGCCGACTACACGGTGAAAAAGACGCTGGCCGAGATCGAAAAAAGCCTGGACGACCGCTTTTACCGGGTGGGGCGCTCGGCTATCGTCAACCTCAGCTGCATCGCCAGGGTGACCCGGTCGGACATTTTCCTCAACGAGGGCGACCGCATCCCGCTGCCCCGCGGGGCTTATGAAGGGGTCAACCGCGCCATCATCCAGAGGGGATAGGAGAGAACGATGGGAATTTTTGCAAATTTACTTTCCAAGAAGATGAACCGCCAGGTCGAAACCTACCAGCAGGAGCTGGTGCAGACCCACTATCAGGAGGTGGAAAACATGTACCGCCAGATGCGCGGCTGGCGGCACGACTGGCGCAATCACCTGCAGGCGCTCAAAATCTACGCGGCAAAGGGCGACCTGCCGGGCATCCAGCGGTATCTGGACGAGCTGGACACCAGCCTTTCGGCGCTGGACATGGTCATCAAGACCGGCAACCCGATGACCGACGCCATCCTCAACTCGAAAATTTCGCTGGCAAAGAACCGGGGGATTCCGGTGATGGCCGACGCGCACATCCCGGTCAAGCTCAGAATCCCGGAGATTGACCTCTGCTGCATTTTAGGCAACCTTTTTGACAACGCCATCGAGGCAAGCGCCAAGCTGCCGCCGGAGGAGCGATTGATCCGCGTCTACATGGACATGAAGGGCAGCCAGCTGTACATCTCGTTCACCAACTTCACCGCCGGCAAAAAGATGGTCAAACGCGAGGGCCGCTTTGCCACCACCAAGGGTGCGGGGTATGGACTGGGCCTGATGCGCATCGACAGCATTGTGGAGCGGCTGGACGGCTATGTCAACCGCAACTCGGAGGACGGGGCCTTCACCACCGAGATCCTGCTGCCGCAGCAGGAGGAGCCATCCTCCGGTGAGGCAGCGGCTACTCAACTATAGAAAACATGCAATTCGTCCCCCGGAAACGACAATTCGTCCCCAAAATGTGCCGGGGGCGAATTTTTGTGTTATGCTGATACCAGAAAGCGAGGGAACAGAAGATGAAACAAACAAGCAAACAGCATTACAATGTTTTCCAAAACGTCGGCTGGATGATCGGCAACGCCTGGCGCTCCTGCAAGAGCGTGCTTTGGATGTGCGTGCTGGCCGCGACTTTGACCGTCGGGGTCAATCTGGTGCAGCTTTTTATCGCGCCGCAGATCCTCTCGAGGGTCGAGCAGCAGGCGCCGCTGCCGGAGCTGCTGTCCACCATCGGCGTCTTTTCGCTGGCGCTGTTTCTGGTGCTGGGGCTGCAGGCCTATGTCGACCAGAATACCATCTTCGGGCGCATCGAGGTGCGCACCGGAATTCTTAACCAGATCGGCTACAAGACCAATACCACCTCCTTCTCCAACACGCTGGACACCGCTGTGCTGGACCTGCGCGACAAGGCCAACCGGGCGGTGCAGCAGAACAGCATGGCGGGCGAGCACATCTGGACGACGCTGACCAATTTGCTGGCAAACGTCGCGGGCTTTGTCCTCTACCTGCTGCTGATGCAGAACCTTGACCCTGTGCTGCTGGCGGTGGTGATGGCGACCACCCTGGTCAGTTTCCTGGTGACCAAGCGCACCAACGAGTGGCGCTACCAGCACCGCGACGAGGAGGCCAAATTTTTCCACCAGCTGCGGTATCTCAAGGACAAATCCGAGTCGGTGGAGCTGGCCAAGGACATCCGCATCTTCGGCCTGCAGCCGTGGCTGCAGGGCATCTATGACAGCGTGCTCAAGCTCGAGGAGGCCTTTGTTTACCGCTATACCAAAATCCAGCTGCTGGGCAACGCGGTGGACGTGCTGCTCAGCGTTGCGCGCAACGGCATCGCCTACCTCTACCTCATCAACATGGCGCTGGAAGGTGGTCTTTCCGCCTCGCAGTTCCTGCTTTACTTCACCGCCATCAGCGGCTTCACCAACTGGATCACCGGCATCCTCAACGAGAGCATGACGCTGCACCGCGAGAGCCTCGACCTCTCCAGCGTGCGCGAGTACCTCAACCTCGAGGAGCCGTTCCGGTTTGAGGGCGGCAAGGAGATCCCGGCCCCCGGCAAGGACGGGTATGAGCTGCGGCTGCAAAACGTCTCCTTCCGCTACCCCAAGGCCGAGAAGGATACCATCCACAACTTAAACCTCACCGTCCGTCCCGGCGAGAAGCTGGCGATTGTGGGCCTCAACGGCGCGGGCAAGACCACGCTGGTCAAGCTCCTGTGCGGCTTGCTGGACCCGACCGAGGGCGCGGTGCTGCTGGACGGGCAGGATATCCGCCAATTTAACCGCAGAGACTACTATGCGCTCTTCTCCGCTGTTTTCCAGGAATTTTCGGTACTGGCTGCGACGGTGGCCGAAAACGTCTCTCAGACGGTCGGAGGCGGCGATCAGGACAAGGTGCGCACCTGCCTGGATCAGGCGGGCCTGACCGAGAAGATCGACTCGCTGCCCAAAGGCATCGACACCCAGGTGGGCCGGGAAGTCTATGAGGACGGCGTGCTGCTCTCCGGCGGCCAGACCCAGCGGCTGATGCTGGCCCGCGCCCTCTACAAAAATGGGCCGATCCTGCTGCTCGACGAGCCGACGGCGGCGCTCGACCCGATTGCGGAAAATGACATCTACCTCAAATACAGTCAGATGAGCACGGGCAAAACCTCGCTGTTCATCTCCCACCGCCTGGCCTCCACCCGCTTCTGTGACCGCATCATCTTTGTGGCGGGCGGCAACATCGCCGAGGAGGGCACCCACGACGAGCTGATGCAGAAGGGCGGCGGCTACGCCAAGCTCTTTGAGGTGCAGAGCCGCTATTACCGGGAAGGGAGAGAGTTTTAATGAAAGAGCAAAACACCAATCAGATGAGCACCCGTCAGGTCATCAAGATTCACCGCAGGGCGATCGGGGACATGCAGAAGATGTGCCCCTATCTGCTCCCCTCCACCGCGCTCTACGCCGTCGTCTCGGGCATCGTCCCCTATGTCACCGTTTTCTTTTCGGCCCGCATCCTGAACGAGCTGGCCGGCCAGCGCAGGCCGGAGGAGCTGTGGCGCTGGGTAATCCTGTCGGTAGCGGTGGGCGGCGTGCTGGCGCTGCTGAACGCGGTGCTGCTGCGGGTGAAAAGCGCGCAGCGGGATTTGTTCTATGACAGCAAGGAGCGGATGTACACCGCCAAGATGTTCTCGCTGGACTACACCGACGTCGACAACCAGGAGGCGCGCGGCCTGCTTTCCATCGCCCGCCAGAACGAAAACTGGGCCGGATGGGGCTTTGAACGCCTGATCGAGATTGTCGAGGAGATGTCCAAGGCGGCGGTGGGCATCCTCAGCGCCATCGTGCTGTCGGTCAGCCTGTTTACCCAGCCGGTTTCGGCGTCGGCGGGCTGGTACACCGCCCTCAATAACCCTCTGTTTATCTTGCTGCTGCTCGGCGTGATGGTGGGCATCAGCCTGCTTTCCGGCTTCTGCAACGGCAAGGCCTTTGCAATCTGGAGCACATGCAGCGAGGGCGCAAATTTATCCAACCGGAGTTTTAACTTCTGGGTAGATCTGGGACTCCAGCGTTCCCGCACAATGGACGTCCGCATGTATAATCAGCAGAATTTATTCCTGTACTATAACCGGGATGTGGGGGTGTTCAGCACCATCGGCGAGATGGCCCAAAAGTTCCGCGGCCCGATCGGGGTGCTGCACGGTTTTGCTGCCGCCATTTCGGCGGTGTTCACCGGCTTTGTTTATATCTTTACCTGCCTGAAGGCGATGGGCGGCGCGTTTGGGGTCGGCTCCATCACCCAGTATGTGGGTGCAGTCACCGCCCTGTCGCAGAACCTTTCCTCCCTCTTTGAAAACTGGGGCGTCTTAAAGACCAATGCCGATTTCCTGAAGCCTGCCTACCAGTTCCTGGACCTCCCCAACCGGATGTACCAGGGGTCGCTGACCACCGAAAAGCGCGCCGACCGCAAGTACGAGGTGGAGTTCCGCGACGTCTCCTTCCGCTATCCCGGCGCCGAAACATGGGCGCTGCGGCACGTCAACGTCAAGTTCCGGGTCGGCGAGCGGATGGCGGTGGTCGGCGAGAACGGCTCGGGCAAGACCACCTTTATTAAGCTCCTCTGCCGCCTCTATGACCCGCAGGAGGGAGAGATTCTCTTAAACGGCATCGACATCCGCAAGTACAACTACCGCGAATACATGAACATCTTCTCGGTGGTGTTCCAGGACTTCCAGCTGCTCTCCCAGCCGCTGGGCCAGAACGTGGCGGGCGCGGCCGACTATGACCGCGAGCGGGTGGAGAAGGCGCTGATTGACGCCGGTTTTGGCGAGCGGTTGGAGCGGCTGCCCAAGGGGCTGGACACCCAGCTCTACAAAGACTTTTCCGACGAGGGCGTGGAGGTTTCCGGCGGCGAGGCGCAGAAGATTGCCATCGCCCGGGCGCTGTACAAAAACGCGCCGTTCATCATCCTCGACGAGCCGACAGCCGCGCTCGACCCGATTGCCGAGGCGGAGATCTACGCCCAGTTTAACCAGATTGCGGGCGACAAGACCGCCATCTACATCAGCCACCGCCTGTCCTCCTGCCGCTTCTGCGACGAGATCATGGTCTTTGACCGCGGACAGATTGTGCAGAAGGGCAGCCACGACGCCTTGATCAGCGACGAGCAGGGCAAGTACGCCACCCTCTGGCACGCGCAGGCGCAGTACTACACCGAGGAAGAGGCAGCTTGCATTTAACAGCTTCCTTCGCTGCCGGAGACAAACACCCCTTCGGCGATAAAAAACAAGCAAGGCCGGTCCATGACGGACCGGCCTTGTTTTTGCCTTGGCGTTTAATCCTGTTCAAAGTTGAGAATCTCCCCGGTGAAGGCCTCGACCTCACACTCATATTCGTGCTGCCCGGAGCTGAATTCCAGCTCGTAGGAGAAGCGGCCGTCGTCCTCGTCCAGCTCGCACTTTTCCCAGCGGACCTGATCCTCGGTGAGCCCGGCGCGCTGCAAAGCGGCTGCTTTTGCGGCATCCTCGCCGATGTAGCTGCCGGTGGCGGTACCCTGTGTGCTCTGCTGCTGCGGAATGGAGAAGTTTTCGACGTCGTTGTCGTAGGAGAGGATGTCGCCGGTGGCGGCGTCGATCTCATAGTCGTACTCGGTGGAGCCGCTGTAGAACTCGACGTCGTAGACCCGCCGCCCGTCGTCCTCCTCGAGCGAAACGCTGTGGAAGGTAAGGTCGGCAACGGCCACACCGGCGTGGCTGGCGGCGATCTCTTTGGCCTGCTCCTCGGTGATGGAGGCGGACTGCTGCGGCTGCTGCCCGGTAACGGGTTGCTCGGTTGTCTGCCCGGCGACAGGCTGTTCAGCCGACGGCTGCTCAGTGACCGGTTGTTCGGTAGCGGGCTGCTCAACTGTCTGCTGTTCAGCCGGCTGCTGTGTATCCGGCTGGGCAGTGGCCGATTCCCCGACCTGGGTCACCGCGTCGGGGGCAAGGTGCGCCAGGTCGTCGGTGATCTCGTCGTAGAGTTCGCGGTTAAAGTCGTCGTCGCTGCCGTCCACAAAGACGCTGATCTGCGCCTGGTCGTCCAGATAGCCCTTGCGGCTCATTGCGCCCATCAGGGCGTCCAGCGCGGTGCTGAGCTTTAAGTTTTTGAGAGAGAGGTCGTCGAGCACATCGGCACCGTCGGTGTTGCCTGCCTGGGTGTCGATGACATATTCAAAGCGGTTGAGCGAGAGGGCGACCGAAGGGTTGACGTCGATCGAGACCACCGCCTTGGTGGAAAACCACAGCCAGGAGAAGATTCCTCCCGCGCACAGCACCAGCAGCACACAGGCCGCTGCCAGCCGCTGCCAGCGCAGCCTTTGTCTGGGGAACTGGCGGGGGACAATCTCGTCCACCACCGTCAGCGGGGTGATGGGGGCGGAGGAGGCCTGCTGATAGATGTCCGGCACCTGCTGCACCACCGCCTTGGCCAGCATATATTCGACCTCCTGGTCGGTGAGCTTTCTGTTCGGTTTGCGTTCAGCCATCTTTACTGCACCTCCTTTTGGGGGAAGGAATCTTCCTCCAGGGCTTTTTTGAGCTTTTTGAGCGAGCGGTCGTATTTGGAGAGCACCGTCGCCAGCGGCATTCCCAGCATCTCGGCGATCTCCCGGTGCTTGAGCCCGGTCACCGCGTGCAGAATCAGAATCTGCCGCTCCTGGTCGCCCAGCACCTTCATGGCCTGCTCCAGGGCGACCGCCTCCTCGCTGTCCCGGTCAAAGGAGGGGGTGGTCTCTTCCAGGTCATCCAGCGGGATCTGCCTGCCCGCGGAGCGCAGCTTTGTGCGGGCGATGTTTTTGGTGATGGTCAAAATCCAGGCCATCGGCTTGCCCATCGGCATATACAGATGGGCGGCGCAGCGGATTTTGAGATAGGTGTCCATCATGATATCCTGCGCCTCGTGGTGGTTTCTCATCAGGGACAGTGCGTAGCCGTAGATGGCGCTGTCGGTTGCGCGGTAAAGTTCCTCAAAAGCCTGCTGGCTGCCCAGGGCAATCTGCCGCAGCAGCTCCTCCAGATCGTGTGGATCCATCACAGGCCGCAGAGGTTTAAAGTGGTTTTCTACCAGCATCATGGTCATGAGCATACTCTTTTGTTCCCTCCTGCCCAAAAGCAGAGGTCCCGCCGGTGTGGGACAAAAAAGTTCAGGCAGTTTTTCTAAGACTGCCTGAACCGCTCTTGCTTTTAAGGTTTATGGAAAATCACGCAGATTAAAATGGCGAGCGTTCAGGTGAGTTTCCAGTTAAATTCAGTATACCAGCGCCGGGGAAGAAATGCAACCGGTTTTTGCAGCCTTAGTCCCGCTCCGCTTCCAGGATGGTGCCGGAGGCGGCGTCGATGGTGTACTCGTACTCGCGGAAGTTGTGGTGGAACTCGATCTCGTACTCAAAGCGTCCGTCGTCCTCGTCCAGCTCGGCCTTGACGAAGTTGACGTCCGAGGAGCTCAGGCCCGCGTGCTCAAGCGCGATCTGCTTGGCGCGGTCCCTGGTAATCAGGCCGGAGGAGGAAGCGTTCCTGTTAGAGGAGGTGCTGGTGGCGCCTTTGCTGGAGGAAGGGAGGTAATAGCCCTCGATGTCGGCGTCGTAGGAGAGGATGGTGCCGTCAGCGGCAAGAATCTCGTAGTCGTATTCCTTATTGCCGGCGTAGAAGTCGACGTCGTAGGTCAGTCTGCCGTCGTCGCGTTCACGCTCCGCCTTGACAAAGACAGCGTTGGAAGCGGAGACACCCGCATGCTGCAGGGCGATTTCTTTGGCCTTCTCCGCGCCGATGTCGGTCGAGGAGGTGCTGGTGGAGGTGGCAGCAGCTTTCTTGGTGAGGCTGACGCTGTCGTCGTCGGAGGTGGCGTTGTAGCCGACCGCGCTGGCCAGCTGCTGAGCCGGCAAATAAGTGTTGCCGTCATAGGTCAGCGGGTAGAGGGAATCGCCGTCGTCGTCCTTCATGGTGAGGGCGGTGCCGTCCACCTTGACGGTCATGGCGGTGTTCTGGCGGGCGGTGATATTTTTATAAACGGAGGCAGCTCCGACAGAGGCGGTGGTGACGACCATCAGGCCGGCGAGGGTGAGAGCGGTGAGGTGGAATTTAGAGAATTTTTTCATCGTGTACATCCTTTCTGTGTCGGTCGTGATTGATTGTGGTTTGGTATTGTGAAAACGTTTTCGGTTGCTGGAAGGAAGGAAGGAAGGAACTTTTTTGCCCTTCTGCCTAAATAACTTTTGGGGAAGCTGTTTTATTGCAGGTCGGGAAAAAATTTTTTGATTTTTTCTTTTTGCCCTTCTGCTTGAATAACTTCCGGGGAAGCTGTTT
>ENA-OVGE01001299-OVGE01001299.1-human-gut-metagenome-genome-assembly--contig:-NODE-1299-length-19776-cov-5.359972_pt1 | contig 19776 bp, 16 predicted proteins | sample MGYA00237769_ERZ505417 | MGnify/ENA primary metagenome ERZ505417 (study PRJEB26158, sample SAMN06016403) | human gut metagenome | biome: human gut; feature: ankylosing spondylitis patient; material... | reverse complement strand
CCCGGGCGCACGAAGACGCTCGTCTGGGCAACGTGGCCCGCGGCGGCATCGATCTCGACCTCGAAGAGCTCGTCGTCGGCGTCGGCGGGGACTACGACGACGCGGCGCTGCGTGGCGGCCGCGTCGAGCCACTGGGTGGCCTCGGCGCCCGCTCCGCAGGCGATGCGGCGCGCGGCAGCCGGGACCTCGGCGGCGGGATCTGCCGCGGGTGGGGTGGGGACGAGAAGCGTCGTGTCGTTGGTCCTGAGCCAGTTCCAGGTCTGGGCGGACCCGCGGCCGACGCCGGTAAGCGTGAGTGACATCTAGCCGATCGCCCCTTCCATCTCGAGCTTGATGAGGTTGTTCATCTCGACGGCGTACTCAAGCGGCAGCTCCTTGGACACCGGGTCGGCAAATCCGTTGACGACCATGGTGCGGGCCTCCTGCTCGGAGCAGCCGCGGCTCATGAGGTACATGATCGTGTCGTCGGAGATGCGGCCGATCGTGGCCTCGTGGCCCACGCTCGCGGTGGCGTTGCGCACGTCCATCGCGGGGATGGTGTCGGAGCGGCTGATGTCGTCGAGCATGAGGGAGCTGCAGCTCACGCTGGCGCGGGCGCGGTCGGCCTTCTTGGTGACGACCACCGAGCTACGGAACGTCGAGATGCCGCCGCCCTTGGAGAGCGACTTGGTGTCGACGCTGGCGCGCGTGTCGGGGGCGGCGAGGGTCACCTTGCAGCCCGTGTCGAGGTTCTGCGTGGCACCGGCGAAGGTGATGCCAGTGAACTCGCAGCTGGCGCGCGGCCCCACGAGCAGGCTCGAGGGGTAGAGGTAGGAGACGTGGGAGCCAAACGAGCCCGAGACCCACTCGACCTTGCCGTCCTCCTCGACGCGTACGCGCTTGGTGTTGAGGTTGTACATGTTCTTCGACCAGTTCTCGATGGTCGAGTAGCGAAGCCTCGCGCCCTTGCCCACGAACAGCTCGACGGCGCCGGCGTGGAGGTTGGCCACGTTGTACTTGGGTGCCGAGCAGCCCTCGATGAAGTGCAGGTCGGCGCCCGGCTCCACGATGATGAGCGTGTGCTCGAACTGGCCCGCGCCCGCGGCGTTGAGGCGGAAGTAGCTCTGCAGTGGGAAGTCGAGCTTGACGCCGGCGGGCACGTAGACGAACGAGCCGCCGCTCCACACCGCGTAGTGCAGCGCGGCGAACTTGTGGTCGGTCATGGGGATGAGCGTGCCAAAGTGCTCGCGGATCATGTCCTCATAGCCGCTCTTCATGGCGTCCTCGACGGTCGTGTACACGACACCCGACTTCGCGACCTCGTCCTTCATGTTGTGGTAGACGATCTCGGAGTCGTACTGGGCGCCCACGCCGGCCAGGCTCGTGCGCTCGGCCTCGGGGATGCCGAGGCGCTCGAAGGTGTCCTTGATGTCGTCGGGGACCTCGTCCCAGCTCTCGGCCTGCTTCGAGCCGCTCGCCACGTAGGTCGAGATGGTGCTCATGTCGAGGCCGCCGATGGCCGGGCCCCAGTTCTTGGGCATCTCCATGCGTTCGTAGGTCTCCAGGGCCTTGAGGCGCATCTGGAGCATCCAGTCGGGCTCGTCCTTCTTGCGGCTGATCTGCTCGACGATGTCGCCGGACAGGCCGTCGGCGAAGCGCTCGTAGCCCTTCTCGGGCTTCACGAAGTCATACATGCTGCGGTCGACGTCGGCGACCTCGGAGCGGGGTCGCTGCTCGTCGGCGGCGTTGGTGTTTGCTGCCATGGCTTACGCCTCCGCCTGCTCGGCGCGCTCGTAGCGTTCGAAGCCGTTGGCGTCGATTTGGTCGATGAGCTCGGGGCCGCCTTCGGCCACGAGATGGCCCTTCACCATGACGTGGGTGTGGTCGACCTCGACGCGCTCGAGGATGCGCGTGTTATGCGTGATGATGAGCAGCGCCCCGTTGCACTGCTCGCGGTAGGCGGTGATGCCGCGCGAGACGACGGAGAGGGCGTCGACGTCGAGGCCCGAGTCGGTCTCGTCGAGGATGGCGAGCTTGGGCTGCAGGAGCAGCAGCTGGAGCATCTCGACCTTCTTCTTCTCGCCGCCCGAGAATCCCACGTTGAGCTCGCGGGTGAGGTAGGAGGAGTCCATGTCGAGCTGCTCGCACAGCTCGCCCACGCGGCGGCGGAACTGCTTGGCCGTCATCTTGAGCTCGGGGCGCTTCTGGCAGATGGTGCGCAGGAAGCTGTAGAGCGGCACGCCCGGGATCTCGACCGGGGCCTGGTACGACAGGAAGATGCCCGCGAGCGAGCGCTTGTCGGCGCTGGCGTGGGTGAGGTCGGCGCCGTCGAACTCGATGGTGCCGGCGGTCGTGTGGTAGACCGGATCGCCCATGATGACGTGGCCCAGCGTCGACTTGCCGGCGCCGTTGGGGCCCATGAGCACGTGGCACTCGCCGCCGTCGAGCGACAGGTCGATGCCATGCAGGATGGGCTTCTCGTCGGCGCTTGCGCTCACGCCGTGAATGTTAAGGAGGTGTTCCATTTCTTGTCCTTACCTTGCCTGAGGTAATAGCCTTGTCGATAATACCCCACCGACAGTGGGATTTTCACGAGGAAGGCGAGTGGCGTGGACAGGTGGACGAGGTTTGGTAAGGCGATCGGCTCCCACATGCCCATCATCGCCCCGATTTGCGTGGCTGCGGGCGTTATGTTCCCGCAGGTGTTTGGGGGTTACCGAGCACATCGTGCCCGTGCTGTTCGCGATCATGACGTTCCAGGGCTCGCTCAACAACACGTTCGCCTCGGTGCTCGAGCAGTTCCGCCACCCCAAGAACATGCTGTGCATCCTGGGCCTCTCCATCGTCGTGATGCCGGTGTGCGCCTGGGCGCTGTCGAGCCTTCTGTTTGGCGGCAACGCCAACCTCGTGACGGGCGCCACGCTCGAGTACTGCGTGCCGGTGGCCGTGGTGAGCTTCATGTGGTGCGGCATGTACGAGGGTGACCTGTCGCTCGCGCTTGCCTGCATCCTCGTTTCGACCGTGGCGAGCCCGGTGACGATCCCGCTCACGCTCAAGGTCCTGCTGGGCGCCACCGTGCAGGTCGACGTCCTGGGCATGATGTCGAACATGGTGTTCATGATTGCCCTGCCGGCCGTGGCGGGCATGCTTGTGAACGACGCGACCCACGGGTGGGGCCACGAGAAGCTCTCGCCCGCGATTTCGCCGGCGGTAAAGGTGCTGCTCATGCTCATCATCGCGTCGAACTCCTCGCAGATGAGCGACTACATGCGCCACCTCACGCCCGAGCTCGTTGCGATGGCCCTCTTCATCCTGGTGTTTGCGAGTTGCGGCTTTGCGGTGGGCCTCGTCATCGCGCACGCCCGCGGCCTGGCCCACGGCCAGCTCGTGACGTCGTCGTTCTGCTCGGGGCTGAGAAACATCTCCGCCGGCGCGGTGCTCGCCGCCCAGTTCTTCCCGGGCGAGGTGGTCTTCCCGGTGATGATGGGCACGCTGTTCCAGCAGGTGCTCGCCGGCGTGTTCGGCTCGATCATCGAGCGCGTCGTCGGCCGCGAGTAGGGACAATCTTTGGCCGACGTGTGCCCAGCGCGACTAAACGAGCCTCCGGGGCCTGCGGTTTGCGTCGCGGCCTCAAACTGCCCTCGAATGGGTGTGCGAGATGTACCCAAATCGCTGTGCAACCGACGCGGCAAAGGCTGCTCGATGAAGCACATTTGGCCCTGCACTACATAAGATACGCACAAAATGACCTCAAAATCGTGCACATTTAGTACCGTTTGCGGTCAAATCACTACCGTCTACTGTTTACCGAAAAAATATTACCGTTTGAAAAACTCACAAAAAAGCTGCGGCCCTTACTATTAAACGCTTCTAATCTACCGCCTTGGAATGGCGCGTCAGAAGGCGGAGAGGGGGCTCCCCGCCGCGATCGACGCGCGGTATTCGAAAGGGGAGAGAAATGGCCTTTGACTTTACGGGAAGGGTCGCGATCGTAACCGGTGGCACGCAGGGCATCGGCCTCGAGATCGCCAAGGGCATCGTCGAGGGTGGCGGCCACGTCGTCCTCATCGCCCGCAGCAAGGACAAGGGTGAGGCGGCCGTCGCCAAGCTCGGCGAGGGCAACCACTTCTACCAGCTCGACGTGAGCGACGCCGCCGCGGCGCGCGCCACGGTCGACAAGATTTTCGAGGAGGTCCCGGGCGTCGACATCCTCGTCAACTGCGCCGGCGTCATCTCCACCAAGAAGTTCGAGGACATCGACGACGCCGAGTGGCGCCGCACGATTGACATCAACCTCAACGGCACGTTCACGATGCTCTCCGCGGTCTACCCGCGCTTCAAGGAGCTCGACTACAGCTCCATCGTGAACGTCTCCTCCGTTGCCGGCAAGATCGGCGGCGGCCTGCTGGGCACCGCGGCCTATGCCAGCTCCAAGGCCGGCGTGAACGGCCTCACCAAGGCGGTTGCCAAGGAGGGCGGCAAGTACAACATCCACTGCAACGCCGTCTGCCCGTCGCTCACCCTCACCGACATGACCTCGATCCTGTCTGACGAGAATTCCAAGCGCATCATCGCCGGCATTCCCCTGGGCCGCGCCGCCCAGCCGTCCGAGCCCGCCCAGATGGTGCTGTTCTACGCCTCCAAGCTCGCGAGCTTCGTGAACGGCGAGATCAGCGACTGCGATGGCGGCATCGTCCTCGACGGGTAGTTTGCCAGGCCGCACGGGCGCGCCGCAGGCCGCATGCCGGGCCGGTGGCGCGCCCTTTTTTCTGCAAAAGTGAGCCAATGAGAGGTTGCTAGCAATGAGCGATTCGACCACTGCGATGGAGGAGAAGAAGCCCTTCTTCAAGATGTCCTCCATCCCCGGCGCCACGATCTTGGTGCCGCTTCTTCTGGGGTGCCTCCTCAACACCCTGTTCCCCGACCTGTTCAAGACCCTTGGCAGCTTTACGCTGGGCATGACGCAGAACGGCGCGAGCCCGCTCGTGGGCGCCTTCCTGCTCATCGTGGGCACCACGATCTCGTTCAAGAGCGCCCCTGCCGCCGCCGCACGCGGTGCGATTATCATCATCGTGAAGCAGGTCGTCGTTATCGCCGTGGCGCTGCTCGTGCTGTTCACCGGCGACAACTTCCTCGGCCTGTCCGCGATGGTGATCCTGGCTGCCTGCACGGGCGCCAACAACGCCATGTATGCGGGCCTCATGGGCACGATGGGCACCGAGGTCGAGCGTGGCGCCGTGGCCATCACGACGCTCGTCGTGGGCCCGCCCGTCACGATGATCGTGCTGGGCGCCGCCGGCCAGGCCCCGATCGGCTGGACGCTCGTGGGCGCCATCCTGCCCATCGTCGTGGGCATCATCCTGGGCAACGTCTTTCCGAGCTTCAAGCGCATGATGGCGCCCGCCCTCACCGGCATCATCGTGCTGACGTTCTTCTCGATGGGCACCACGATGACGTTTGGCCAGCTCGTCGCCGGCGGCCTGCCGGGCATCCTGCTGGGCGTCATCTGCTCGGTGGTCTTCGCGATCCCCGCCGTCTTCGTCGATCGCCTGACGGGCGGCACGGGCGTCGCGGGCGCCGCCATCTCGAGCTGCGCCGGCGCCAACGTCGCCACGCCCGCTGCCATGGCAAACGTCAACGAGGCGCTCTACGGCGGCGACGTCCTCGCCGTGGCCACCGCCCAGGTTGCCGCCTGCGCCATCGTGACGGCCATCCTCACGCCGCTCGTCACGAGCTTCGTGTACAAGCACTTCAACAAGGCCGCCAAGGCCGACGAGGCTGCCGCTACCGCGTAGTCGCATCGACGCACGAGCTTGCCGGGGCCCGTCACCTTCTCAGGTGGCGGGCCCTTTTGTGTGCGGTTGCGCGCGATGGGCGGCGCATCCGTTGGCCCGTGCACCCACATTTGCGTCTCTAGAATTCGAGCACCCGCTTTTACGCGCTAGATGGCCTCCTAGCACGTAGAGGTGGGTGCCCAACGGTTGCGGACGCGTAGAGGTGGGTGTCCGGCGGGTGCGGACGCGTACAAACGGGTCCCGGGTGGGGCTGACGGAGCGGAGGACGAGGCGAGCGCGAAGAGGCGCAGCGCCCGCGCCTTGCCGCCAATCGAACAGGGCGTGGGGGTGCGCGGGAATCGCTCGGGCGCGCACCATAGTGTCCGACGTGCGCGCTATCCTCATCTGGCACACATCGGATGGGGGAGTCTCGCCACATGGCTTTCGTACACCTGCACAACCACACGGACTACTCGATGCTCGACGGGGCAACACGCATCTCGGACATGGTGAAGCGAGCCGTCGACCTCAAGATGCCCGCCGTGGCCATCACGGACCACGGCTACATGTACGGCGTGCCAGACCTCGACCTCGAGACGGCCAAGTACAACCACCAGCAGCCTGACTGGCAGCAGTGGTTCCACGACAAGGACAACTACGCCAAGGGCCGCGAGATCGTGGAGCCCAACGCCGAGGAGGAACCCGAGGCCCACGCCCAGTGGAGGCTCGACGTCGAGGCCCACGAGGCCGGCCGCGACCTCGACGAGGTCAAGCCGCGCCCGCTTGTGAAGCCCATCTTTGGCTGCGAGGCCTACTTCACGCCCGACGACTCCCTCTCGCGCGACCACAAGCCCGAGCTCTACCACATGATCCTGCTCGCCAAGAACCAGGTGGGCTACGTCAACCTCATGCAGATGATGAGCGACGCCGCCGTCCGCGGTTTCTACTACAAGCCGCGCACCACCCTCGAGATGCTCAAGAAGCACTCCGAGGGCGTCATCGGCACGGCCGCCTGCGTCTCTGGCATCATCCCGCGCTCAATCCTGCGCGGGCAGGCCGATGAGGCGCTCAAGTGGGCGCGTACCTTCAAGGAGATCTTTGCCCCCGGCGACTTCTACATCGAGATTCAGGACCACGGCCTCACGTTCGAGAATGGCATGACCGACCGCCAGCTCGACGAGCAGCTGGTGGAGCTTGCCCATTCGCTCGACCTCAAGGTCATCGCCACCAACGACTTCCACTACCTCACGCGCGACGACGCCCCCACGCAGGACCTCATGATGTGCATCGGCATGAACTCCAAGGTCGATGACGAGAACCGCATGCGCATGGAGGGCAGCGAGTTCTACATGAAGACCGAGGAGGAGATGCACGAGCTGTTTTCCTGGTGCCCCGAGGCCTGCGACAACACCCTCGAGCTGGCCGAGAAGTGCAACGTCGAGCTCGACTGGGACCAGATCATCCTGCCGCGCTTCCCGCTGCTCGACGAGGGCGAGACCCACGAGAGCCAGTTCCGCCGCGAGTGCGAGGAGGGCCTGGCCAAGCGCTACGGCGAGGACTGGAAGAACGTCACGATCAACGGCATCAACGTCCAGGAGCGCTTCGAGTACGAGTACAAGATCATCTGCGACAAGGGCTTCGCCGCCTACTTCCTCATCGTGCAGGAGTACGTGCGCTGGGCCAAGCAGAACGGCATCGGCGTGGGCCCCGGCCGTGGGTCTGCCGCCGGCGCCCTCGTTGCCTACGCGATGGACATCACGACCTTCGACCCGCTCACGAACAACCTCATGTTCGAGCGATTCCTCTCGCCCCAGCGCTCCGAGATGCCCGATATCGACATGGACTTCGACGATGAGCGGCGTCTCGAGGTCGTCGAGCACGTGCGCCAGCTCTACGGCCCCGAAAAGGTCACCCACGTCATCACCTACTCGACCATCAAGGCCAAGCAGGCCGTCAACGACGCCGCGCGCGTGCTCGACTACCCCGTCTACATGGGCCAGCGCCTCTCCAAGATGATCAGCGCCGCGCCCAACGCCACGCTCAAGGCCACGATGGAGAAGGTCCCGGGGCGCGAGGACCAGTACTCCCAGGACTTCGTCGACGCCTACAACCAGGACTCAGACGCTCGCCGCATCATCGACGCGGCGCTGTCGCTCGAGGGCCTCATCCGCGGCGAGGGCGTCCACGCCTGCGCCGTCCTCATCTGCCGTGACCCCGTCAACGAGCACTGCCCCACCAAGCTCGACACCAAGGGCGGCGTCGAGATCACCCAGTACGAGGGCCACACGGTGGCGGACATGGGCCTGCTCAAGATGGACTTCCTGGGCCTGCGCACCCTCACGGTCATCTCCAAGGCAAAGGCCAACATCAAAGCCAACTTTGGCATCGACGTCGACATGGACTCGATCCCCTTCGACGACCCCGCCATCTACAAGCTACTGGGCTCGGGCAACACCGCCGGCGTCTTCCAGGTCGAGTCCGGCGGCATGACCGCCACGATCAAGGGCATGCAGCCCACCGAGTACAAGCACATCGTGGCTCTTATCGCCCTGTACCGCCCGGGCCCGCTGGGCGCCGGCATGGTCACGGACTACATCGACCGCATGAACGGCAAGAAGGAAGTCGTCTTCTACGACGACCGCCTCTCGGACATCCTGGGCGAGACCTACGGCACCATCGTGTACCAAGAGCAGGTCATGCAGATCTCGGTCAAGATGAGCGGATTCTCGGCCGGCGAGTCTGACTCGCGCATCAGAAAGCCCGTGGCCAAGAAGAAGATCAAACTGCTCACGAGCACCATCTTCCACTGGGACGATGGCGCCGACGAGACGACCTACGACCACTGGATCAACGGCGCCGTGCGCAACGGCTACACCCGCGAGATCGCCCAGCGCATCTGGGACGACGTCCTCAAGTTCGCCTCGTACGCGTTCAACAAGTCGCACTCGGCGGGCTACGCGATCCTGGTCATGCAGACCGCCTGGCTCAAGGCCCACTACCCCAACGAGTTCATGGCGGCCGTCCTCACCAGCTACACGGGCAAGACCGAGAAGATCGTCCACTACGTCTCGGCCTGCCGCCACGAGGGCATCCAGATCCTGCCGCCAGACATCAACGAGTCGGGCAAGGAGTTCACGGCCGTCCACGAGGGCGTCCGCTTTGGCCTGGCCGGCATCCGCGGCGTGGGCGAGGGCGTGGCCGACGCCATCATCGCCGAGCGCGAGCGGGGAGGGGCCTTCAAGAACCTCCACGACCTGGTCGACCGCGTCGACACCGGCACCTGCAACCGCCGCGTCATCGAGGCCCTCATCAAGGGCGGAGCCTTCGACTCGACGGGCTACCCGCGCCGCCAGCTCATGGAGTTCGTCGACAAGAACAACCCCGCCAACATCATCGATGCGGCCACGAAGCGCCAGAAGGACCGCGCGGCGGGCCAGAGCTCGATGTTCGACCTGTTCGCCGACGTCGAGGGCTCGGGCTTCGAGTCCGACGTGCCCGACCCCAGCCCCGTCGAGTGGGACCGCACCCTCAAGCTCGCCCAGGAGCGCGAGGTGCTGGGCCTCTATATCTCCGACCACCCGCTGCGCCCCTACGAGTACGCCCTGGCCAAGGCCCGCGACTTCACCCTGTCGCAGGTGCTGGGCGGCTACGAGAAGACGAGCGTCACCGGTGAGGTGCGTCACGTCGAGGTGAGTGGCGAGAAGCCCATCTGGATTGCGGGCATGGTGTCTGGCCTGCAGAAGCGCACGACCAAGAACGGTGACCCCATGGCCATCGTGCAGCTCGAGGACATGGAGAACGAGATCGACGTCGTGGTTTTCCCCAAGGCCTACAAGAAGAGCGCTGCGGTGCTTGCCGGCCAGACCGACGAGCAGACCGGCGAGCAGGTGGGCGACGTCTTCGTGCGCATCCTGGGCCGCATCGACCGCTCGGACCGCGGCGACCAGTTCCTCGCCACCGCCATTGAGCCGCTCGAGCTGTCCGAGAAGACCAACAAGCCCAAGATCCTCGAGGTCATGCTCGAGCCGGCCGCCTTGTCGCGCCTGGTGCTCGAGCAGCTCCAGAAAGTCTTCGAGCTGCATCCGGGCATGGACCGCGTCGAGGTGTTCGTCGAGAGCTGCAGTGGCGACCGCCTTCGCATGGAGGTGCCCACGCGCGTCGACGCCAAGAACGTGATGCTCATGGCCCGCGTCCAGGACGTCGTCGCCGGCAAGGGCTTTGCCCACGTCGTGTCATAGCGGCTGCTCGCCGCTTCCGACGTGCGGGCGTTGCGGGTGCCTGCCCGTTACGCTCGTCTCCCATAGCTGAGGAATTGCATCGCGCGGGCCCTTGCGTTGATTCGCGGGGGTCCGCGCGTTATGCGTGCCGCTTTCGTGGGCAGACTCTCCGTGAGGGCCCGCGGTGGGCGCGGGCGCCACGCGAGAGAGGAGCGGTCCATGGGTGAGCTCAAGTTCTATAAGTGCAAGAAGTGCGGCGAGGTGTTCTGGAAGGTCGTGGGCGCCGAGTGCGACTGCACGCCCTCCTGCTGCGGCGAGCCGTGCGTGGCGCTTGTCGCCAACACGGTTGACGCCGCGCGCGAGAAGCATGTGCCGGCGCTTTCCGTCGAGGGTGACAAGCTCGTGGCGCGCGTGGGCGAGGTGGCCCACCCGATGCTGCCCGAGCATCACATCGCCTTCATCGCGCTCGACCGCGGCAACGGCAAGGTCGAGGTCAAGTTCCTGCAGCCGGGGGAGGCCCCCGAGGCAACGTTCTGCGTGCCGCCGCGCGATGCCGTGGTCTACGAGTACTGCAACCTCCATGGCTTGTGGAAGGCAGGCTTCACGGCCTAGCCGGGGACAAGGGAACGTGTCTTTTGTCCCCGTGGTTTTGGGCACTGACCTTTGAGAGGCATTTGCTGGGGATTTACGTGCCAGAGAGACTGTTCCTCTGGCACGCTGTTGGGCGGTCGCGGGCGAACTCGCGGCCGCCCTGCTTTTGCCTCGCGCCCGGACGCCTGAAGGCCTGCCAAAGCTCGCGGGTAGAATCCTCTTGGCGCAGGCGCCGGTGAGCACGACGGTGTTGGCCACGGCCGCAGCGTCTCGTCGCTCACGTCGCCGCCCAGCTCGGAGAGGTGCGTGGGCAGGTCCATCTCGCGCTCAAAGGTCTCGAGGGCGTCGATGCCGGCAAGGGAGACATGCTGGCCTGCCTCCTTGACGGAGCCGTCGCCGTAGACAAGCAGCCTGCGCCTGTCCGCGCACAGCGCGGCGAGCTCGGGCACGGAGTCGTTGCGTATCGGCAGCCTGGTGTCGTTGCGAAGCGAAAAGTCCTTCATGTTCCTCTCGCTCTCGTTGGGCAATGGGCCTGGTCCTAGCGGTGCCGCCCATCCTAACAACCGGTTGTTACTAACGCACAAGTTGGGAATGCGCGGAATTTGCGCGAGGGCGTTGGCCTGGGCGCCCGCCGGAGCCTATCCTTGGACGTGCCGCTTGTCGGCCGCCGCGTTGGCTGCCGGCCACCTGGGCGAGGCGCCTGTCGCCGCCCGATTGCCTGGCATGGCCTGTCCGTTGCTCGGTTAGAATTCCCGACCAGCCGGTGGAGTGGGGGGAGAAAACCAGATGATCTTGTCGCTTGCCCCCATGGAGGGGGTCACGGGCCACGTGTTCAGGCGCGTCCACGCCGCCTGCTTTGGCCCTCTGAGCCGCTATTACACGCCCTTTGTGGCGCCGCCGCACGTGGGCAAGGGCTTCGGGGGACGTGCCAAGAAGGAGCTCGACCCGCAGGCCAACGAGGGGCTCGATGTGACTCCGCAGCTGCTCACCCGCGATGCCGACCGCTTCGTGTGGGCCGCTGGGCTGCTCGCGCAGATGGGCTATCGCGAGGTCAACCTCAATCTGGGCTGCCCCTCGGGCACCGTGGTCTCCAAGGGCAAGGGCTCGGGATTTCTGCGCGAGCCGGGCGAGCTCGAGGCGTTTCTCCAAGACGTGTGCGAACGCTCGCCGCTGCCGGTCTCGGTCAAGACGAGGATTGGCATCGAGTGCGACGAGGAGTACGAGCAGATCCTTGCCGTCTTCTGCCGCTGTCCGCTCGCCGAGCTCATCGTCCACCCGCGCCTGCAGCGAGACGCCTACTGCGGTGCCCCGCGCTGGGAGCCCTACGGACGCACGCTCGAGGCGGCGCCGTTTGACGTTGCCTACAACGGCGACATCTTCTCGGTCGAGGACTTCGAGCGCCTGAGGAGCGGCTATCCCCAGACGCGCCACGTGATGCTGGGCCGCGGCGTGCTTGCGAACCCCGCCCTGCCGCGCATGGTGCGCGGCGGCGCCGCCGCGACCGCCGTCGAGCTGCGCCACTTCCACGACACCCTGTATGGCGCCTACCTGGACGAGATGGGCGGCAACGCCGTCATGCGCATGAAGGAGTGGTGGCTCTACGCGAGCTGCGCCTTTGCCAATGAGCGAGCCGTGCGCAAGCGCGTGAGATCGGTGAAGAAGGTCGCCGACTACGAGGCCGCGGTTGAGCGCATCTTTGGCACCGTGCCCCTGGCGCCCGTCGCCCGCTATCGCGGCGAGGCGTAGGCAGGGCCTCACTGGCACGTCCAGGAGGGCAACGTCGTCTTCCCCAAGACAACCAATTCCGTCCACATGGCCGACAACCTCGGCATCTTTGACTTCGAGTTCACCGCAGACGAGATGGCACGCGTAAACGCCCTGCCACGGCACGCCTACTACCACGTGGCTGACGAGGCTTCTTCGTGGATCTTCAACGAGGTCGACGCCGACGCGGTCCAGAAATAGGAGCTCGCGAACGGGAACAACCTACGAACTGAGGACGGCATCCCCAACGCGATGAGCGCCGCCTGGGGTATGCAGTCGAGCTACGACACGATAGCCTGCTCATCTCGCAGCACAAGACCATCGAGAACCTGCTCAAGACGGGCGCGTTCACGGTCTCGTTTGCCACGCTCGACACGATGGCGATCTCTGACTATCTTGGCATCGAGAGCGGTGCCAAGGTTCCCAACAAGATTGTCCGGTTAGCGCACATAAGTTTGCGGCCCGCCTTGGCCAACAGCACTTTTGCTGCCGAGACGGGCCCGCTTTTATGACTTATGTACGCTAAAGAGCTGACGGATGTCCGCCCGCAACCCCGTTCCCGCGGCCTCCGCCATGAGGCCGCCCGCCGGCCCCGTCGCCGCTGGCAAGCTCCACACCATGAAGGAGGTGTGCGAGGAGTGCGGCATGACCTACGAGACGCTCAAGTTCTACTGCAACCGCGGCCTGGTGCCCAACGTCAAGCGTGACGCCAACAATCGCCGCGTGTTCGACGACCGCGACGTCGCATGGCCCAAGAGTCTCTCGTGCCTCAAGCGCTGCAACATGTCCATCTCCGAGATGCAGCACTACCTGGACCTGTGCGTGCGCGGCAAGGCGACGATCCCCGAGCGCAAGGCGTTCCTCGCGGCCAAGCATGCCGAGCTCGAGCGCCAGATGGAGCAGATTCAGGCGGCGATTGACTACATCGATTGGAAACAGGAATTCTACGACGACGTTCTCTCGGGCAAGACGGAGTACTTCTCCTACGTTGCACCGGAGGACTAGCGGGCCCACAAGCCCGTGCGGCGTGCGGAGAGGGAAGGGAGGAAGGGTAAAACCTCTCCGCACGCCGAGCTTGCGCATATAATCCAGTGCGTTCGTTGCATCTGTGTTTCGCGAGCTAGACGTTAACAAAGTCGAAAAGTAGCTTATGAGTGTCTTACACATTCGGGCCCCTGCGGACACCCCGCCGTCCCGCACATGCCGAGAGGATCTTCCATGAACGAGGTCATGTCACAGCTCTTTGCTCGCAAGTCCACGCGGGCCTTCACCGACGAACTCGTGAGCGAGGCCGACGAGCGCGCCATCCTAGAGGCCGCCTGCCAGGCGCCCACTGCCGGCAACCAGCAGCTCTACAGCATCATCGTGGCGCGCGACCCCACCCTCAAGCAGGCGCTTGCCCACACCTGCGACGACCAGCCCTTCATCGCCAAGGCGCCGCTCGTCCTCGTCTTCTGCATCGACGTTCGCCGCTGGTGGCGCGCCTTCGAGCTTGCGGGCGCCGCTCCCCGCCGCCCCGGCAAGGGAGACGCGCTGCTTGCCCTCGAGGACGTCATGTGTGCGGCGCAAAACGCCGTGGTTGCGGCTCATTCCCTGGGGATCGGCTCGTGCTACATCGGCGACATCCTCGAGCGGCATGAGGAACAGAGCAGGCTGCTGGGGTGCCCCCGCTACGTGGTGCCTGCGGCGCTGCTCGTGATGGGACACCCCACGGCCCACCAGCTCGAGCGCAAGAAGCCGCGCCGCTTTGACCTCGAGAGCGTGGTCTTCGAGAACAGCTACCAGGACCTGCCCGACGAAGAGCTGCTCGGCGTGCTCTCCCAGAAGGAGGGCCACACCTCAGACCCCGACGACGGCCTCGAGGCCTGGCTTGGCGCCTTCTGCCGCCGCAAGTGGAACTCGGGCTTCTCGCGCGAGATGAGCGACTCGGCGGCCCGCATGCTCGAGGACTTCGACTACGCGGATTAGTGTCACGCAACTGCGCTATAGTCTCCCTCAATTGGCCGGAACAAGTCGCCGGCCGCAAGACCAAGGAGTCATCATGGCCCTCATCGTTCTCGTCATCATCGTCGTCGTGGTCGCGGTGCGCTGCGGCTACGTCGTGCGTCAGCAGCATGTTGCCATCATCGAGCGCCTGGGTCGCTTCTGCGGCATCAAGGGCCCGGGCTTTCACGTCATGATCCCCTTCATCGACACCGCCCACGACGTCGACCTCATGACCGAGGACCAGCACATGACGTTTGACGCCAAGACGCGCGACAACGTCACGATCGAGCTCGACGTCTCGATCCAGTACCACGTTGACGCCACGCACGCCAACATGGGCGCGGAGTCGGGCATCTGGAAGAGCTTCTATACCCTCACCGATCCCGTGAGCCAGATGAAGGACTACCTGGCAGACGCCCTGCGCAGCCAGATTCCCAACCGTACGCTCGACGAGGTCTTCTCCGAGAAGGATGCCATCGCCACTGCCATCGATGAGGTCGTGGCCACCAAGATGCTCGACTACGGCTACGTACTCGTGACGACCCTTATCACCTCGATTCGCCTGCCGGCCGAGGTCCAGGAGTCGATGAACCGCATCGTGGCGTCCAAGAACAACCTCGAGAGCGCCCGCAATGACGCCGAGGCAGCCCGCGCCAAGACCGTCATCGCCGCCCAGGCCAAGGCCGAGGCCATGGCTGCCGAAGGCAAGGGCATCGCTGACCAGCGCATTGCCATAGCCCGTGGCATCAAGGAGTCGATCGACACCATCAAGGGCTCGGAGCTCTCGAGTGAGGAGGCAAACCGCCTCTTCGAGTTCACCCAGTGGGTCTCGATGATGGAGTCCTTTGCCGAGAAGGGCTCTTCGAGCGTGGTCTTGCCCGGCGACTTCTCGAGCGCGAGCAGCCTCTACGAGCAGCAGCTCGCTGCTCGCGTTACGCCCAACCCTGAGGGAGGGAAGCGCGCGTGACGCCTCTTGCCCTGCACGCCTGCTGCGGTCCCTGCTCGCTCGAGCCCCTGAAGCACCTGCGCGAGGAGGGCTTTGAGCCCACCATCCTGTGGGACAATCCCAACATCCAGCCCGTCGCCGAGCACGACCTGCGCCTGGCGACCCTGCTTGCCTGGGCAGATGCCAAGGGCATCGCTGTGGTGCGCTGCGAGCGCGGCGCGGGGAGCGGGCTGGTGGGCACCAAGACGGCCGCCGAGCAGCGCGAGGCCTGGGAGCGCGCCTGCGCCCCGCTGGGGTTTAACCGCGAGGCCCGCTGCCGAGCCTGTTACGCCATCCGTCTCTCCCAGGCCTGCGTCGCGGCCCGCGATCTGGGCTTTACCTACATCTCGACCACCCTTGCCGTCTCGCCCTATCAGCTATTCGACGACTGCTCGCAGATTCTCGAGCGCCAGGCTGCCGCCCATGGCCTCGTGCCCGTCATCCGCGACTGGCGCCCCTTCTATGCCGACGCCACGCGCGAGAGCCGCGAGCTGGGGATGTATCGCCAGAACTACTGCGGCTGCCGCTTCTCCGCTGCCGAGGCGGCGATCGAGCGCCACGAGCGCCGCGACGAGCGAAAGCGTGCGAAGGCCGAGGCGAGGAAGGCGTCTCGCTAGCTGCGCCAATCGTGTGCCGCGAGCGTCTGGCCTGCAGCGTTATAGGGGTGCGAGAAGAGCGGCGCCACGGAGGCGTGCCGCTCGCGGCCGCATGGCTACCGCTCGCCGCCGCACCTGCCGCCCGCGTGGCTCTGTCGCCCCGCTCGTCCGGAAGGCCGTCGGTATCAAGAATCGATTGGGATACGGTTTGAGGCCCCTGGCGAACCACGCAGAAGCGCTTGGAGCCGACGATCTGGGAGGCAGACATGGGCCTGTTCACTGGCAAGACCGTCATCGTCACCGGCGGCGGCAAGGCAACCCTCAAGGATGGCAGCGCCGGCTCCATCGGCTATGGCATCGACATCGCGTTTGCCAAGGAGGGCGCAAACCTCGTCATCACCGGCCGCAACGTCGCCAAGCTCGAGGCCGCCAAGGAGTCGCTCGAGGCAGACTACGGCATCAAGGTCCTGCCCGTCGCCGCCGACGTCTCCGCCGGCCAGGACAACGAGGCCGTTGTCCAGAACGTCATCGACCAGGCCATCGCTGAGTTCGGCCGCATCGACGCCCTTGTGAACAACGCCCAGGCCTCGGCCTCCGGCGTCACGATCGCCGACCACACGATGGACCAGTTCAACCTCGCCATCTACTCCGGCCTCTACGCCACGTTCCTCTACATGCAGAAGGCCTACCCGCACCTCAAGGAGACCAAGGGCTCCGTCGTGAACTTCGCCTCCGGCGCCGGCCTCTTCGGCAACTACGGCCAGTGCTCCTACGCCGCCGCCAAGGAGGGCATCCGCGGCCTCACCCGCGTTGCCGCCAACGAGTGGGGCAAGGACGGCGTCAACGTCAACATCGTCTGCCCGCTTGCCTGGACGGCCCAGCTCGAGAACTTCGAGGCCGCCTATCCCGAGGCCTTCAAGGCCAACGTCCACATGCCGCCCGCCGGCCACTACGGCGACGTCGAGAAGGAGATTGGCCGCGTCGTCGTCCAGCTCTGCGGTCCCGACTTCAAGTACATGAACGGAGAGACGGTTACCCTCGAAGGCGGCATGGGCCAGCGCCCCTAAGGGCCTGAGGCACAGCATCTTGCCACTCAGCGGGGCGGGCATGACCTTTAGGTCTATGCCCGCCCCGCTTCATGTCAATCTGCAGCACCTCAAGCCCTTAGCCAACCTGAGGGGGATGGGCATGACCCTGAGGTCTATGCCCGGCTCGCTTTATGCCAATCTGGCGCACGAGGAGCACGCTACCCAACCTGGGGGTCTATGCCGATTGCCCCGGAGTGCGTGCTTATCGCGTGTGATTATCGAGCTCAGAGGCCATAACTCCGGACGTTTGGCACGCGCTTTCGATAATTACGGACGTTTGGCACGCGCGCTGGACCGTCGTAGGGGAAGTGGTCCGGCGACCGTCGTCGCCTGTCGCCAGCCTGTGGCGCATTCGGCCAACGCGACCTGCGCCGATTGTGGCGGGCCACCACGCGGGAGCGCTACACTAGCTAAGTTGCATTATCTGCTAAGGAGCTGTGCCATGCGTACCGATGACTTTGACTATCCGCTGCCAGACGAGCTGATTGCCCAGGCGCCCGCCGAGCCCAGGGACTCCTGCCGCCTGCTCGTCCTGCACCGCGACGGTGGCGCGGGCGTCACGGGCGGCGCCACGCCAATCGCCGACGGCGGCTCCGTCGAGCACCGCCACTTCTACGACGTCCTCGACTACCTCGAGCCGGGCGACCTGCTCGTTGCCAACAAGACCCGCGTCATGCCCGCCCGCCTCGTGGGTCGCAAGGCCCAGACCGGCGGCGTCTCAGAGACCCTGCTGCTCAAGCGCCGCGAGGACCTCGACGCCATGGGCCACGTCTGGGAGTGCCTCGTGAACCCTGGTAAGCGCCTGAAGCCCGGTGCCCTCATTGAGTACCGCGCGGGCGGCCTGCACGCTCCCGAGAGCGCACCCGTGGTGCTCACCGGCCAGATCGTCGACTTCGTCGAGGACTCCAAGGGCGGTCGCCTCGTGCGCTTCGAGCCCCAGGGCACAGACGAGGCCACCGGCGAGCCGCGCACGCTCGACGCCGCCATCCACGCAGCGGGCCACGTGCCCCTGCCGCCCTACATCACCAGCTACGAGGGCGATCCCGAGAAGTACCAGACCGTCTACGCCATGCACGAGGAGCACTCGGCCGCGGCGCCCACGGCGGGCCTGCACTTTACCCCCGAGCTCATCGAACGCCTCAAGGAGCACGGCATTGGCTGGGCCACCGTCGAGCTCGAGGTGGGCATCGACACCTTCCGCCTCGTCGAGGAGGACGACCCCACCCAGCACGTTATGCACACCGAGCGCTACCACGTGACCCGGGACGTGGTCGACGCCGTGCATGCCACGAAGGCCGCGGGCCACAGGGTCGTTGCCGTGGGCACCACGGCGGTGCGCTCGCTCGAGAGCGCCTTTGACGCTGGGGCCCCGGCCGCCGCGCCCGCCATGGTGGCGCGCCGCTTTGAGGGCCGCCCTGACTCGGCCGACACGCTCGGTCGCGGTGACATCGTGGTGCGCGAGAACGCTACCACGCAGCTCTACCTCATGCCCGGCAGCACCTACCACGTGGTCGACGCGCTCATCACCAACTTCCACGTGCCGCGCTCCACCCTCATGATGCTCGTCTCGGCTCTGGCCACGCGCGAGCAGATCATGGACGCCTACGCCGCGGCCATCGACGAGCGCTATCGCTTCCTGAGCTTTGGCGACGCGATGCTCATCGAGTAGGGGACACCAACAAATTCGAGGTGGGGCACCCTGTCTCACGAGAAGCGGCCCGAGCGCGTTGAGCGTTCGGGCCGCTTGCTTTGGAACGGAGCGGATGTGACAAAGGGATTTGACCCCTCTGCTACCCGGCGACGGCGAACAGGACGACGAGCAGGACGATGACGACGGCCGCGCCCGCGAGGGCGTAGACGACCATGCGCGTGTGCTGCGTACGCTCGCGCACTGCGTCCTCCTCGGCGGCGAGGCGCTCGGTGAGCGCGCGCTGCTCGTCAAGGCGGGCGCGGGCGTCACCCTCGCGCTCGGCGAGCTGCTCGGTGAGCTCGGGGTGGGCGTGGATCTCGCGCGCCTCCTCGAGCGCAGACGCGGCGGCCTGGCTGCGACCGCTGGCGTCCTCGAGCTCGACGTTTGCCTCCTCGAGCTCGCCGTTCAGCGCGAGAATCGCCTCGCTGACCTCGTCCTCCTCTTCGCTGGCGCGCTTGCTCAGGCGCTCGTGCTCGTCGCGGCGCGCCTGGTCGATGGAGCCGGCCGCCTCGAGGTCTGCCTCGGCCTCCTCGAGCGACTTGCGCTGCGTGTAGAGATGCGTCTGGGCAATCTGGAGCGCCTGCTGGGTCTCCTGGTCCGTGCGGGTGACCTCCCCGCGGGCGCGCTCGAGCGCGGCGAGCGCGGCGGCTACCTCGCCGCTCTTGGATGTGACGCCGCGCGCGCCGGCCGATGGGTTGCGCCTGGCCTCGGCGAGCTGGTCCTGGAGCTTGGCGAGCTTGTTCTGCGCGCTCACGGCCGCGCGCTGGGCGGCCTGCAGCTTGGAGTCGCGGCTGGCCTGCGCCTCGTTTGCCTGCGCCTGCGCCACCTTGAGGGCACGCCTGGCCTCGGCCGCGCTGGCCTGGGCCCGCGACAGCGACGTGCGCGAGTCATCCGCGAGCTTCTTGTAGGGTTCGAGCGCCTTCTCGTTGCGCTTCCTCAGCGCCGCGAGCTCGTCCTCCTTGGCGCTGCGCTTCGCCTCGAGGTCGTGGCAGTGGGCCTCGGCCCGCTCGATCTGCTTGGCGGCCTCGGCGAGCTCGCGCTGCTGCAGCGCGAGGATGGCGTCGAAGTTGGCCTCGACCTCGCGGCGGTGGCCAAGCTCCTGGGTG
>ENA-OVGE01001297-OVGE01001297.1-human-gut-metagenome-genome-assembly--contig:-NODE-1297-length-19786-cov-22.609092_pt1 | contig 19786 bp, 16 predicted proteins | sample MGYA00237769_ERZ505417 | MGnify/ENA primary metagenome ERZ505417 (study PRJEB26158, sample SAMN06016403) | human gut metagenome | biome: human gut; feature: ankylosing spondylitis patient; material... | reverse complement strand
AATAGCGAAGTGAGCATGCAATGCTCATAAAATCCGTCAATTCCGTCATCTCCGTGGTGCTAAAGCACTTAGCGAAAAATCCGTGCGATCGGTGTGATCCGTGAGCTTTAATATCAGAATGGTTTCACCTGACAGTATTATTTTTTCATTACACGCCATTCAATGGCACAAAAAGTGATGAAAGCAGGAAATTGGTGCAGTATCCCCACCGTTGGGCAAACCAACTTCCCCTCTCACATAGTTCACCGCACAACAAGTCCAAACTACACAATATGCTAAAAATAGTCATGCAGCACGTACACTTTATCAATATAATGCTTAAATTTGCGCCAATATTAAACTGAGCCACTGGCAGAACCAGCTCTGGCAAGCCTGCACTTGCCATTCCGCCTGCCGGCACAACTAAACACAGAGTAATATGCAGAATATTGATTGGGCCAACCTCAAGTTTGGTTACATGCCCACCGACTACAATGTGCGCTGCTACTACCGCAACGGCAAATGGGGAGAGATTGAAGTTAGCTCTTCCGAAATCATCAACATACACATGGCTGCCACTGCCTTGCACTACGGACAGGAGGCATTCGAGGGCATGAAAGCCTTCCGCTGCCCCGACGGCAAAATCCGCGCTTTCCGCATCAAGGACAATGCTGAGCGCCTGCAAAGCACTTGCCGCGGCATATTGATGCCCGAACTGCCTACCGAACTCTTCGAGGCTATGGTCAAGAAGGTGGTCAAACTCAACGAGCGCTTTGTACCGCCCTACGAGAGCGGCGCCTCGCTCTACATACGTCCGCTGCTCATCGGCACAGGTGCACAAGTGGGTGTTCACCCCGCCAACGAATATCTGTTCGTCATCTTTGTCAGCCCGGTAGGCCCCTACTTCAAGGGCGGATTTGCCACAAACGACTACGTTATCATACGTGAGTACGACCGCGCTGCACCACTCGGCACCGGACGCTACAAGGTGGGTGGCAACTACGCTGCAAGTCTTGCTGCCAACAAAATGGCTCACGACGCCGGCTATGCCTCTGAGTTCTACCTCGATGCCAAGGAAAAGAAATACATCGACGAATGCGGCGCTGCCAACTTCTTCGGCATCAAGGACGGCAAGTACATCACGCCCAAGTCATCATCTATACTGCCCTCCATCACCAACCGCAGCTTGCAACAACTGGCCAAGGACCTCGGCATGGAGGTGGAAGTGCGCCCCATACCCGAAGAGGAACTTTCTACCTTCGAGGAAGCCGGCGCTTGTGGCACAGCCGCTGTAATCAGTCCGATACGCAAAATTGACGACCTCGAGAACCACAAGAGCTACGTCATTTCAAAGGACGGCAAACCGGGCCCATGGAGCGAAAAACTCTACACGCACCTGCGCGCCATTCAGTATGGCACAGAACCCGACGTGCACGGCTGGACTACCGTTATTGAATAAATAGACACATATTCCCCTTGGGGCAAACACCATACATGATGAAGAGAATAACACATCTGCTGCTTGCCTTGTTCACCCTGTCGGTGCTTGGCGGCCTTGTGGCCTGCAACGGCGACAAGAAAAAACTTGAAGACAAGGAGAAGGAATTGGCCGAACTGCGCCAACTGGCCGAACTCGACAAAAAGGAAATGGAAAACCAATATGCCGAGTTCGCAAGCCAATATGGCGAACTGAAGAAAGGCATCAAGGACGACTCCCTTGTCAACCGGCTCAACCAGGAGCAGGCACGTGCCGAAGCTCTGCTCAAGGAACTGCAAAACACAAAGGCCAACAGTTCGGCCGAAATTCTGCGTCTGAAACGCGAACTGGCCACTGTGCGTGCCGTACTGCGCGACTACATTCGCCAGGTCGACTCGCTGCAGCAAGCCAACCATGCCCTTATTGGCGAACGTGACATGGCACGTGCCGACGCTGAACGCGTGCGCATGGAGAACTCCAACATTCAGGCCGAAAATTCACACCTCAACGAGCGTGTGGCCATAGCGGCACAGCTCGACGCCACGGGCATCAGCATCACACCGCTGAAAAAGAACGGCAAAAGCGCTAAAAAGAGCAAGGACATTGCCCGCTTTGCCGTGTCGTTCACCATCACACGCAACGTGACTGCCTCGGCTGGCAACCGCACCGTCTACGTCCGTCTGCTCAAGCCTGGCCAGCAAGTAGTCAACCAAAGCGGCACCTTCCACTACGAAAACCGCGCCATTGGCTACTCTGCCGCCAAAACCATCGAGTATTCCGGACAGGAGGTACACGTCACACTCTACGTGCCTGTCAGCGAGTTCCTCAGCGGCGGCGCCTACTCTGCCTACATCTTTGCCGACGGACAGATGATTGGCTCTGGCAGCACTTCGCTTGCTAAATAAGTTTTATCCCAGCGTCATCACGCTACTCTACTATCAAAGGCTCATGCGCTGTTACGGCACATGAGCCTTTTATACAAGGAATAAATCCGTTAGAAACGGGACTCTCGGTTAACAAAGCCATAGGTTAACAAGCAAATATGTTATGCACCACTCTTTGCGTTCTACACAAAGTGACAAGTAACGTAAAAACTTAACCAACTTACCAATCAACTAATTACACTAACGCGTAAAAACAAACATATCATGACACCAAATATCACCCCCGTACTGTTGCTTACAGGCTATCTGGGCAGTGGCAAAACCACCCTGCTCAACCGCATACTTTCTAACAAGAAAGGCATCAAATTTGCCGTCATTGTCAACGACATTGGCGAGGTTAACATCGACGCAAGCCTCATAGCACAAGGCGGCATTGTGGGCGAAGGCGACGACAGCCTTGTACCCCTGCAGAACGGTTGCATCTGCTGCACACTCAAAATGGACCTCGTGCAGCAACTCAGCGACATTGTGGCACAACAGCGCTTCGACTACATCGTAATCGAGGCCAGCGGCATCTGCGAACCGGCCCCCATAGCTCAAACCATCTGTGCCTACCCCAGCATGTACCCCAACCTGGCCACCAAGGGCATTGCCCAACTCGACTCCGTGGTGACCGTAGTAGATGCCCTGCGCCTGCGCGACGAATTTGCGGGCGGCAACGATCTCAACAAGAAGGACATGGCCGAGGACGACCTTGCAAGTCTAGTTATTCAGCAAGTAGAGTTCTGCAACATGATTTTGCTCAACAAGGCATCTGAGGTCAGCGCACAGGAACTTGACCACATCAAAGCCATTCTGCGCGAGTTGCAGCCCAAGGCCGAAATCATCACTTGCGACTACTGCGACGTAAACCTCGACCGTCTGATCAACACCAACGACTTCGATTTTGAACGCGTAGCTACCTCGGCGCGCTGGATCGAGGCCGTCGAAGGCAATGACGACGATGACGAGCACGAGCATCACGACCACGAGCACGAGCATGATCACGAACACGGACACCACCACCACGACCATGAGCACTGCCACGGCCTTGAGAACGAGGAAGAGGGCGAAGCACTCGAGTACGGCATTGGCACCTTTGTATACAAGCGTCGCCGTCCCTTCAACATGGTAGAGTTCGACCAGCTCATAGCGCGTCTGTGGCCCAAGAGTGTAATTCGTTGCAAGGGCATTTGCTACTTTGGCACAGAGCGCGACATGTGTTATGTATTTGAGCAGGCTGGCAAGCAAGTGTCGCTCAGCCAGGCCGGACAATGGTATGCCACCATGCCAGCCGAGGAGTTTGAGCAGTTTAAGGCACAGAACCCCTCGGTCATGAACGACTGGGACGACACCTACGGCGACCGCATGCAAAAGCTCGTATTCATTGGCCAGAACATGGACCGCGAAGCCATCGAAACCTTGCTCGATGCCTGCCTCGAACCGGCTGACTAAGCAACGGTTAAAGTCTCTCCAAAAGCAGAGGGCAGAAAACTTTAATTACCAATAATCAATGATTTAGCAAAGGGTAAACGAACATGGAAAGTTCGTTTACCCTTTTTATTTTCCACATTCTGCAGGTTTCAATCCACGTACCCACACAGGGTGCGGCCACGTGCATCTACTGCACGTTGCGTCAATCTTTTGTTTCAATCCACGCACCACACAGGGTTCGACGTTTTGGGTCGTTCCTTGCATTGTAATCATGCTGGTTTCAATCCTCGCACACAGGGTGCGACTGCCCAGTCTTACCCGGAAAATACAGACTTTCGTAGTTTCAATCCACGCACCCACACGGGGTGCGACATGCAGGGCATCTTGTATTGTCAACCGACAAGGTTTCAATCCACGCACCCACACGGGGTGCGACTCTAAGATTTCCTTCTGTCTATCTACTGAGCTGAGTTTCAATCCACGCACCCACACGGGGTGCGACGCTGGCAATGCGGACGAAGCCATTGCGTCTGATGTTTCAATCCACGCACCCACACGGGGTGCGACGGTTGCTCACCTATCCATCTTATCCAATCATTGAGGTTTCAATCCACGCACCCACACGGGGTGCGACCCAAGCGAGGAGAACTTTCAACAATCGAAGAAAGTTTCAATCCACGCACCCACACGGGGTGCGACTGCGTTTCGTTCGCTTCTACTATTATTTCGTCGTGTTTCAATCCACGCACCCACATGGGGTGCGACGACGAGTATCTGGAGCATCTATTAGATACAGCAGTTTCAATCCACGCACCCACATGGGGTGCGACCAGACCCGAATGTCGCAAAGACGTTTGATGCGCTGTTTCAATCCACGCACCCACATGGGGTGCGACGGTAGAGCAGTGGTAGCTCGTCAGTCTGACTTACTGTTTCAATCCACGCACCCACATGGGGTGCGACCACTACTTTTGCAATGTGTTCAATAAACCGAATAGTTTCAATCCACGCACCCACATGGGGTGCGACATATATACTAAATATGTTATTAAGAATGCTAGGATGTTTCAATCCACGCACCCACATGGGGTGCGACTCGATTGGAACTTCAACGTAATTGTCAAGCCCGGCGTTTCAATACACGCACCCACATGGGGTGCGACCTGTCTTGAATTTTTTCAATACTTTATTAATATATGTTTCAATCCACGCACCCACATGGGGTGCGACGAAACATTATTCGGGGTGGCAGACTCCAAAGATGTTTCAATCCACGCACCCACATGGGGTGCGACATAGGTGCATTATTACCATCACCAGCATAGCCCGTTTCAATCCACGCACCCACATGGGGTGCGACTTATTCGACAAACTTTCAAAATCGTTTCCTTATGTTTCAATCCACGCACCCACATGGGGTGCGACTCGGGTTTTAGACCTTGGACAAAGGTACTTTCCACGTTTCAATCCACGCACCCACATGGGGTGCGACTTGATTTGATGGTTAAGCAAGGTAAGCTGACTGTTGTTTCAATCCACGCACCCACATGGGGTGCGACGTCTATTTTTAACCGCTTGACGAGCACCACTGATAGTTTCAATCCACGCACCCACATGGGGTGCGACACGAAATTGGGCTGTGTACCTCCTTGTTCCTTGTTGTTTCAATCCACGCACCCACATGGGGTGCGACTTGCTTTGCTTGGGCAGCACGAAGCGACAGAATATCGTTTCAATCCACGCACCCACATGGGGTGCGACGGTAGGGTAATAAGCAACATACCCCATTTGTAGGTTTCAATCCACGCACCCACATGGGGTGCGACCGTACTGCTCCGCTCAATACCGCTGCTTTCGCGCGTTTCAATCCACGCACCCACATGGGGTGCGACCCAACTCTATTGGTGGTGCACGTCAAGCTGTTAAGTTTCAATCCACGCACCCACATGGGGTGCGACATACACGTATATAACTAACGGCGAACACGAGGAGTTTCAATCCACGCACCCACATGGGGTGCGACTTATTATCACCCATAACAAAAAATTAAAGATTAGAGTTTCAATCCACGCACCCACATGGGGTGCGACTACCTCGGGTTCTGAGGCCGAAAGAGGAGGTAATTTGTTTCAATCCACGCACCCACATGGGGTGCGACTGACCGTGAAAAAAAACTTACTCCCTCTGTTGTAGTTTCAATCCACGCACCCACATGGGGTGCGACTTTTTTACGAGTACTTTTATAATAGCCGAGATATTGTTTCAATCCACGCACCCACATGGGGTGCGACTCATCAAAGCGGCCAAAATCTCGGCATCGGGGGAGTTTCAATCCACGCACCCACATGGGGTGCGACCTGCTAATTATAACCTTTACCAATCCCAAATGCACGTTTCAATCCACGCACCCACATGGGGTGCGACAGCCTAAGCGGTCATACTCGGGCAAAGCAAAGTCAGTTTCAATCCACGCACCCACATGGGGTGCGACAATATACATGTGCGAGAGGTCAGCAGACTGCACAGTTTCAATCCACGCACCCACATGGGGTGCGACAAAGATGGAAAGTCGCGATACAAAAGGCGGTAAGGTTTCAATCCACGCACCCACATGGGGTGCGACTTACTAACTATAAAATTTACTATCATGGATTACAAGTTTCAATCCACGCACCCACATGGGGTGCGACCTAATCAACAAAATGAGTGGAATTTGGCGCAATGGTTTCAATCCACGCACCCACATGGGGTGCGACTTGGCCTTGAACGAAAGTATTTTCTACGAAATCCGTTTCAATCCACGCACCCACATGGGGTGCGACAATATCTTTGTAGTCGGGCCTTTGGCCTTGGACGTTTCAATCCACGCACCCACATGGGGTGCGACGCAAAGTATTTTCGGTAGCAGTCTGGGCGCGTGAGTTTCAATCCACGCACCCACATGGGGTGCGACGGCAACAGGAGTGAAGAAGTTACCGAGGAGAGAAGTTTCAATCCACGCACCCACATGGGGTGCGACGATTTGCTCGTCAAACAAGGTAAGCTTACTGAGGTTTCAATCCACGCACCCACATGGGGTGCGACTCTCCGTACACAATTTTCTGACTTTGCTCTGCCTGTTTCAATCCACGCACCCACATGGGGTGCGACTCAGACGTATAATCTTCCTCCACTTTCTTCTGATGTTTCAATCCACGCACCCACATGGGGTGCGACTGCTGCAGGTTACTCACGCGCTCTGACTGCTACAGTTTCAATCCACGCACCCACATGGGGTGCGACAAAACGTCTGTAGGAAGCTTTAATTATGCCACAGGTGTTTCAATCCACGCACCCACATGGGGTGCGACAAGCGATTTAGTGAACGAGAGTTCAACCACTTTGTTTCAATCCACGCACCCACATGGGGTGCGACAAACACCACTAATGTATTGTTCGATAGGATTATGTTTCAATCCACGCACCCACATGGGGTGCGACACTTAGCAAAGTCACTGACATCACTTGATTGTTGTTTCAATCCACGCACCCACATGGGGTGCGACAGCAACATTGTTGGGCGTAGCAGATTGCAAAGAAGTTTCAATCCACGCACCCACATGGGGTGCGACGTAAAGAATAGACGCCACCAAAATGCCATGTTAGTTTCAATCCACGCACCCACATGGGGTGCGACGGGTGTGTGGGTAACAATGCTCTGCTATATGTGGGTTTCAATCCACGCACCCACATGGGGTGCGACAGCTTTCTACTGTCTAAGTAGATTTGCGTATTAGTTTCAATCCACGCACCCACATGGGGTGCGACGCCTACGCCTTATGAGCGCTCTTACCATGATTGGTTTCAATCCACGCACCCACATGGGGTGCGACGGAGCAGTACGACTGAAAGTACTAGCATTAACTTTGTTTCAATCCACGCACCCACATGGGGTGCGACCCCTCGGCATTAAGTTGCATTATCTGAGTTTCAGTTTCAATCCACGCACCCACATGGGGTGCGACATTAGTGACTGTGTTTAGATTAAAATCAGACGAGTTTCAATCCACGCACCCACATGGGGTGCGACTCGATGCGGCCAAAGTCGCGACATCGGGGGAAAACGGTTTCAATCCACGCACCCACATGGGGTGCGACAACCTCACTAAAACGTTCAGACAATATTATTTGAGTTTCAATCCACGCACCCACATGGGGTGCGACAACAAAACGCGTTTGACCATCGGCACAAGTTACCTGTTTCAATCCACGCACCCACATGGGGTGCGACGTCTACGGATATAACCTTTAAGGCATTATCCAAAGTTTCAATCCACGCACCCACATGGGGTGCGACAAACGGCCATAAAATTGACGGGTCTTAAAGAGGTGTTTCAATCCACGCACCCACATGGGGTGCGACGATAATGCACTAAAAGTAATTTCTGTTGACCGTGTTTCAATCCACGCACCCACATGGGGTGCGACGCGCGGTATACGTTACGCCTATCATCATTATAAAGTTTCAATCCACGCACCCACATGGGGTGCGACTTGACAGCCGAGAGCAGGTAGACAAGCAAGATAATGTTTCAATCCACGCACCCACATGGGGTGCGACCGTCTACGGTCTGCGTGCCGTTGAACAAGCCCTCGTTTCAATCCACGCACCCACATGGGGTGCGACCTTTGACAAGGTTACAGTTGCAGCGTTGGCAGAGTTTCAATCCACGCACCCACATGGGGTGCGACTTTGTTTGTTGCGTGTAGTTCCACACCCTGTCAGTTTCAATCCACGCACCCACATGGGGTGCGACGTAGTCCATAGAAGTAAAATTTTAGTTAGTAGGGTTTCAATCCACGCACCCACATGGGGTGCGACCGGTAAAAATCATTATAAACTTTTTGATAAGCAAGTTTCAATCCACGCACCCACATGGGGTGCGACACAAAACCAGTGGAATATAGACCAGTGGAATCGTGTTTCAATCCACGCACCCACATGGGGTGCGACACTTCGCAAAGTCATTTACATCACTAGCTTGTTGTTTCAATCCACGCACCCACATGGGGTGCGACGGTATCGGGAGTTATTGCCTTTGTAATACTTGGGTTTCAATCCACGCACCCACATGGGGTGCGACCGCATATCAAACATTGACGGCTTAGAAGATGCGGGTTTCAATCCACGCACCCACATGGGGTGCGACTTGTTACTCTTACTTATCGCAACTCTGATATTCCGTTTCAATCCACGCACCCACATGGGGTGCGACTTCGTGATGATGGTGCAACTTCTGATGATTTTGTCGTTTCAATCCACGCACCCACATGGGGTGCGACAACGCTCGGAGAGGATTATTTGCGTATCAGGCAAAGTTTCAATCCACGCACCCACATGGGGTGCGACGCGGGATTTAACGCCACTTGTGCTATATAGAGGTGTTTCAATCCACGCACCCACATGGGGTGCGACACCAACGGGAGTAAAAAAGTTACCGAGGAGTGAAGTTTCAATCCACGCACCCACATGGGGTGCGACTTTTGCCGAGGAATTTACGTTGTTCAGTCGTATGTTTCAATCCACGCACCCACATGGGGTGCGACATGTTAGACAGCGCAAATATAATATACTTCTGTGGTTTCAATCCACGCACCCACATGGGGTGCGACGATAGGGAGAGTAAATTAACCCCCTCTATTGTTGTTTCAATCCACGCACCCACATGGGGTGCGACATAAGGGAGTTGAGAGGGTACAACTACATCATTAGTTTCAATCCACGCACCCACATGGGGTGCGACTTTGCAAGTTGAGCCATAGTAATTTTTTCAAACCAAGTTTCAATCCACGCACCCACATGGGGTGCGACAGCGGTACGCGAAAAAGTAGCAGCGTTAACACGGTTTCAATCCACGCACCCACATGGGGTGCGACTCGTTCAATTGCGTTTTGCGCCCGACCATATCATTGTTTCAATCCACGCACCCACATGGGGTGCGACTTTGTCAACCCGGCGCAAGTCAAGGGGTTCACCTTGTTTCAATCCACGCACCCACATGGGGTGCGACACGGTAGAGTCTACAAAGTCGCTCTTACCCGCCCGTTTCAATCCACGCACCCACATGGGGTGCGACAACCTAATATGCCGATGGGCATGTTGCGACGCGGATGTTTCAATCCACGCACCCACATGGGGTGCGACGGTTATTACAAAACCACTCGTGTTCCCTTTGATAGTTTCAATCCACGCACCCACATGGGGTGCGACTGTATATTCAGCAAATGTCTGAATATCAACTTAATAAGGTAAGCATTTCGCGAAGTTAGTCAAAAAATATTGATATAATAAATGCGAGACAAAAAAATGAATATAAAATATTGAGAAACAACAACTGCGAACCTCCCATGTTTTTATGCAGCACTCGAGGTTCGCACTCTCATTGCTCTATATGATCAATTCACCAGTAAAATCAAGTCCAAAATTCTTACCAATCGTTTCTATTCTACGTTTCCAGTTATTCCCCAAAAGATAAAATCTCACACTATCTTGCTCTTCTTCAATAAGACCTTTCAACTGATTTTTAAGAAGAACAAACTGAGTTTCGGTCAACACACATTCAAACACCGAATTCTGAACCCTTTTCCCATAATCCAGACAAACTTTTGAAACCCTTCTCAAACGCTTTGCACCATTCGGTGACGTTATATTCACATCGTAAGTTATCAGTACAAACATAAGCAAACTAATTTATTAAAAATACAGGATAATCTTCCAAATCCCTGCGTATAAACCTTGCTAACAACATAGACTGTATATAAGGCAACAAGCCAATGCTCACTTTCTCATTCAAATAAGGATGGGTAATCTGTTCTCTCTTGCGACTTTGCCATGCAGAGATTATCGTTTTACGTCCAGAGTCAGTCATGACAATTCCCTCGTCACCTTGTTTCAGAAAGTCCTTAATTGATATTTGCTTTCTGTTTATAAGTGAAAGGACGAGTCTGTCGCCCAAGTAGGCACGCAATTCCTCCATCATGTCCAAGGCCAACGATACCCGTCCTGGCCTTAGCGTATGCAAGAATCCCACATAGGGATCAAGTCCCACTGTTTCCAAGGCTGAAGCCATGTCGTTACATATAAGTGTATATACAAACGACAGCATTGCATTAACAGCATCCTTTGGCGGACGGCGGTTACGCCCATCAAACGCAAAGTCTGCCTTCTGATTCAAAATAAGCCGAGGGAACACGCCGAAATAATAATTTGCAGCCTCACCTTCTATACCTCTCACACTGTCGACATTGTCTGCATTCAACACCTTACGCTTACACCGTAACAGGCTTTCTGCCGCAATCTCTACAGCCTCATCACTGCCATTGTCACGCACAAACCGCCTGAGAATATTCCGGTAGTTCTGTATCTTACCGGCAATGAACAACTTGGAGAGATGTAAGGCATAGTTTGGCTCGTCTGAGAGCCTGTATTGTGCCTTACGAAGCAACACGTTTCCCCTTGTCGGCCCTTGTGAACGACTTATATACCTTCCCTGTGGAGAAAGAAAGGTAAGACCTACGCCATTGTCCGCACACAATTTCATCAGTCCCGGACTTGCCCCCATATAGCCAAACGTCACTATTTGCTCTATATTGTGGACTGGTATGCGAAACACCTCATCCTGCTTGACTGACACAACGACATTAAGCCCATCCTTGCTGAGATAAGCCTCCGGCGTAGTGACATACAATGTGTTAAGTAATATCCTCATATAGATTTTTGTTTAGATACGTTGAAACTTTTATGCAATCAGTCATTTCCGGCATACAAATGTCTTTAAGTGAACAGTTCTTACAATGGTGCTTCTTTATTGCTGGCGGCATCTTGCCACTTTTGAAGATGTCATGCATTTGAACGGCACATTGCCGGGTCGTTTTTCTCAAGTGGTCTGAGATGGCAATAGTTTCTCGATGCTTAACCTCATCGTAGTACAACGCACCAAAGGGAATGCTGATACCATACATTTCCTCCAGACACATAGCCTGTGCGGCTAATTGCACCTCATCTCTTTCGTCAGGTTTACTGTGTCCTCTCTTATATTCCACGGGATAAGGTTTCCAATATCCTTTGTATCTCTGATGAGTGATGGCATCTTCTTCTGAGTCAGAAGGCAGCAGTTCCACCGCATCGGTTATGCCATAAAGCCCCAGCTCCTTAGACGCTATATGCAAGGAGCGGAGGGTTATGACATCGCCATTCTTCTGACGATAGAAAGGGTTGTCCACATTCTGGTGCAGGATATTCCCTTCCGCCGTCAGCTTGTTGTCAGCCCACTGCTGTTCAATATGAATCAAAGCCCATTGTCGGGGGCAGAACATAAAGTGCTGTATCCCCGACAACATGAGCATTTCATCTTCAGTATACATAATGATACTAAATGAGTTTCTCAACAGTCACACCTGGAAAAATCGTCTTCAGCTCATCGTTAGAAGGAGCCTTAACATCGTAATCTGAGAATGAACGAGGGAACTCAATTCCGTCTTTTAGTTTAATTTGTACAAGGTCGAACAATTGACCAGCTCTAGCGTTACCTAAAGGAGATTCGTGTTTGAAAATGATTAATCCTCTTGGGTTCATTTCGCCTCTGGCCGCAGAACGATCATTCTCGAATGCATTTATCAGTGATTCAAATAAAAGGTCTTTGTCTTTTTCTGAAAATCCTGTTTTAACGGCATCTGTAGCTGATATAAAGCCATGCATACGATAAAGTCCATAACTTACAGTATATTTATTACCAATAGTATTGTCCTTGTCCGAAGCATCGCGTTCCTTTGTAATACAGCAACGAGTAACAGAGTTAGACTTAGAGGATATAGGATCAATAGAGCGAGCAAAGGTGAATTGAACAGGACCGCGCACGACACCAAGTCCTTTAATCTTCTTATTTGACTTGGCCTTCTTACCTTTTGGCGTTTTTCCTTCGGTATCAGGCTCTTCCGTTTTCTCGTCACTTGTACTCATAACAGCGCCAAAAGTACGGATATCATAGTATTGGGCACACATAACTTCTCTACCAGATTTGACGGCTTTCTTTTCATCATCATTAGCCTCGTCAGCCTCGTTTCTCTTCTCTTGAATTAGAGGATTCAAGACATTTCCTTCTCTTATAAAAATGTCATAAGGTTTCTGAAGCCCCTTGAGAAGATGAACATAGTTGCGAACCTTGCGCTTAATGCACACATCTGATACTAAGCCCTGATCAGTTTCCTCATCTGTACGAGGCATGTTGTCGAAATCAGGGTCACCATTGGGATTTCCGTCTTTAACATCAAAGAGAAAGACAAAATCGTAGCGATTCTTAATTACTTCTGTTTCCATTTTGATTAAATCTTAAATACTATTTTTATTCGTTGTTGATATCACTTGATTTCTTGCTGTATTGGTAATAATATCCCAATGCGAACTCACCACGCTCTGTTATAGAGAACTTACCAGGAAAATGTTCTATTTTCGCAGCTATTTCAGTAATTGGGTTATGATATGCTCCCTTGGTTTTCTTCTCATAAATAGGGACATATTTGGTCAGCAGAAGCCCCATAACTCGTGCTGGCGCATTGGATGCAGATGCAAAAAATCTATCTTTGATAGAGTTGTTGACAGCACCCTGTGCCTTAAATTGGAGTTTGCAAATCAAAGCGAACAAACGTCCACAGAGATATGCCTTACTCCCATTTTCTTGATCTAATTTATTCTTCATTTTGTATTTCTTTTTATTGTATCTATTTAGAACTAATCGAATTACTGTTGATTTTTCTTCGTTGAAGCAGCCATATTTAGATTTGTCATGCTCAATTTGACTTAACACACTTTGAAGAATCACTAATGGTAAAGACGTATTTGTTAGAGCTGCATGCCATAACATTGTTCCAATTCTTGCTTTTGCCTTGTAATCACTTTGTGTTGGCTTAGCTTTCTTTTTTATGCAATTATAAAGAATGGTGTTTATGCCAGGATAGTATATTTCACCATCTTTTATTGTTGCAATATCATCAAACCATTGTTTCAGATTATTCTGATACTGGGAAACACTAATTGCCAACCAATCTCTTACTGCAATTCGAGCTGCTGCTGAGGATAGAGTGCAGCAATAGAAATAATTATCCACATCCGTTTCGACTCGCTTAGTATCACCTAAAGCTACAGAAGAAAACATTCGTTTTACTCTTTCAGCTGTAGGTTGGCATATGTCTGACCAAGGGTCTATATTGCCATTAGGTTCCTTTGTCCAAAAAGTAATCAAAGTGTCGTCGCTTAGCTCTATTGCATTTTTATAATCCTTTTTCTTTTTAACTTTACCGTCTTTTGCTATTGATATCCATTTAGGTTTTGTCAGATATGAAAGACCCTCAACATAGTTTCTTGCACAATTTATACATATTCCTGAATTTATGTTTCCTGTTAGGTTGTAGGACTCAAATGCCTTTTCGTTATAAGATACTAACGTGCATTTCTTATCAGATCCAGGAAGATTTATTCCACCATGTGGCACATCTAAAATAGGGGAAACGTTCTGTCCACAAATCGCACAATTTTGACTAGTTGATTTTAAGCTCGCCTCATATTTTATTTTAATAGCATCTTGTACTATCTCTAGAGAAATTGGGCGGGACGAATCAACCATAAAGGTCATATTTCCTCCTTGGTCTTTCTTAGGCAAATTAAGATATGCCTTTAACGCCTTCTCTACTTCTTTTGGCTTGTTGTAGAAAGAAAATATAGGTGCCAGCTCTCGTATGTTCTTATATTGTTGTAACTTTATGATGTATTTGAGGTACTTCTCGTTTTTATCAGATAATTTTTCCTTTTGCTCTTTTTCTATTTTCTCCTTATACTCATTAGTGAGTTTTTTCTTATATTCATCTGAAAGTTCCCTTTTGTTCTTGTCTAAAAAGGATGAACTAATATCTGATTCTGAATATCCGTCGCAACCATATAGAGTCTCTTCTGCCCTGTCTAACAATAGACGGACCTTACCTTTTTTGGCCGTGCTTGGAATGTATTCTGTAATCAATAGCTTGTTGCATTTTATAAGTTTGAGAAATCTACCATCATTATCAATAACTATGTCATAATCACATTGACAAGGTGCTAATGCTGGATGTAATTTCGTTTCTCTTCTACCCAATTCCACTAATTCTGTGAACATAGTTCCTCCTTTCTGTTAAAGTCGAATAATATGCGATTTACTGCATCTTCACGCTTTGCACGAAGATGTGAAGTTGAAAGCATTTTTTCATTCAATTCATCAGGACAGACTAGCGTGCTATTCTTCACTATTGCATTTGTCATATAGATTGGAGTAGCATTGTGATCCTTATCATACCAAATGTCAAACAACAGACTGCCTATCGGATAAGTCAGATTAAGTTCTGTTGCCTTGTATTCATCCTCTTGTGTTACAGGAAAGAAATCACAAGAGAACTCACGAGTTCCCAAATAAGGCTGATGCCAACACTGGCCTTTCTTCAAACGTCGGTTAAACATCTGACGATATTTGACAATAGGCTCACAGGCAGCTTTTCCTGCTTTCTTATCTCTGTTTTTTACCTTCTGTATGTTATCTTCAGACATGTAAATTACTGCTTCGATAATATACTCTACATCTCGCAGAACGATACTGTTTCTTTGACAACGTTTACTCATATCGAGTATGTCTATGGGTGTACCACTTTGAATGGAGCTAATTTCATTTCTCTTGAATGAAGAGAATGATATTGGCTTCAATATCTTGATACTTTTAATAACCCATTGAAACTCAGGTTTCCAAAGGATACACTCCAAAACGCCTCTAGCAGCTGAAGGTGTCATGCAAGGATAGGTCATGCGCTCAACTTTCAGTGCTGGTTGGGTAAAACAGGCATAATCACCCTTTACCCTTACTTTTACTACATTACTATCTATCATATGCAATATATTTCATATTCGTTACTTAATCCAAAATCCTCCGAATAAGCACCACTCCATACTTTTACGCCGTTAGAAGTTTCTGCTATTCTGTCTGCGTTTTCTTTTTCAAACTTGCTATGTATCTGTACGCTATACTGAGCTATTTGCTGATAATCCTTCCGAGTAAGGAATTCTTTGCTAATGATTTTTTTATACAATAGCAGACTCCTTTCGTCATATCTATATACGAACAAAGATATCGTTTTATTGTCAATAATGTGATACTTGTCTGCAACATTTTTGAACATTAACATCTCACGTTCTGGAGTAATGTTGTCATTCGGTGCATATAGTTTAATGATATTTGTATAGTATTCCGAATAGAAGTCTGCGTCTGTTAAACGGCTTTCATTATTTCTATAGCACAGTTGAGCATATTGTGCAAATGTTTCATATTCTGTAGATGGTTGTCCCTTTTCCTCCAATTGAAACAAAAACACCTTGCCCTTATCGAGCATTCCTTCTCTATTACATCTGCCAGCCGACTGTATAATCGACTCCAGTGGTGCAAGTTCACGGAATACTATAGGAAAGTCCATATCCACGCCAGCCTCTATTAGTTGAGTTGAACATAGAATCAATTTCTCTCCATTTCCTAATTTCTTTCTAACACTATCAATAGTATTCATCCTATGTGTAGGAATCATATTTGTCGATAGATGAAGAACTTGAAACCGACTTTTTACTTTTAGTTCATCAAACAATGCCTTTGTTTTCTTTTTTGTATTACATATAATGAGTGCAGAATCATTTTGTTCGCATATTTTATTGACTATTTTGTCTATTGATAGAGGCTGGTAGTCTGCAACAGGATAGAATTCGACTCTTTTTGTAGCTGCAAATATCGCAGATGGATTTTTGACTAAGGGTTTAATAAAGTCTATTCCCTTAAAGTCACTACGAGTTTGGAAATTCGGTTGCGTAGCTGTACAAAACAAGAAGCTGCAATGGCAAAGATGCAACATATCGTTCAACATATTCATTGTGCATTCGGCCAATCTAACAGGCAAAGTTTGTATCTCATCAAAAATGACAATCGAGTTTTGTATATTATGCAATTTCCTGCATTTAGAACGTTGATTTGAAAAAAGAGATTCAAAAAACTGTACAGCCGTTGTTACAATAATCGGATAATCCCAATTTTCAGTTGCCAATTGTTTTGGATCTTTACAATAATACTCTTCTTCATTGCTTCCTTTTCCTTCGTAAATAACATTCGAGTGATTTTCCAACACAACATCGGCGTCTTTGAAAATAGATTTTAATTCCTTTGCTGTTTGATCAATGATGCTAATGAAAGGCAGGACAATTATTATATGCTTAATATTGGAATGCGCTTTAGCATGATGAAGTGCCCAATTCAAACTACATAGAGTTTTTCCCATTCCGGTAGGTAATGTCATGGAAAAGCACCCTTGAGGTTCTTTTGCAAGTTCCTGCGCATATAATCTCACGTCTGTTCTTAATTTATTGAGTGGAGAAGTAAAAGAGAATGTAGCTAACTTACTATTTAATGCTGCTATAAGAGTGTCAACATCAAGAACTTGTTTCGGACGTGAATCATATAATTCTTCTTGAAAATGTCGTTCTGTATCTAGACTATCAGCATCAACAAGAGAACTATATAGCAATCGAACGAATAACTCTTTGGTCGTATTACTTTCAATTTCGTTGAACGACGCGTTATCACATGAGGGGATCAGCACACTGTCATCCTCTAAAGAATGCTGTATGCTATGCCATTTACATTCTTCATCTTTACAAGAATCAAGAATCTCAAACATCGCATCTCTATTTGGCAACCCAGCATGATGCCCCAAGACTGGGAAAGCAATATTGATCAACTTTTCATTTCTTGACACGTACGCTCCCCATTTTGCATGAGGTTCTTTCTTTCCTCCTATTCTGATATATTTTTGAAAGCCATCACTGTATTTTCCAATATCATGTATTATGCCACAATAGATATACATATCAACAAACTTGTCAGATAAAGCGAACGACTTCATCATATTTGCAACCCCTTTGCAATGCTGCTTCATAGATTGCAGTTCGCCTTTACCATTTTCGGAATGTGCTATATATTTGGTTCGCTCCGTTTCTTGTGGAAACGTTGATTTATAATCTGAAAATTTCATATCCACCTTTCTTTATAAAAATGACCCATTGTTGAGTTCCCTTACTAAGGTATATTTGCTTTTTGAACAATACTTATTGCCTCCTCACAACACCCTTCAAATCCTTCATCGGCGTAGCATTCTGAGCCTCAGCGATCCTTTCGGTTGTCACATTTTCGAACATGTCGAAGATAATAGCTTCATTCTTGTTTGTTCTATACTATGATTGATTGTCTCCTATTCTCGAATCTATCCTTCTCTCTCTGCCAATCGTTTCAGGAATTTTGTAGTCTCCCCACCCTGTCTCCATGCGGTTCTTTTTAATTCGCTCGTTGTACCACCAATGGTAGTGCTCATCGGATATCATCTGCAAGTCCTTGGCCTCGTGCACTTGGGCGGAAACCGACACACCATACGCCTCCTTGAGGTCTATCAGTTCTTCCAGTGTGAGCTGCGCGCGTTTGGTGCCTCCCATCTCGTCGATGAACGTGTCCTTCGGGAACAAGAAAAAACCGGCAAACATATTGCATAGCTTCTCTATTTGTGCCGGCTCCATATCTTTCGGAAAGGTGAGGAACAGATGGGCCAGCTCGTGTGCCGCAGTAAAGCGGAGGCGATCTGTGGTAGTCTTACCAGGACATGGGTCTATCACGATGAGTGGATGCACTTTGTCGGCCCACGTGCTCACGCCCCACACATCGCCAGGAAGTTCTGTTATCAAAACTTTGATACCTTTTCGCTCCAACAGTCGCAATATACATGGCAAGGGGCCGTCGCCACAGTGCCATTCCTGCCGAAGGAAGTTTGCCATGCGTGTGATGTCTTCCAATTCTGAGACTGGAGTCTTCGGAATTGGATTCGTAAAGGAAGTGGAAATACCTGCTTTCTTTTCCTTGTCAAGATATTGCTCTGCCCAAAAGGAGAGCTTGGCTTCTAAAGCAACAAGTTCCTCTTCTGTCAGTTGGTTACCTGAGGTAGTACGAAGCATTGGCAGGTCAATCTTAAGACTGGTGCCATTGAAGTAATCCATGCTGATGTTGAGAGCCTTGGCCAAGGAAGCCTGTGCTTTATGCTTCGGGTGCATTATGCCTCTCTCATAGCGTGATATGCTCTGCTTGGTAATGGTACCACCTGCGCGCTCCACAAGTTTGTCCATGCTGAAGCCCATCATCAAACGCGCTTCTTTCAGCCTTATCGGAAAATTATCTTTCACCATATATTCTTACATCTCGTTTTGTTTACAAACATAGTGATAAAAAATTACATTTGTCACGTTTTGCACATAAAATCATATACAAAAGCCGAAAAAACATATTTAGGCCCCCTAAAACAGGATTGTTCTGTTAATGCGTGCTCCCGCTGAAGGCATTAACTGAACACTTCTAAATATGTGCAATTTAGCTTACAATGCTACAATAGCTCTATATACCGAATATCTTACATCTTACACAAATGCGTTACAACTCATTGGCTATCAATACCTTACGCAGTGTAAGATGCTGCCAAATCCACCTACACACAACCTACACAACCTGCACGCTGCCACACGGTACAAGCACGGGAGGAAGATATTACGGCATAGGGGAACAGAAAAGTCTGTTGCTCCGACAGATTCTCCTACGTCCCTATGGCGTAAAACCCGCCGCATACGTCCAAATCGGCTGCGTGACAGCGGGGTGTGATGTGTAAGATGTGTGCAGGGGTGTGTAAGATACTTTGAAATCATCTTACACTCTTGAAATCTCTGTGTATCAGCTTGTTACGTGCAAAAAGTGTAAGATGGAAGTAAAAACACACGCACTCTTTTACAAGAGGAATGACGGGGAGGGAGCAAATATTTGTGTACAAATTGTACACTTTTTTTGATGGGTGC
>ENA-OVGE01001294-OVGE01001294.1-human-gut-metagenome-genome-assembly--contig:-NODE-1294-length-19819-cov-31.977484_pt1 | contig 19819 bp, 13 predicted proteins | sample MGYA00237769_ERZ505417 | MGnify/ENA primary metagenome ERZ505417 (study PRJEB26158, sample SAMN06016403) | human gut metagenome | biome: human gut; feature: ankylosing spondylitis patient; material... | reverse complement strand
AACCACCAAGCAATTAACAAGAAATCTGCAAGTTATCAGCAAATAACCACGAAATTAATCGTAAACTATAAACTATTAACTGTAAACTATAAACTGCAATTCCCCCGGCGGTCCCATCCCGCACAACATGGCGAGGGCTTTGATGCCCCGCCAACCTTAGAACGTAGCGGTTCCGAGCAGCGGTGAAAAGCCCTAAAGGCTCTCAATCCACTTCTTACCGCTTTTCGTAAAAGCAGACCAAAGATAAAGGCAGCATGCAACGATTCCAACACCACCCAAAACTATGTACATTCCTTCCATAATTATTTCTTTTTTAAAATGTTATCAGCAAACAACGCTAAGAAAATAGTAGAAAATAATCCCACACCTAACAGCAAAGCATAGGGTTTAGCGTCCTCTACACCTAGTACAAGACCAACAGCAGCTACAACTACCATTGCAGTAAAGCAGGTGTTAGCAAGCTGATATATAAACTTGCTCAGATTTTCTCTGCGAGTCTTTTCTTTTTCCTTATCTTCTTTTGCTGTCATACCTTACTATATTTATATTTCTGCAAATATACGATAAAATCAAATTATTTCCAAGAAAGTATCATATTTTTTAGCAATCTTTAAATCAAACCTCTTGAACTATCCCCCTTCACTCTTCCTTATTCCCAATATACTTCCTGAGAAGAGTATAATACTTATCCTCAGGCGAAGAATCTATGTACTTCAACACATAACAAAGCCAACGCTCAGGATTTTTAACCAACATCTTGCAAGCTCCAAACAATGAGTACATCATTGTAGCTCTCTTGCAGGCATCCCAATATTACTGGTAAAATTATTGGTGCTTCTCTCATTATTTCTGCTTCATTATTGGTGTAGTTGATAATTTACAGGAGAGATTTCTCCATGTCGTTTGGCTCACGAGTCACAGCCATCGGCTCTCCTTCAAATGGTGTCTTTGGCATCAAGTCCATCAACTTCTTCTTCATGCCTCGATGATTGGGGGATTGTCCTGCTCTCTCTTTAATATAGCGCCATGCCTCCTTGTTCCCTTCGGTAACAAATGGCAGACATTGCTCTCCGTAAAAGGTGTACCAGGTGAACGGCTCGAAGTCGATGTGCCAGAGGAAGGATTTATGTTGTGGGTTGTTGAGTTCCATTTTACTTTGGTTTACGTTTTAAAACTTTTCCTGTCAGATAATCACCTTTCTCTTTCACCTGACCAATATATCTGAATTGGTGTAGGACATTCATAAAATGCTGTGCTCCTTCCACTTGCTTAGAAATAGAATAAACCTCTCCTTGTTTTTCAAGTCCTTCAAATATACCTTTTGTCTTAGCGAAGATATTAGGTAGTTCATTTATTGCAATTATTCTTTTCGCAATGCAACATGTACTTGCTAAAACATTTAGAGCAGGATTACTTGACTTTTCCATAGCTTCCGTATATAGAGACAAGTTAAACTCACTATTTGGTTTGCTGAAATAGGATAATAAAGCATTCGCAATAGTTGGAGTAATACTTTCCATTTCGATCTTATTCAAAATGAAATTATGGTATTTCTTATATTCTATCCAACTCAGCATCTCGACAACAGTAGTTATGCTAAAAGCAAATTCATCCCACTCAGAAATAATATTATCTGGATTTTTACAAAGGAGGTATTTGCTCATTTGTGGGTGTTCTGTTATTATGTCTTGATAAGTACTTGGAGATATACTAATAATGCCTTTATCTACAACATATCTTACTCTCGTTTCATTTAATTGTGACAAATCCTTGCACCATATATCAATAAGAATACGATTATTGAATATTGAGAAAGCAATTTTGTCATTAATACCATCAGATTCTACAACACTTGACAACAACTCTTTTTCATGTTCATCATTACTTTCCACAAGCTTGGAAAATTCTTCCATGGATTTTTCCTCATTGCAATTCATGAATGCTACCAGTGTTCCGTCGATATTCCATGAACCTATGCAAGAGCTGTAATGTTTCACATTTTCAAATGTCATTTTTATTTTGTTTTCAACGAACAAGGTACTTACAACATCTTTATCAGTAATATCCTTACAATCATCCCACAAAGTATCATTATGCTTGATAAGTTTAATAATATCGTCCAATTTAATATCTTCATCCATTAAAGACACTATTGTATCAGAAGATTCATGGGTGTTGCTTGAAGTAAGCATAAGATTATCCACAAATGCTGGTAATTCTTGATGAACATATCCCTGAAGTTCATTCAGTTCTGCCGCTTCTATAGAAGTATAAATTGCTGAATCCAAATTATCTACCGGCAATTCATTATGCTTAAAAATCACCTTGACATTATCCAATGTTAGAGCATACATATTGTTCTCATATAAATAAGAATATGTGTCTGTACCATTGCTGTCATCTTTCAACAATTGAACATTTAAGTCTAGCAAATCTAGAAGTTTCCGAACCCTTGCTTGATCTATATTTTCAAACAGATCAGAATAATTGTAGTTATCGTTTACATAAGTATTGAATGGATATGAGGTGTTTACAGTTCTAATGTCATTTATGTCCGCATACTTAAACATCGCAGAAATAACCTTATCTTTATCTTTAGTAATATGGTTAATGTCCTTATCTAATGATTTCCATACATTATCTATATGGACTAATCGCTTGATGAAGGTCGGTACACAATCGCCTTCTTGCATGAACTTATATAGCAAATCAATATATTGTTCATGAACAACCAATTGTTTAAGAATGGCATCACATTTATCCTCATATCCATCTTCATGCAACAAACAATATTCCAACAAATCTTTGTTCAATATTCCCTTATGGTCATAATCTACAATAGATAGATTCTGGATAAGAGAAGGAATTTCTTGCAACTTATAATCAAATTCTTTAGGTGTATTGAATTTGATAGAAAGAAGGAATTCCTGATCAGAAGGTGTTAGTCTTCCTTCTTGGAATATTGAAATATAGAAGAAATACTCTTCGTCTATATACCCCTTTTCCAAAAAATATTTGAGAACTTTATATTTTTCTTCTTCACCTTTTGGTATTTCCACATGCTCAAAGATATCCCTATCAGTTTTTGCAATAACTGAGAGTGTATATTTATCTATTGCTGCTATATCATCCATTAAAACCTTGCGCTTATCTCTTAAGGTTTTTATCTTATCATCAGCAACTGATTGAATGATTTTTTTTCTTATTCTATATTTATAACTTTCTCCTAAAGAAGATTTTATCTCGTCAGCATTAAGATGCCTAGTCTGATATCTGTAGTATTTGTTTTCAAAGTATATGTTTCCATCAAGAATATGCAAAATGTTTTCTTCAGAAAATAAGCTACTTATTTGTTTCTTACCTCCATCACAATATATTTCCCAATCATCGCCTGGCCATAATTTCAATAACTTTCCAACAATAACAGCACGCAATTCTTCTATAGACCTAAGAGTCTCTTCAGATATTGCTTGTATCTCCGAGTCTATCTCTTTTAATCGATCACTATCATCTTCTCGAATTTCATTTCTAATCTTGGGAGCAGAGAAAAATGTCTGATATACCACACCCTTATTCTGATGCAACAAAGAAAAATCGGTAGGAAAGAGATTCTTATACAGAATCATAGCCAATAATTTTTCCTTATTCAATTTTTTGTCAAGTAAGTTACGATATAGGTCAAACTCATTCACGACATTCGTCAATACCCTCATATCGTTTACAAATGCGGATATATCCGTAATAAATGAAGAGCGCACCTCTGCCTCTGGAATATGTAAATTTGCTATTTTTCTTCTGAACAAGTCACCAGAATTAGAAGCATTCACAAAAGGAATAACAGGAACTATATAGTCAAAGAACTTAGTCCGTTCTTCTGCATTGGCGAAAATGTCATCTTTCAATGCATATAGAAAGACAATTCTCCTTCCTATTTCTTCTGACTGGTTAAGAATCAGGTTTAATTCCCTCAATTTTGTAAATATATGAGTATTTTCAAAGCGGTCAATATCTTCAAATATTACAACATTATACTTCTTTTCCTGGAAGAGATAAAGAATCTCATCCAAATAGCGATTCATAATGGAAACATTCTTCTTCTCTTCAAATTCTAAGGTAGCCTTATCTAACGTTAGATTTTTGATACTAATCTTCTTTATGAAAAGAATAAGTTGAAACAGAATAACACATATACCAAGAATGAATACACATATACTTAACCCAAATAAGAATGAAGATTTTAAAACTTCTGTTGGAATCAAGAAGTACTTTGTCACCTGTTCCTGACAAAACAGGCACAAGTTTGCTACAACAAACAACAATATGCACACAACCACAAAAATTCTCTTCTTGCGTGATGTCCTTTCAATTCGTCCGAATCTTGATTCTGGTATATTTGTAGCTTTTACATGGTAGAAAAGTTGTTGCAATATACTATATTCCAACTGTTCCTCAAAGCTGTCTTCATTACTCTTTGGTATACTATCACTTTCTGACATATTAACCTCAACAAAAGACGCAAGCGACACATTCACATAATGATATTCCGGGTAATATGCTTTGAAAGTTTTAAGTATAGAACTCTTGCCTGCTCCATAAGAGCCAGTCAAAGCAATATTGAATACATTTGGTTGGTCTATCGCATTTTTTAGACGGATAATATATTCTTTATGTCTCTTGAAATCGTCTATAGGAGACAATAAGGATATGTGGTTTTCCCCTGTATCTTCTAATTTCCATCGGTTGACTTTACGACTACAATTGACAGCTATTTTACGAATGTATTTTCGATAGGCTTTATCTATCTTTTCCTTGCAGAAAATAACTCTTGACATAATCAAATGTCTACAAATACTTATCAAATAGCAAATGGTACCCATAAATGACATTCCCAACAATATAACTATTACTGTAGGATTCCATTGCATGTAAAAACCGACAGCAATAGCAATGACCATGAATGCCGAAAATAGTGCAAAAATAATATTCTTCTTCATATTATTCTCTTATTTTTTTATCTGCCATATTCCATCTGTGCTTGTTTCAGTATATCTTGGCAGAATTTGGTTAGAGGCTTTTTGGATATATCTTCTATGTCCATAGAGATACCCATCCATTGATTCAATAACTTTTTACGTTCAATATCAGAAATAAACGTGAGCATGTTGCGACAATAAGTCTCACAATATCCCAACAAGCACTCGAAAAACACATTATATACCCCAATTAATCGAGTTTAATTTCTGAAGTGTTTTCTCTCCACACTCATACTCGGGCTCTACAGTTTTTATAAACATGATTCTTCCCCAAAGCCAATATCTATACATGTCTTGATTAGGATGTCTATAAGCAAGATGAATCGTGGTCAGCAACCCTTACTAATTGATATTTATAGTTCCACTATTATTCTCCACATATATAGACTTATCACCATGTTGAAAGATACGTCTAGACTGTTTTGGTGCGGTCTCTGTTGTTGGGATAAATTTATTATCTTGAAATACTGAAGAAACATTTATTTGTTTTTCGATTTCATTTAACAACAAGTTTGCATTGTCAGCAACCATCTCTGTATAGTCTCCAGTATTAGTATGAACGATATATTCCCAAAACTCATCCATCGTTTTTAAAATATCGTTTATCTTTGAAATCTCACTTAACAGATAGGTCGAGTTTCCTGGTTCATTTTTAATCTGTTCTGCCTTTCGATTTTTCTTGTCATTCCAATAATTCTTGATTTGCGACAATCCATCTCCATTACGGGGAATATCACCCATATCAACTATAGGAAAGACTCTATTCTCTACATTTCCATTTTTGAAAAGTTGCGTCATTTCATACATGCAGTCCAAAGATTTTAGATATTCCGGAATAACGAACATGATTACAATATTCGAGACACCTATCTCTTCCTCATATCTTTGTATATTATCTCTATATAAAATGTCATACTTATCAATTGAAAAAGGAATATTGCGAGTATGTAAACCTGCACAAATAGCTTCTATGCCTGAGTTATGCAACTCATCATGTTTATAGGTTATATGAACCTTGTACTGTCTATTTCCCATTTTATAATTTGATTTTAAAGTTATATATTTTACAATATTTTCCTCTTGATTAAGACAACCATTACTTTTCTTCTTTGATAAAATCAAGGTAGTCATCCCATTATGGCACACAGAATAATTCAGCACCGCAAGTTCTTCATGCCTGAAAGATGACAAATCTGGTTCCCCACATAACAATAGAACAGAAGTTCTTCCATTACTCATCTTTTTTATAACTCTCATTAGAGTTTCGTAAATAATGTTCTCTTTCTGTTGACCACTAGAATTGATTATAGCCAACCTTAGTCCTTCTAACTCTTTACAGTCAAATTGCCAACACAACGACATTACAAACATTTCAAATGGTGTTCCACCTCTGGATGGCAACAACTCCTCAGTATAGAAAGAATAAAATCTATATTCTTTAAAGTAGTTCACGATTTCCTCATCCGTAAGCTCAGTTTCCAGCAGGTACAAACCAGATTGTAAACTTGGCAAAATAGAATGTAAATGCGACAATTCATTATTCATCATCTAACTTATGAATGAAATTGGTAATGAGAAAACGTTTATCTTTATTCATCATTAGACCGTCAATCAAATCCATGGCATGCTCCAATATAGGCTGGTATTCTACATCATTAAAGGAGCGAATTCCATTATAAGATTGTATCAAGACGTCTGTTACAGAATTCCATATACTGTAGTCGTTAGGAGCCATGTTATGAATAACACATTCTAACCAGTATAATGCCTGGACAGGTTTCTTGATTGCATAGCCAGCCAAAAAATCGATAAAACCTCTGTCCGTATATTTACTCAAAGAAGACTCAACAAAAGTTTTCGCAATTATATCTTGCCTTTCTTGTGTCCACTTTTTTACATATTGAAACATCGTGTCACATTCATGCCCCAGTTCTACAGAGCAAAACCTTTCTGACATCAAAAACAAGATATAGCTAAAGGATTCTTGATCCATTTCAATATCTTGTTGAGTAAGGAAAGATAGCAATGATAGTCTAGCCTCCTGTCCCTTTTCACACATTTTGTCAAGAAGAACTTTGATATCATTTCTATAATTGTTATGTACCCATGCAAGCCACAAGATAATCACTTGCTCCTCATAACACCATGGCTTGTCTATTGCATGAGCGAAGACATCCAAAATGTCATCCACAGCATAATTGATAAAATACACCAATGGATTATAATTATGTATTGGCATTGCCAATAATCTTTCGTCATAGTCGTGTAAAAGCATTTTAAATAGCAGTACATTTCGTTGCTGGTCTAAATGGTTCAACAACGCCATATTGAGCAATATGGCAGAACGAGTATATACTGATGCTGTAGAAGCGATGTTCTCTAGTGTTTCAAATATCTCATCTTGATACTCTCTAAATCGATAGCACTCTACAAGCATATAGGCTGCATGTCCTCTTGCTTGATTTATTGCAGTATTGTAAATGTCTTTTTCTTTGACGTCTTCTGCCTTTATTTTACTTTCTTTTACATTCAATACGACATTGCACAAAAAATCAAATACATTTTTTGGCATATAGTCTCCTTTTAGGAAATCATCTATCACATAAAGAAAAGAATGTATTCCAAATCCTCGATATTCAGAGTTGGCATTATTGTTAATGACTTTAACGATATTATCAAATATCCGGGCTGCTTCTACATATTTTTTTGCATCCAACAATCCTCTAACACCAGATTCAGCATAGCATAACAAGATATTGTTATCTGCAACTATGTTGTCCAATAAATTAAGATACTTTTCTGGATTTTCACCAACAACTTGCCTAAACAATTGGCTTTGCCCCTCTAAAGAAGGGCGTTCGAAATCATACGTATGGACGTTATCTACATATTTGGTCATAGACTTATACCAAGCCTTACAACTCATTTTCCTCGCCTTACTCTGGCCTAAAGAAGTCCAACCACTCATACACGAACTTCTAAAAGGCAACTCATTTTCCAACCATGAATAACAAACAATACCATTTTTCTTATATCCAAATTTTCGCTCTATTCTCAAGCGTTCAAAATAAGCTTTTTTGCTATATGTTAACAGAGAGTCTTTTGGTAAAGCGTACAATACTTTTCCTCGATGCAAATCAATGTCACAGATAGGATAGCCACCTTGTAATCTCCTTCGAACAAATTCTTTGTCATAAATGCTTTTTTCTCCATCATCATTTAAAGATTCAGCTTTATGTACTATTTTGTCTTGCTGTACAGCACTCATAAATTGAAAAGAGCACTTTAATGCTTCCAAAGCTTGATACTCTACCCAACAAGGAGCATTAGATAAAACTGAACGACAAACGATAATTTTATAAATATCATTATAAAATTTCTCAGGATACTGGGTATATACATAAAGTGCAATAAATAAAAAAGCCTCATACTTTTTGCAACAGAATTCCTGCAAATAACGTCGCGTTTCGCTTGTGTCAATATTCTTCAAGAAATCATCAATCAGTTTATTTACCAAAGCTTTCGAAAAATTATGATAAAAACGCTCCCCTTCTACTCTCTGGAAACTAGAGAATTCAAAAGAACCAATTATCTCATGCCCTGGAATATCAAAACGGGTATTCTTCATGATAATTTCCAATAACTCAACATACAATTGTATAGCTAGCTCATGATGATTCGATTCCATCATTTCGAAAATTTGTTCTTCCTCATGAGTAAAATCTACAATATGCAAAGAGCTCTTGTCTTTTTGACTGAGCTGCTTCTGGACATTGTCTTTCAATACATCAACCACAAACTTTGGAGCATCACTAAGGATAAGCTTAAGCAAATTTGGACACTCTAAGGGATAACTTTTTAATCCTAATGCTTTATAAAGTTTTATCAACTTATTGATATCACACTTTATAGATTGATGGCTGACAAAATCCATTATCATTTTTCTACCATCAGCATCTCCTGTTTGCAGAACACGAAATGCCACATCCAATATTTTATCAGCATCATCCCATAAAGTTCGACTGCACATTAATATGGTTTTCTCTTTATATTCCTTAGACAAAGCTGCCCATCCACCATTATTATCTATTATCTTCCATATAGCATTAAGCCAATTGCAATTATGTACAGACTCAAAAATCACGCTCATATACAAGGAATCATAGAAGATTTTTCTGTCTATCAGCTTAAGTTCTTCCTGTTTTGGCTCATCAAAAAATGCCATATTGCTCAAGATTAATGATTTCAGATGGAAACGATAACAGTATTCTTCGGTTTCGCCTTTGTCAAAAAGAAGCCTATTCATATTTTGAATATATAAACCAGGATTGGTCTCTCGCAAAAAACTAAAGATACTTTTTACCGCAGCACGCGAGAAAAGACCTTGGTGCTGATTAGATAATTCATTCAACAAGTCATAATTATTTTCCACAAATCTTCTAGCATAGACATAGTCGAACATGGTCTGATGAAAGAACTGTACACGTCCATTAGAAGTGCATAGCAATAAACCATTTGAAAAAAGATAATTTAACTCATCATTAAATTTACTTTCAAATTCCTGCTTATGAACAAATAATTCTTGACGCTTGTACATAGCATCTACCATTGCATCAAGTAATTTCAAAACCTTCGCCCTTTTATCTGCATTAATACCAATCACAAATATTCCCCATAATCCATCATAAAGAACTTCCTCTGTAATTGGATTACGTAGTTTTCCAAAAGGCATCACTTTCAAATATAGATAAAGATGCAAAGGATTACCCAAGAAAGCAAGTAGCTGTTCATTAATATTATCTTCTAAGTTATGACTTTTCAAGACACACTTTACCCTACCAGAAGATAAATTTTTGAGTTCCCATTTTGTTTCTATCTTCATATCATTCAAGATCGGATCATATTCCAAATCATAAGGTCTGCAGGAAATGACAACCCGAACATGTGGTATAGATTTAATCTGCTCTATCAGTTTAAATATAGAACGTAAGGGAGTTCTATTAGAAGACAACGACAAGGAAAGAGCATCTATTTGATCTATTAGAACAACAACGCGCTTTGCCTTTTGTGCCATTTCCTTAATAATAGTCACTAAAGGTTTTGCCAGATGCATCCGTTTACTCAAATCCTCAGTATCTCCAAATTCTATCTGGTCTGTCTTGAGTCCGAGTACTAAATACTCTTCTTTTTGTTCCAATTCCAAAAGAACATCATGCATTACGACCGACTTTCCAACACCTGCACTGCCATAAAGCAAAGCAACTCTTTTTGGGTCAGTCTTATCTGTATCTTTTGCTATCCAATCAAGTATGATTCCAACTTCTTCCCGCTTAATCTGAGGAGTTATTTGGGGAGCAAACATATGCAACTCAAAAGACTCATCAGTAAAAGCCTCATTAGTTTTTGAAACATAGTCGCCCACATAAACATTCCCTTCATTACGCTCTATATAAATAGGCTTCTCTCCAAATTGAAAAACATCATTATTTCCCATCATGATACACTTTAATACTTTTAAGGACGCTTACCACACTATCATCTATGAGAATAAAGTAAACATCCAAACTCTATATCCCTAAAACTCCATCTCCAATATAGGTATGATAAACAGAGGATTTTAAGAAACTATACTTTTTGATTCTAAAAATTGATTTACAGAAAAACATACCAATACATCCTACACCTAGCATTGTTACTTTATGGCATACATATAACATAAATGTTTAATGGTGTAATGATTAAATATTTATCATTCAACCTACCTTACGCTGTATTGATGGTTTACTTAAATTTTTTAGGAGTATTAAGTTGTTTTCTCGTCAACATCAATATTCTACCTTGTTCTTGACAATCAAGCGACATCTTCAAGACAAAGCCATTATCTCTTCGAAAATCATAGAGCATTATATCAAGATGGTTGGAAAAATCATTATTCAAATGACTAAAGAAAGGATAAAGGTCGAATAACTTGGATGCAGGAAGATGTTTCAACAGATTAAAAGCAAGAAGAAGTTCATCAGAATATATTAACCAAACAATTTTACTTAATTTCATTAGGATATTCCAATATCTGAGTATGCAATAAATCCAAGAACATGAGCATGGTATAAACCGGAGAAGTTTCCGGAAAATGCTGTTCTGCTCTTTCTAATTCCTCTGTGGCATATAGATACTTGAACTTGTTGCGCTCATAAAAGCTAAGAACTTTTGGCTGATTATATGCATCAACAACCAAGAATCTACATCCTGTTTTGTTATCCTCCTGTACAAACCACGTCTTGATAAAGTTCATCACTTGTTGACCGACTAAGAAATTTCGTCCTTGATATTTCTTATTAACCCCTAGTCTTCCCAATAATACGGCAGGATAAGTACGAAGATGTTTTTGACCTGGTATAGTTCGTTGAACCTTATTAGCAGAAGGCTTTGGAATAAAAGTTGTCTTTACACTATCATTTGATACAGTAAAGAATGCAACGATTTCAGAGAACTCACCTTCATTGTTGACAAAGCAATAAGTCTTACCAAGTCGCTCTTGAGCATACAACAAGGCATTGTGATGAAAGAAGTCTTCCAAGTCTTTATCTCCTTCTGTTTCACCACAACAAAAAGGCAAAGATGCAAGTTCTGCAGTCAAAGGCATGAAGTCGCATCTTTCCATAATATCAAATTGATAATTATTCACCAGCCAATTTAATTAAAGAGGAAGTTTAATCTTTACATTTTTTGAGCGTTCCATCATACGACGGATAGCATCTTGTGCACCTTCAGGAATCACAGTTGTGGCAGTATTTCTACTACTCTCTGCAATCTCTATAAAGCGCTCTGCAACATCACCTGTCAATACAGGAATTGTTTTAATAGCTATTGCCATAATCTTATCTCCTATTATTTAGTTTATATAACTTGCCGCCAAAGTTACGCTTTTTTCTCGAAACCACCAAGAAAATCACAAGAAATCTGTAAGTTATCAACGAATTACCACAAAACCAGCATCATATAATCACTATAGCCATCTTTATAAGCAAGACGGTCCAAAGATAATCCTAACTAATCCCCAGGCGGTCCCATCCCGCACAACCATGGCGAGACCTTTGATGGTCCGCCATCCTTAGAGCGTAGCGGTTCCGAGCACCGAGTAGGGCGGTTTCCCTCTTCTTCCCTGAGGGGAGAGGGCCGGGGTGAGAGGTGGAGCCCTCTTTAAGGTTAAAGAGGGACGGGGTGATTTTCGAAAAATCCTCCTTTTATCTAAAGAGGAACGTGGCGATGCGAAAGTGCATACGTTCCAATCACCCCATAACATACTAACGGTATGAGAAATGCAATCGCCATACTCCCCGTAGTATCCGCTATATACCCCATGATTACTGGAGCAATCGCTCCACCCACTATCGTCATGATAAGCAAGGAAGAGGCAAGTTTGGTCTTTGTACCCGCATCCCTCAATGCCAGCGAGAAGATAGTAGGAAACATGATACTCTCTCCCAGATACAGGGCGAAGAACGCAATGAGCGATAAGGTTCCGCTACATACCACCACGATCAATGTGGCTACAAAGGTGAGGATGGCACAGGCCAGAAGCACCAGCCTTGGCGGGATATAATTCATGATGACACCACCAGCCAACCTGCCGATAAAGAACAGACCCATTCCGCCAAAGGCGAGATACAGACTGGCGGTCTGCTTCTCAATATGAATACTCTCCTCAGCATAGTTGATGAAGAAACTGTTCACACCCGTCTGGGCTGCCACATAAAGAAACAAGGTCAGCATACCGAAACCGAATGCCATCACTCGCATCGGCTTCTCCTCCACCATCTCGTTCGTATCCGCCTCATGCGCTCTCCTTGGATCCGGCAACTTGATCCTTGACAGAACCAGTGCCACAGCAAGCACGAAGATACCCACCAGGGCATAAGGGATAGCAATGTTGACACCTGAGAACAGAAGCTGTCCGCCAACCAGCGGTCCTACAATCCATCCGATTCCATTGAGCGACTGCGACAGGTTGATTCTGCTCTCCGCCTTGTCAGGATGTCCCAGTACCGTAGTATAAGGATTCGCACTCGTTTCCAGACAGGTCAGTCCGCATCCTATCACAAACAGCGACAGAACGAAGAAGTAGAAACTGTTGATCCTGCTTCCCGGTATGAACATCAGGGCACCGATACCGAAGAGAACCAGTCCTGTTATCACTCCCCTCCTGTAGCCCCACTTCCGGATAATCCATCCGGCAGGCAGCGCCATCAGAAAGTAGGCACCATAGACAGCAGCCTGCGTCAGGGCCGACATCGTCTTGCTGATATGGAACGACTCCTGGAAATGTGGATTCAGCACCTCCAGAATGCCATGGGCAAAGCCCCACATGAAGAAGAGACTGCTGATGATGAGGAAGGGCACCAGATAGTTATGCCCTTCGTATCTGAAGATGGATGGCTTCGTCATGATTCTCTGCAAATTTAAGACTATCCTTTACTACCAGTGCCAGATAACCGCCGCCACCAGCTCCCGGCATCTTCCATGCCAGAACCTCCTCCATGCGGCTATAGCGGTCAATCATCGGCTGCACACTTGCCTCCGGTTCTATCACTCCGTTGATAGACGGATTCACCATACCCGGGAACATCGCAATCTGGGCTTCGAAAGATGCCCTGTATGCGGCAGCAAAGGCATCGAGGTCGTGCGCCAGAATCGCCTTCCAGCAGGCATAAGCTGCATCAGCCAGTGCCTTCACCTTCTCAGGCGTGATATCCTTACCTTCTACCACACTGCATCCCGGTCTTCTCGGTTCCATCGGAATCATCACCAGATGGTCTTCCAGGAATCGGAGAGTCATCTCATCCTGCGTACTCTCAATCTTCTCCGGCCAGAAGTTGTTGTCATAATAATGACGCACCAGACCGGGAACACAGATACCGATAGAATCCTGGGCACCCGAGATGATACCATCGTGACACTCCGGATTGTTCTCAAAGCAGAATACCAGTCGGGCGAGCATTTCCGGATCCATCTTCGGCAACTTCACCGGCCATATCTTCTGAATCATCTTACGGGTAGAGGTAGACAGACCGCAGCGGTCGCGCACTTCAAAGGTCGGTTCCAACGAGATGGTAATTAGACCCACCTTCAGCGTTCACCACAAACACATCCGGTTTCACCTTATCAAGAGTAGGCAGGAAATCGATGACTCCGCTTCCCTCATTGATATACGCATCCTTCACCGCCTTGATATTCTTGACCATGAATAGCCTTTCCTCCTGCGGAAACATAGGCTTGCGATGCTTATACTCCAGATAAGTAGCATCCGATCCGATACCCACATACAGGTCACCATACCGTGATGCCTGCTGGAAAAACTCCACATGACCAGAATGCAGCAGGTCATAACACCCGCTTACAAAAACTGTTTTCATCATAAACCAATAATAGTTAATGGCTTACAGTTAATAGAAACTGTAAAGCGTAAACTGTAATTTATCAATTGAATACTATCACCCCAAGCGATTCCATCCAACAAAAACTGGCATAGACCGCATTATTCTCCATCCTAAGAACTTAGCAGTTCTGAGGCTTAAAGGGCAGTTACAGCCCCTTGTTTCTAATGAAAGTGATGCCTAATGAGACAGATGGAGACTTCCTGTTGATAAAAAGAAGGATGGGTTGATTTTAGAAACACAATGCGACCATCGCCTCTAACCCACATTCAAGACAAAGTTTTACATAAACTTTGCCTTGATAAACTGCGGCACCTTCCATGCCATTTTCATCAGCTTTGTCAATGTCACGGGCTTGAAGCCATATCCGGAATATACCCTAATGTCCTCATCCCATACTTTCTTGCGCTTGGCAGAATCAGTACTCATGCCACCCATTCTCATTCTCGTTACGAACTCAGGGAGATACGCCACCTTCAGATGGCAGTTATACAGATAGTTCACCATTTCCTCACCACTTTCCGGGTATTCTGCTCATTCACAAAGATACCATCGGCATAGAGGAAATCGCAATTCGTCTCCTCCATCTTCTTCACAACGTGCGATACCGTATCCTTGGCAAACATAAAGTCATCCGAATGACACAGAGCAATCACATCACCCGTCGCCATCCTGACACCCTTGTTGATAGCCTCATACATACCATGGTTAGGTTCAGAGATAAACATCACCTGATTCTCATGACCAACGATAGCCTCACGGATAACTACAGTAGATGGATCCTATCACTATAGTGAGGGAATTACAAACTCCGCAGTTTCGCCAGATAGACGACAGCGACTTCGTTGATGATAGGTCAGCCAACTCTTTATGTTTCTTCCTTTGATAGGATTTATCTTTTAGTTGTTCCCCATCAAACGATACGGAAGAGGTATCCCCTGCCCACGCTATAACAGAAACGGATTATGGAGATAGAAGCAACACCTTGGTACCGATTGCATGATACCGATTCAGCGATACTATCACTAAATAATTACGACATTTCTACTTTTTTATTTAACAATATTCAAAAACCAAGACTATACTTCTATCTGATGGGGCTTTAGGAACGGAATGCTCTGATAAATTCGTGTCTAGTTTCCAAACATCAACATTATAAAGTCTAGCAAAAACCAATGACAAAAGAGTGAACGGTTTTGGTCCACAAGATATTATAGCCAGCCTATTTGTTTCCGAAATAAGATTATACAAATCACACAAAGAGTTAAACAAAGGCACCATTCTGTCTAACTTGTATTCATGCTTATTAGTCTCTTTTATCTTTGCAAATAATTCCTTATAATTATTAGTGGTATTAAAGATATGTTCATTATTAGTATAGAAATAATGAACATATTCCGGAGACACATCAGCATACTGCCAAATTCCATTTAAAGCTTTCTCTTCTGATCCTAATCCAATGATCAAAGACAAAGGTCTATCTGGTATAATAAACTGTTCAAAGCCTTCCAAAGGGTGAATGTGAGAAAAAGAATAATCTTCATCTCTTTTTTCATCAAAAACAGGAATTCGATAATAAAATCTACACTCAAGAGTTTTAACTGTCTTGGAAAAAAAATGCTCAAGATAAATCAAAATAGCACTATACCACTCTCGATTCATTGATGAATAATCAATAAGAATAATCATCGAATCCTTCATTTCAATATTACCTAACAGTTCTCCAATACAATCTAATCGTTTTGCAAAATCATCATTAGGTTTTACATCATAAAGAAAAAAACCATGATTTTTAAACTGATCTTGATTATTGTTAAGGAACTCTGTCTTTGGTTCATTAAAACAAATTGCACGTTTATATCTTACCTTTTTAACATTTTCTTGATAAAATTGTATTAAGGAAGTACAACGTAATTCGTATCCGCAGCATGCAATTATCAAATCGACATTGTCAACCGGATTTTCATTATTTATATTTTGAAATATTCTAGTTAGCTTCATAATCTATTCATCTAAAATTTCAGAAATCAGCACAACTTCTTTAGACGAAGTTGGCACATATCCAAAATATGGATATAGTAAATATGTTAACCTAAAAACGCCCCCATCAAATTTTCCAGAATATAAACTTTGATCATCAACCCGAATAATAGCTCCCACCTCTAAAGCCACATGAACAAAATTATATAAACTACGAGGTTCATCTATTGCAAACATTGTTCTAGGAAAAGGATTGTACTCTTCACTCAATAATTCATTTTTAAAGAAATTACCTATTCTTAGAAGGATATCTCTAAAAGAAAGACACAATCCACCTATTTCAATTGGCTGCATAGCACAATAAGAAAAACGTTCATCCATTGCTTTTGAAGAGAATTCCCTTACAACTCTACTTAAAGCGGGTATATTCATTTTAAGTTTACCTTTAACTTCCATAGCTGATGAAATCTCATTTAAAACATTGAATAATGAACGTGGATTTCCATCTGCCATATTATACAAAAGCCAATTTCCTAAATAAGTATTATTCTCTGGAACAGTTTTATGTTTAATTCCACAATAATAAAAATACCTCATTGCTAATACCAGGCCATTATAGAATTTACTTCGAATAGAAGCTCTAGATATCACAACTTTGTTATCAGTATTTAGACTATAGTCACGAAGAAAATATTCAGCAAACCCTTGATCAACTTTCGGTAAATTTTCTAAAAGGAAATCTCTATCTAGATATTTAACAGATATCAAGTCAAGAAGATTATCTTTAGTTAATGCGTATTTACTAAGAAGCGTTTTATATATTACAGCATCACAAAAAGCCCTCCATTGTCCCATATTAGAGGCTTGAAAATTCCAACATTTTATAACTTCAAAATCATTACCAACAGTTGGATTCTTGATGTTGTTGCCAACAATATTCCAATCAGGAGTTGATGTTATTTTAAAAAATAGTCTTTGATTTCTACTTCGAAAATCTACATTTGCAATTTCTTTTTGAAACCAAGCCGGAGCTATTTCCATCTCATCAAAACAAAGAGCCCATAAATCTTTTAATTCATATGAAGCATAATGCATATCTATCATTTGTAAAACTTGCGACAAGCTATCAACGAAATTAGTCTTACACACATAATGAATTTCATACTCAGTATTTCTATCGCGTACAGCATTTTGTAAATCTATGGCTAGTGCTCGAAGTTGAAGTCTAATAATTTCTAAAATAGGCGGAGTATCATCATCCATTCTCATAAACTTAATAAAAGTCTTACAGAAATTATAATTATCCACTGGAGAAACATTTTTTGTTTTGAGAACGAAACATAAAGTGTCCAAAAATGCTAACAGCACATTCAGATTAACTAAAGCCTGAGATACCTTTGTATAAAAAGGATTTATTTGAGCCTCCAATCGTTCTAAAATAAAACTCCATTGCCTATCTGAAGGAATATACACTCCATAAAAAGGGACGTCAAAGCTGTTATCAACCTTTTGAAACTCAATAATAGCCTCTGGTTGCAACATTTTGAGCATCGTTGTTTTACCACTACCTCTTGCTCCTAACAAAACTGTATGACAAGCTTTCGCTAAATCATAAAAATTTTGGGTAGGAATAAACTGTTCAGACACTTGTTTATATGTGAGATATCTAGAATTAAATGTAGCCATAATTATTTTTCAAAAATAAAGACATCAGAACCATTAATACTCAAATCATACCCCTGTGAATTCATCGATTGTTTTAGAGAAGTTATGTCATGTTCTGTCATCATGCATAATTCAGGATAGGTCTCAAATAAATTATCCTTTTTAACAAACGGTGTTTCAGGTCCTAAAAATCCAATAAAATCTGTTGATAATTTGGAAATATCCAAAGAATATCCAAAAGCATATGTAGATTTAACACTAAAATTTTTATCAACAATATCCAACCAACCTTTTTGCGGCATAAAATAAAATGACTTAATTATTCCTTTTGGCACAGTATTTTCATCATACAATCTTAATATATGAAAATAGTTACGCTCATCACATATTCTAACATTTTCTATAGCAGACAAACTACCACATGCCATAATCGCAACATTATCAATTAATGTATAACGGGCTAAATGTTTATGTCCATGTAAAACACAACAAAAATGATATTTCTTCAACACCTCTAGAAAACGATCTGCATGGTCAATGATATCATTTGAATTATAATTAGCATTCTCCGCAACATCTGAGTGTTGAATTACGTGATGATGGACTATAGCAATATTTATTCCTTCTTTTAATTCATTTTTAAGATACTCATCTAAATCGTTACAATAATAATCATCAAATTTAGGGACATTATCTTTATCCTCTATTTTAAGATAATCTTTTCCCGAATTACAGATAAGGATATTAATCTCCTTTATACGAAAGAGGCAAAATCCTTTACTCCAAAAAGTAATATTTGCGTTTGCATCATCTGTTGGATAATTAGCTATACTTTTAAGATAACTAACAGGTCCTTTAGCATATCCATAACAAAAATCATGATTTCCTGGTGTGTAAACTAGAGGACATTTGTATGTTAAAGACAATTCTCGCATCATTCTAACGCCTAAGTTAAACCCAGCTATAAGTCCGCGATTTGTCAAATCGCCAAGATTGATTATCCCATCGAAAGACATTTCTTTCTTTGCGATAAACTCCTTTAACGATTCAAATGGGTTTTCATGAACAGGAATATCAGGTGTTTCTATAGTTAGTCGAGTTGAATTATTCGCATCTTCCGATGTTCCAACATGCATATCACTAACTATCAAAAAATTATATTGGTGCATATTTTATATGATAAAATCAAGTATACCATTTACTCTCTGAAGCTATAATGAATAGCTTTTAATAATTTCAAGATAAAATTACCAGCATTACTACCCAATACCATTATATGTACAAGTGAGTAACCCTTCCCCCTCAAACTATAAAACCTGTTGTTTTATTGAGATACTGAGTATTATAAGATTAGACTTAATAATTTTTAAGCTGATTAACCAAAAGTGAAGAATGCCGCTAATGTTTACCTATGCGGGGTCATATAATTCAAGGCATGCTGGTACCGCCTCCAATTTGCTACGTTGCCAAAGACGCTCAAAAACTTTACCATTTATTGCCATACTTATAACATTTATTATTTAATATGACGTATAGGTAACACTTATCTTTCACCTCAAAAATAGAATTTAGATACTTACGTATTGTAAGGCGGTCCCAGCCCGTAAGACCTTTGATGGTCCGCCAACCTTATAGCGAAGCGGTTCTGAGCTCCGGAGGGCGGTTACATCCTCTCGTTCCTGAGGAAAGAGAGGCTTGGTGAGAAAG
>ENA-OVGE01001274-OVGE01001274.1-human-gut-metagenome-genome-assembly--contig:-NODE-1274-length-20107-cov-4.035258_pt1 | contig 20107 bp, 13 predicted proteins | sample MGYA00237769_ERZ505417 | MGnify/ENA primary metagenome ERZ505417 (study PRJEB26158, sample SAMN06016403) | human gut metagenome | biome: human gut; feature: ankylosing spondylitis patient; material... | reverse complement strand
TTCTAGTTGGAGATTATCTAAAGTTGAAGTTGATATAGAAGATTTTGCAAAAGAATATCAAATAGACATACAAGATATTAAATGTATATTATTGGATGATTGGAGAAACTCTATTAAGGATTCATCTAAGATATTAGAGAAAATAAAGAAAATATTACCGAATATTCCTATTATTATTTTATCAAACTATGATGATACAATATTAATAGAGGGACTTGATACAGAGGAAAGTCATATTGGTTTTAAACCAATGTATTTAAAAGAATTAACAAGGAAAGGAATTAGACAAATAGTTAGATGTATTAATGATACCAATCAGATAGCTGATGAAAATAAGCTACTTGAAAGATTGACTGTTGATCTAAATGACCTTAATATTCATAGGACTCCATTAAATTGCTTGCAATTATTATTAGCCTTTCAAGTTAATTTTGATAATAGACCTATTAACAGATCAAAGGTGTTTAAATTCTTATTAAGGATAATATTTGACAACCCCGGTAATCTTTTTTATGGAGATAATTTAGATGAAGATAATTGTTCTTTTTTATTGGGGTATTTTTGTGAATATTTACTTAGAAATGGGAAAGAAGATTTTACGGAAAAAGAATTTATAGATGAAACAACATCATTCGGTGAAAGAAATTATAACACTTCTAATGTGTTAAATCTTTTGCAAATATTAAAAAATAATCAAGTTCTTGTTGAATGTAATGGCTTTATAAGATTCCGTTTTTCATATTGGATATATTTTTTTGCAGCAGAACGAATGAAGCTTTCTGAGGATTTTGCAAACTTCATGTTTGGGCAGAAACATTCAATATACTATCCAGAAATCATTGAGTTTTATACAGGGACGGATGGAGCAAGAGAAGATGCTGCAAAAATGATAATTCATGATTTAAACGAATTATCAGCAAAAGTTCATAAAGAAATAGGCATTAGAGACGATATTAATCCTTTTTCTGATATTAAATGGACATTAAATGAAAAGGTAAAAGGGATGACACAAGAGCAATTAGAATTGAGTGTAAAAGAATCAAAATTACCTGATGAAATAAAAGATGCAGTTGCTGATAAAGATTATAATAGCATAAAGCCATATAATCAAACGATAAGTGATTTTTTAGAAGAATATGATGTTAAAAATCTTATGAATTTAACGAAGTCAGCTTCTAGAGCTTTAAGAAATAGTGAATTTATTTCTTCAAATTTAAAAGAGGAATTGGCTGATGGTATTTTTAAATCATGGAAAGAAATTGTTCGTGTACTTTTCTTATTAGCCCCAATTTTAGCTAAAAACGGATTTGGAGGTGTAGGAGGAGCTAGATTTAAATTAGCAGATGATTTTCCGAAAGAATACCAAGAATGTCTAAAGAATATAGTGATAGTTTTACCGTTTAATATAATGAATTGGTATAAGGATGATTTATTTTCAGACAAACTCGTTTTATTATTTAAGAAGTTTTTAATCGAGCATGAAAGTCCGATAATTAGGCATATATTATCATTACTTATATCTTCTTCTCAACCTAAAAACTGGCATATATTGATAAATAATTATATAGGTAGCATTGGAAAAAACTCTTATTACCTTGGAGATCTTTATGGTAATTTAAGAGGTAATTATAGTACAAAATATATGTTGCCAAGTGATTTAAAATATACAGAAGATTTGATAAAATCATGTTGGATAAAACATAAAGATGGTATAAGACAACCTGGAATTAACTCAATATCAAAAGTTCCTAATGATAAATTACCAATGAGAAAAGACATAGATTTCTGATTTATTTTCATTATCTTTGTAGCGTAATGATAAGGCATAGACAAATGAGAGTCTGTGAATGACAAAAAAAGACATTTTTCAGTTACTAAATCGTTACATTTGAAAAATTGAACTGAATTAGAACGTTGATTCATAAGGATTTGGGAGAGAAAGGTTCATAATCCTGTCTCTCCGCAGAACTCCAAAGACAAAAAGGACTCAAAGTATGACAAATCCCGTAAAATCAAGGTTTTACGGGATTTTTTATTTCTCTTCTCGGACATCTATCAGTAATTTGGGTTATATAATCAGTAATCTGGATACCTATGTAATAATAATACCCGCTACTTTTGTATCGCTATAACAATTGGATTTATATGTTTCAACTAAATAATATATCGTATGAAAAGATTGGTGTTGTTTATGATGGCAGTTATGCTGTTGTCTATTACTGTTAACGCACAGAAAAAAGGTGGTAAGACACTGGTAGCTTATTTCTCGGCAACGGGAACAACGGCAAGGGCTGCCAAGTTGGTGGCAGAAGCTGTTGATGGGACCTTCTACGAAATACAGCCTGCGAAAAAGTACACGGCTGCTGATTTGGACTGGCACGACAAAGCTTCGCGCAGCAGTGTGGAGATGTCGGATTCCAAATCACGTCCTGCATTGTATTCTAAATTGGGAAGTCTCGCGGAGTATGATACCATTTATATAGGTTTTCCTATTTGGTGGAATTTGGCTCCAAGAATCATCAATACATTTATAGAAAGCGGTGATTTTGCAGGTAAAACGGTTATTCCATTCGCCACTTCGGGAAGCAGCAGTATTTCTAATGCAGAAAAGGAATTGCAGACGAATTACCCCGGCATAAACTGGGGAAAAGGCAGGCTGCTGAATGGAGCGAGCCGGGAAACTGTCAAGCAATGGATTAAGAAATGAATTTCCAACCGAAACTTAAAGAAGTAGAGATGAAGAACATGGTAAAAAACATATGTGCGGCGATGGTTATTAGCCTTTGTGCTGCAGGACATTTGTCTGCAACAGAAAATAATCCTAATAATGATAATAAATTTATGGAAGAGAATTTGAATCTGACTCAAGAGTGGGACAAGACATTCCCACAGAGTGATAAAGTAGACCATAAAAAGATAACTTTCCACAACCGTTACGGCATTACACTTGCCGCCGATTTGTATGTACCCAAGAATGTGACGGGTAAATTGCCTGCCATTGCCATCAGTGGCCCATTTGGTGCCGTGAAGGAACAAGCTTCGGGCTTGTATGCGCAGACATTGGCAGAACGTGGATTCCTGACGATTGCTTTCGATCCATCCTATACGGGAGAAAGTAGCGGCCAGCCCCGTTATGTGGCTTCGCCGGACATCAATACGGAAGATTTCAGTGCAGCGGTCGATTATCTTTCCACCCGTGACGATGTAGATGCAGAGCGCATCGGCATTCTCGGTATTTGTGGATGGGGAGGCATGGCGCTTAATGCAGCGGCTATCGATACTCGCATCAAGGCTACAGTTACGGTAACCATGTACGACATGAGCCGGGTCAATGCTAACGGTTATTTCGATTCTATGAATGCCGATGCACGGCATGAATTGCGGCGCCAGCTTAATGCTCAGCGTACGGAGGATTATAGAAACGGTACATTTGCTCTTGGAGGAGGTGTAGTAGACCCGTTGCCTGCCGATGCTCCACAATTTGTGAAGGACTACCATGCCTATTATAAAACACCGCGCGGCTATCATAAGCGGTCACTCAACTCTAACCACGGATGGAACAAGACTTCACCGCTTTCGTTCATCAATATGCCTATCCTTTCATATAGTGATGAAATCCGTAGTGCAGTGTTGATGCTGCACGGTGAGAAGGCCCATTCACGTTATTTCAGTGAAGATGCTTTTAAAAAGTTGCAGGGTGATAATAAGGAACTGCTGATTATTCCCGGTGCAAACCATGTAGACTTGTATGACAATATAGAGGTAATTCCATTCGGCAAAATAGAGAGATTCTTCAATGAAAATCTTCGATGACCGCCTTTAATGTGTTAGGAACCGGACGTACTTTTCTTTAGCCTGGTTCAGCAACTCCTCTTTCAGGCAGATGTCTTTCCGGAAAAGCGAATGCTCCGGGAAGATTTCTTTTTTCTTGGACGCCTTGTTCCAATTTCCTACTACATGCCCCTTATAGAGAAGTACCGGAAAGAACAATCCGTTGTTGGTGAAAGCTTTGGAATAGTCCTCTTTGGGTAGGACGTCCGTCCGGTCCTTGTATCCTATCAGGTATTCGTCGTAGGAGGGAAGAAGGTGCAGGTTACCGGTCGCCTTTCCAGATGTCCGGCAGGAGTCATGGATGTACCATGTCTGGCTGTTCCATTGTTCGGACATCAGTTCCGGTTCTATCAGAGAAATGGCTTGCCTTGCTTCCGTTAAAGGCAAACCAGACCACCAGGAGAAGTCTTGCAGGGTAGCGGGGGCATGGCTGCGGAAATAGGCTGTAGCCAGGCGGGCCAGCGCTTCTTCTTTCGTCAGTTCGGGGGTAGGTGGAACTCTTTCGTCCAGAAGGGCATAGGTGTGTTGCCGTCCATGGCATTCTCCGCTGCACACAATTCCTTCGACTTCGGCACGCGACATAAAGCGGGTCATGTGGTAGTTGTCTGCAAGCAGTCCCGAACGTTCAAAATGTTCCGCAATCTCTTGTTTCGTCAGGCTTCGCTTCCCGCTGAGGATATTCCCAAGTACGGTATGGCTTCTGTCATATTGCTGTTCCGTGATTTCCAGACCATGTCCTTTTGCATAAGAATCATTGGCGGATTTGATGCGTTGTGCAGAGAGTTTCAGCATCCAACGAATGTCTTCTGCTGCTACCAGGTGCCATGTGGGACGCATTACGTGGGTTCTCAGTATTTCCCCTTGATGCAGGGCTTTTTCCACGGCTTGAATTCCCGGTGACTTCAGCCGCATACCTACGGCCCATTTCACCATTGTATAGTCTTGTGCCTGCATGGCGCCCATCCAGGAGATCAGTTCTTTCGGGTGGCCGAAGAGTGGAGTGGACAGTTGCTGGTTCTGTAAGCGTATTTCAGGGATTCTCATGTCGGTATGGTATTCGTTTGTATCAATAGGAATCGCAAAGATAAGAAAAGCAGGTCATCGCAGGGTATATCGTGTCCGCAATTATATTCTTTTGTTTCTTTTAACAGCTACTAATATAGCTATCTTTTATTTTTGCAACACACAAATTTGGAAAATATTCATAATTAAACAACCATAAGAACTTTTTTATGACTATGAGAACAAATTGTATTTTATTGTTAGTTATTTTGTTGGGAGCCTTTCCCTTAAATCGTGTACATGCCGATGAATCTGGAAGCATAATTCTGTACACTCCTTACACAAAAATTTCCGTGACGCCCGGAGCGTCCATTGATTACAGCATTGATTTGATTAACAACACGGACAGGGTTACAAATGCAAATCTCTCGGTCAGCGGATTGCCGGGCAGTTGGAAGCATGAAATCAAGTCAGGCGGCTGGACCCTCAGCCAGCTTTCTGTACTGTCCAAGGAAAAGAAAACGTTCAATTTGAAAGTGGAAGTTCCTCTAAAAGTAAATAAAGGAAGTTATCATTTCACAGTATTTGCCGGAGAAACCAAACTGCCGTTGGAGGTGGTCGTGGCCCAGAAAGGAACTTACCAGACCGAGTTCACTACCGACCAGCCCAATATGCAGGGCAATTCCAAGTCCACCTTTACCTTCAATGCCACTTTGAAAAACCAGACGGCCGACCAGCAGCTGTATGCGCTGATGGCCAATGCCCCCAGAGGCTGGAGTGTCGTGTTCAAGCCTAACTATAAGCAGGCCACTTCTGCCCAGGTGGAAGCGAACAGTAGCCAGAATGTGAGTATAGAGATTGTCCCTCCCGCCAATGTGGAAGCCGGCAATTACAAGATTCCGGTACGTGCGGCTACCGGTACGACTTCTGCCGACTTGGAGCTGGAAGTTGTTGTCACGGGTTCCTACGAGATGGAATTGTCCACGCCCAGAGGATTGTTGAGTACCGAAATCACAGCGGGAGATGTGAAGCGTATCGAGTTGGTGGTTCGGAATACCGGTTCTTCATTGTTGAAAGATATCCAGCTTTCTGCCAATAAGCCCGTGGACTGGGAAGTGTCTTTTGAGCCTTCGAAGATTGATATGCTGAAGGCGGGGGAAACGGCCAATGTCGTAGCTACCATGAAAGCATCCAAAAAGGCATTGCCCGGAGATTATGTGGCTACCATGACGGCCAAAACTCCTGAAGTGAATACAGACGCCCAATTCCGCATTGCCGTGAAAACCCCGATGATATGGGGATGGGTGGGCGTTTTGATAATAATCGTTGCCATAGGTGCCGTATGCTATCTGTTCCGTAAATATGGAAGGAGGTGAGCATGGACGAGCGAGTGATTGCATTGACAGACTTGACCAAGCAGTATGGGCGCTTCACTGCCGTAGACCGCATTTGCCTGACTATTCGTAAAGGGGAGATTTTCGGATTATTGGGGCCAAACGGCGCCGGCAAGTCAACTACCATCCTGATGATGCTGGGGCTGACGGAACCCACTTCCGGCTCTGTGGAGATTTGCGGTATCGACTCTACCAGGCATCCTATCGAGGTAAAGCGGAAAATAGGCTATCTGCCCGAAGATGTGGGGTTTTATGATGACATGACCGGTTCGGAAAACCTTATATATACTGCGCGTCTCAATGGCATTTCGGATGCCGAAGCGAAAGTCAAGGCGCTGGAGCTGATGGAGCATGTGGGGCTTGCCGGACAGATGAAAAAGAAGACCGGGAAATATTCGCGCGGTATGCGCCAGCGATTGGGGTTGGCAGACGTGCTTATCAAAAATCCGGAAATTATAATCCTGGATGAACCTACTTCGGGAATAGACCCTGCCGGTGTTCAGGAGTTCATCGAGCTCATTAGGCAGTTGAGCCGGAAGGAGGGACTGACCGTCTTGTTCTCTTCCCACCACCTGGACCAGGTGCAGAAAGTTTGCGACCGCGTGGGACTGTTCAACAGTGGGAAGCTGGTCACCTTGATTGATATGTCTGATTTGAAGGACAAGCATCAGGAATTGTCTGATATTTATAACCATTATATGGAGGAAGGAGGAGAAAGGCATGAATAAAGTCAATTATCCTTTTCGGGTAGTCGTCAACAAGGAAATATCCGACCATGTGAAAAGTTGGCGGTTCATTATCTTGATGGGAATCATTTTGCTTACGTGCATGGGCTCACTCTATACCTCGCTTACCAACATAGGTGCCGCCATCAAGCCCAATGACCCGGACGGTTCGTTCCTTTTCTTGAAGTTATTCACAGCCTCGGATGGCACATTGCCTTCTTTTGTGCAGTTTATCAACTTTCTGGGGCCGTTGTTGGGGATTGCGCTGGGATTCGATGCTATAAATTCGGAACAGAACAAGGGGACGTTGAGCCGTATGCTGTCACAGCCTGTTCATCGTGATTGCATTATCAATGCCAAGTTCGTGGCTGCATTGATTGTGATAGGTATCATGCTGTTTGTACTGGGATTCCTCGTAATGGGCTGCGGGTTGATAGCGATAGGCATTCCTCCCACAGCAGAAGAATTTTGGAGGATTGTATTCTTTCTCATAATCAGTGTGTTCTATGTGGCATTCTGGCTGAATCTGGCCATTCTGTTTTCGCTTTGCTTCCGTCAGGCGGCCACCTCGGCATTGGCTTCGGTGGCGGTATGGTTGTTTTTCAGCGTGTTCTATACGATGATTGTCAATCTGGTTGCCAAGGCATTGAGCCCTTCGCAGCTGGCATCTCCTTATCAGATAGTCAGTTACCAGAAATTTATTCTCGGTCTGATGCGTCTGGCACCTAGCGAACTGTTCAATGAGGCGACCACAACGCTGCTGATGCCTTCCGTCAGAAGTTTGGGGCCGCTTACTATGGAGCAGGTTCAGGGGGCCATTCCCAGTCCGCTGCCATTGGGACAGAGTCTTTTGGTGGTGTGGCCGCAGCTCACCGGACTGATTGCAGCTACTGTCATCTGTTTTGCTCTTTCGTATGTCATATTCATGAGACGGGAAGTCAGATCACGGTAATGATAAGTATGTTTTATTGAGTGTTGAAAGTCCGTTCCGGCATTGGTTGCTTGAACGGACTTTTAATATTATTTGCCCGAACATTTGGTAATTCCAAAAACTTCCCTTACTTTTGCGCCCCGAACAAGGAGAGGTGCTCGAGTGGTTGAAGAGGCACGCCTGGAAAGCGTGTATACCCCTAAAGGGTATCGGGGGTTCGAATCCCCCTCTCTCCGCAACAGTTCTGAATAAGATGGAAAACTAGCGGGTAAAGGTCTACAAATCTATGATTTGTAGACCTTTTTTGCTTGTACTCCGTTTGCTTTGAAAGACTTGGAAACTATGTCTTTGTAAATTAATTATAGATAATGAAAGCTGGATGACATCTCCTTTCATAATAAGGCGATGGGATAATGCATTGCCACTGCAAAGCAAGTGCATGCTTTTTGCAGTGCTACTGCATTCAGCTTTGCAGTGGCGCTGCAACACATATGCAGTGTCACTGCAGCATATATGCAGTAGCGCTGCAACACGTTTGCAGTCACACTGCAGCAGATGTGCAGCGACGCTGACCCGGTAGGTGTGTACGGGATTGTATCATGTTTCGTTAAGAAGATATTATAAAGTATCCTTTGAATGTCGTATTTTTGTCTATCCGTAATTTAGAGTAGTCAAAGAAAACTATGAAACACACTCGTATGAAACTAAAAACAGCGGTAAAGAACCTTCATGAAGGCTGGAAATTCCGGCAGGCGAGACTGACCAATTGGTATCCGGCTACAGTTCCGGGAGTAGTCCACACGGACTTACTGCAGAACAAGATTATTGAAGACCCGTTTTTCCGGTTGAACGAACGGGGATTGCAATGGATTGACAAGGAAGACTGGGTTTATGAAACTTGCTTTACTCTTGCTGCCGACATGATGCGGAAAGAGAATATGGAGCTTGTGTTCGAGGGGCTGGATACTTACGCTGACGTTTATTTGAATGATGAATGTATACTGAAAGCGGACAATATGTTTCGCCGCTGGTCTATCCCCGTTAGGCAGTACATCAGGGAGGAGAATAATATATTGAAGGTGTACTTCCATTCGCCGGTAAAGATAGACGTCCCCAAATGGGATGCACTTCCTTACCAGTATCCGGCATCCAATGACCAGTCTGAAAACGGAGGCTTGTTCAACAAGAAGATAAGCATTTTTGCCCGTAAGGCGGGTTATCATTATGGCTGGGACTGGGGCCCACGTCTGGTTACCTCCGGCATCTGGCGTCCGGTGTATATCAGGGCTTGGAGCGATTTGAGAATCAACGATGTGTTTATCGAGCAGAAGGAAGTCGGTGCAGGCAGGGCCGTGATTGCCGGACATGTGGAGCTGGATGCCGATAAGGATATGGACGGAGTGCTGGTCACGATAACAGACGAGGCTACCGGAAGAGTGCTTGGCGAGTGGCAAGCGGATTTGAAGCGAGGCACCAATCGGGTGACCGTTGATTTCGTCCTTCACAAGCCGAAGCTGTGGTGGAGTAATGGACTGGGGGAGCCTTTCCTTTACCGTTTCCGTACGGATATCATTGCAGGCGGGGAATTGTTGGACTCTAAAACCGAAAGGGTGGGCATACGCTCTTTGAAGGTGGTGCATCAGCCGGATAAGGACGGGCATACTTTCTATATAGAGCTGAACGGGCGTCCGGTTTTTGCCAAAGGAGCCAATTACATCCCTTCGGATAACTTCCTGCCGCGCGTCACTCCCGAGAATTATAAAAGGACGATTCTCGATGCCGCCGGTGTAAACATGAATATGTTGCGTGTCTGGGGCGGAGGTATCTATGAGAACGATGTCTTCTATGATTTGTGTGATGAGCATGGAATTATGATTTGGCAGGACTTTATGTTTGCCTGCAGCATGTATCCGGCAGAAGGCGCCCTGCTCGATAATATCCATCAGGAGGCGGTGGACAATGTGAAACGTTTGCGCAATCATGCCTGCATTGCTTTGTGGTGTGGAAACAATGAATGCCAGGATGCCTGGCTGGGCTGGGGCTGGAAGTGCGAGATAGAACGGCAGAACAAGGAATATGCCGACAAGATTTGGGCACAGTACCGGCAGCAGTATCATGTCACCTTACCCGGGGTGGTCAGGGAGTATGCACCCGGAACCTTCTATTGGCCTTCTTCTCCGTTCGCATTCGAGGGAGAGATGTCCGGTACTACTGACGGGGACCGTCACTATTGGAGTGTCTGGCATGGTAAAGCACCCATTTCCGATTATGACAGCGAGAAATCCCGCTTTTTCAGCGAGTACGGCTTTCAGTCTTTTCCAGAGTTCGACTCCGTCAAGCGCTATGCTCCTTACCCCGAAGACTGGGATATACGTTCCGAGGTGATGATGTCCCATCAGCGTGGTGGCGACCATGCCAACGGGCTGATTGAGACTTACCTATTGAATGAATATAAAAAGCCGCGTGATTTCCGGGCATTCCTTTATATGAACCATGTGCTGCAGGGAGATGCCATCAAGACGGCCATCGAGTCGCACCGCCGCCAGATGCCGTATAATATGGGGACGCTTTTCTGGCAGCACAACGACTGTTGGCCCGTAGCTTCCTGGGCGAGCCGTGACTATTACGGACGCTGGAAGGCGCAGCACTATTATACTCGCAAGGTCTATGATGACATCCTGATTTCTCCGGTAGTGGAGGGGGATGATTTGAAAGTATATGCAGTGTCCGACCGCTTGGAGAATACTTCCGGCCGGCTGCAGCTCCAGGTCTGCCGGTTCGACGGCACTGTGGTTTATCACTGGGACAAATCTGTCGGCATTTCCGGTAATGACAGCCGTGTCTGTTTTTCCGCACCGCTTGCCAAGCTGCTGGAGGGGGCAGATAGAGGAACGGTATATGTCCGCGTAGACTATACGGACAAATCGGGCAGGGTGTACCATAACAACTACTGTCTGGACAAGCAGAAGAATATGAATTATCCGAAAGTGGATTTGCAGACCGAAGTCCGTTCCATTGAAGGCGGATATGAAGTGACGGTATCAACAGACAAGTTTGCCCGTGCCGTATGCTTGTCCGTTGCTGACAATGAAAGTGTATATAGCGACAATTATTTTGATGTCCAGCCGAAGAGCAGCGTGCAGGTACAGGTCAGGACGCGATTGTCTGCCGAAGCGTTCAACGCTTCGTTGAGGCTGACTTGCTTGAACAATGAATTCTGATAAGTTATGGAAAAACAAAGCGGAGCAACATATTGAAATGTTACTCCGCTTCTCATTGAGATGTTGAAAAATGTGTTTTCAGGAGATTTAGTTGTTTTCTTTTTTAATGTCTATGGTCATGAACCGTTCACCGTCATATAGACTTTTGACACGGATGTTCAGCCCTTTTTTCTCTTTCAGTTGTTCCGCTATATTGTCCAGCTTGAAGGAGGCCAGTCCGGTGCCCAGCGTGAGCTGGCTGTCATTGTAGGCATTGTGGCGGAATTCGAGATTGACGTAATCCGGTTTGTCGTTTTCGCCGGTGGATGCTTCATTGATGACCAGGTTCAGCATGTGCTTCTTATCTTCGTTGTTGCTGTGGTAGAATTGATATTTGATGTTCAGATACTCGCCCGTAATCCATAAATCCGTGGCGTTGATGTTGTCGTCTCCGATACTGTCTGCCTTTTCGGCAGGCATGGAGTAGATGTCTTTGGTCAGAATGTTTTCGATGTGCTTTATTTGGGCATTATATTCGTAGCCTGGAAGTTTCTCTTCCAGTTCGCGGAAGTAGATGAAAGCCCTCTGGCCGTCTATTACGGCATAGTCGTGAACATAGGTTGTGTCACTGGGATATAGTTTACTGCCTTCGTCCAGTGAGAAATAGTAGTCTTTTCCTTCGATGACCTTTACCGTACCTACGGCGAACAAAGTGTCATATTTGTCATCCCAATCGTCCAGGCATGATTGCAATACAATGGCAGTCAGGAATAAAAGCATGGATGCTGCCAATGTCATTCTCAGTTTCTTCATAAGTGGTAGGTTTTAGCTCTTTTTCTGTTTAAAACTTATTTTTGTATTCAAAAAATGCGGTGAAAAGCTAAATACTGCGTAGTATACTGTTAAAGAAATGAAAGTATGATTTTCTTCTCTGCCTGATGCAGTATTTTTGCGCCGATTGCATTTATAGGGTAAACACGTGTTAAAAGAGAGAATGGAAGAACAGGAATTGGCAGAACGCTGTAGGCAAGGAGACAATCTTGCCCGCAAAGAACTGTATGAGCGCTATGCGGGACGCATGCTCAGCGTATGCCTCCGTTATGCAGGTGACCGGGAGACTGCCCAAGACCTGATGCATGACGGTTTTCTGAAACTTTTTGATTCTTTCGATAAGTTCACTTGGCGGGGAGAGGGTTCTCTGCGGGCATGGATGGAACGCGTAATGGTGAATACGGTGTTGCAGTATTTGCGGAAAAATGATGTGATGAATCAGTCATCGGCCTTGGAGAATGCACCCGAAGCTTATGAGGAACCGGAAGGTTCGTCAATAGATGTCATTCCTCAAAAGGTACTGATGCAGTTTATCAGTGAATTGCCTGCCGGCTATCGTACCGTATTCAACTTATATATTTTTGAAGAGAAATCCCATAAGGAGATTGCTCGACTATTGGGAATTAATGAAAAATCCTCTGCCTCGCAGTTGACGCGTGCTAAAGCGACTTTAGCGGCAAAAGTACGTGAGTGGATGAAAAGAAATGATTAAATGAAGGAACGTATGGAAGATGAATTGTGGTTGAAAAAGATAAAGGACAAGCTGGAAGACTATTCCGAACCGCTGCCGGTTGCCGGATGGGAGCGGTTGGAGAAGGAATTGTCCGTTTCCGGAGCTCCGATAACCGGACCGCATAGGATGATACCTTTCCGTCGCTGGGCGGTGGCCGCGGCAGCTGTGTTGCTGGTGGCGGTTTCGTCCGTCAGTCTGTGGCTGTTGCAGAGTCCGGTAGGGAATGAAATGCGGCATACGTCAGTGCCCGCTTTGGCTGTGGCTCCGGACGTCTTGCCGGAACAGACAGTACCTGCCATACGGACTAATTCCATAGAGCCTGCTTATCGGGCACATGGAAATGCATCGGCGCCCAATAAGGAGGCAAGTCACCCTTTGGTTGCACAACATATCAGAATATCGGTTGGCGAAGAACAGCAGGAGGAAATGCTGCCGGTTGAAACTGCAGATGAGGTTGTCGGTATTGGACAGCAGGCGGAAGAACCGGTAGTGGAAGATACGGACCATGAAACTACAATGCAGGCCGAGGAACCGGAGACAAGGGAAGACCGCTATCGTCCGTCAGGCCGGGACAAACTGCATCTTCCGGAAAAAAACAGTTCTGGTAGGGATGCTAAAGGATGGGCGGTTGGCTTGTCCGTAGGAAATACGGGAGGTTTTTCATTGGCGAATGAAGGGGAAGCGAATGTGATGTCGGACTACATGCCTGGAAGTCCTATTTATGGCGGTAACGTAGATTTATCCTCTACGGCCAATGGCATTGTTACTATTCCCGACGGGCAGGAACTGGTTTTTAAGGATGGTATGCCCTATCTGCAAAGACGCGAAAAGAAAATTGCGGATATAGACCATAAACAACCGCTCAGTTTCGGTGTTTCGGTGCGGAAAAACTTGGCGAAGGGTTTCTCTGTGGAAAGCGGGCTGACGTATACCTATCTTGCTTCTGACGTAAGGTATGAGGGCAGCTCGGAAAAGATAAGCCAGAAGCTGCATTATATTGGCATTCCGGTACGGGCCAACTGGAACTTTGTGGATGCAAAGAACTTTACGATGTACGTTTCGGCGGGGGGTGCCATTGAAAAATGTGTGTATGGCAAGATTGGTACTGAGAGTGAGACTGTGAAACCGGTACAGCTTTCTGTCATGGGTGCTGTCGGTGCCCAGTATAACATAAGCAATAGGGTGGGCCTGTATGTGGAACCGGGAGTATCTTATTTCTTTGATGACGGTTCGTCGATACAGACTATACGCAAGGAGAACCCGTGTAACTTTACGTTGCAGGCCGGTATACGTCTTACTTATTGATAGCAGGACAGACATGTTTTTGTCCACTTTCTTGTAGATTCAGAATTTTCTTAATAACTTTCGGCCGTGTTTCTTCGTTGGTGGATGAAGGGACACGGTTTTTTATTGATTGAGAAGAAAGAAAGTAGGTCGGGACATGCCCGGCAATATAACAAACACGTAGTAAAATAGACAAAATGAAGATTAAAAAGAAAGTAGCCTTAAGCGGGCTATTGCTTTGTTGTGCAATCACGGCAAAAGCACAAGTGTGTATTACTCCCCAGGTGGAGCAGCGTGCCAGGGAGTTGGTTTCTCAAATGACGCTGGAAGAAAAAATCGATTACATTTCCGGTCCCAAATCTTTTTATATCCGGGCTGTACCCCGGCTTGGCATACCCGAAATCAGGATGGCCGATGGTCCGCAAGGCATACGTAACAATACTCAAAGTACCTTGTATCCTTGTGGCATCTTGTCGGCTTCGACATGGAACCGTAAGTTGGCTAGAGAGCTGGGACATGGTTTGGCCCGGGATGCAAAGGCCCGTGGGGTAAGTATTCTGTTGGGGCCTGGAGTCAATATCTACCGCTCTCCTCTATGCGGGCGAAACTATGAGTATTTTGGTGAAGACCCTTATTTGACGGGCGAAACTGCTAAAGAATATATCTTGGGAGTGCAGGAAGAGGGAGTTATGGCTACGGTGAAGCATTTTGCGGCCAATAACCAGGAGTGGAGCAGACATCATGCCAGCTCAGATGTGGATGAACGCACGCTGCAGGAAATTTATTTTCCCGCGTTCCGAAAAGCTGTGCAGGAAGCAGGAGTAGGGGCGGTCATGGATAGCTATAATCCGCTGAACGGGGTACATGCCACCGAAAACAGCTGGCTGAACATTGATGTATTACGCAAGCAGTGGGGATTTAAAGGTATCCTGATGTCTGACTGGACATCTGTATATTCCGGTGTGGGAGCCGCTAATGGAGGGTTGGATTTGGAAATGCCCGTCGGTAAATTCATGACCAGGGAAATTCTTATTCCGGCAATAGAGAATGGTATCGTGAAGGAAGAGACCATTGACGCCAAAGTCCGGCATATACTCCAGACATTGATTGCTTTTGGAGCACTTGATACTCCGAGAGAAGATAAATCTATCGATAAAGACAATGCACAGTCTAAGGAAATTGCACTTGACTTGGCGAGAGAAGGAGTAGTCTTATTGAAAAATGATAACGGTACGTTGCCTTACCGGAACGGTAGAACATTGGTAATCGGGCCTAATGCCGATATTATTCCCACAGGAGGAGGAAGCGGATTTATCACCCCTTATTCGGTAGTGTCACTCTATGACGGTATGGTTCAGTTGAAGGGCGGCAGACAGATAGAGCTGCTGTCTGACAGCATTCTTTATAAGGATATGTCCCAACAGATTTATACGGATGGCAGTTTTACGCAAAACGGTTTTAAGGGCGAATATTATAATACTCGTAATCTTACCGGAGAACTCTTTCAAGCTGCCATAGAGCCTGCCATAGACCATGCCTGGAAATACGGTGCACCGTTCGACGGCATGCCGGTAGATCAGTTTTCTGCCCGTTGGACGGGAGTTTACAAGGCTGACAAGGATGGAACTGTCAAGTTCCAGCTGGCTGGCGATGACGGATACCGTCTGTTTGTAAACGATAAGCTGATTACCGGAGATTGGGGGAACCATTCATTCAGTACCCGCAGTGCATTTATGCAGGTCAGTGCAGGGGAGATATACCGGTTGCGTATTGAATATTTTGATAATGTGGGTGAGGCGACTGTCAGTTTCCAGGCAGGAATGATGGATGAGGAGCGTTTGGCCTCTTCACTGAAGCATGCCAGGAATGTTATTGTATGTGCCGGGTTCAACAGCAGTACAGAAGGTGAAGGGTTCGACCGTCCGTTTGCATTGTCATACGGGCAGGAATATCTCATTAATAAAGTGGCTTCACTTCATGATAATGTGGCTGTGGTGGTGAATGCCGGAGGTGGAATAGATTTCCGCAATTGGGGGCAGAGTGTACAAGCTATTTTGATGGCATGGTATCCGGGGCAGGAGGGTGGAAAGGCCCTTGCCGAAATCATTACGGGCAAGCTTTCGCCAAGTGGCAAACTACCAGTCAGCATCGAGGAAAAATGGGAAGATAATCCGGTATATGGTAATTATTATGACAATCGCAATGTACCTCATAAACGGGTGCAGTATGCCGAAGGTGTTTTCGTAGGTTATAGGGGATATGACCGGAACGGAAAGCAGCCGCTCTATCCTTTCGGGTATGGACTGTCATACAGTAGTTTTGAATATAGTAATCTGAGTGTTGAGAAGACGGGGGGAAGCCGGGTTACGGTAAGCTTTGACATCAAGAATACCGGAAAGATGGATGCTGCGGAAGCGGCTCAGGTATATGTGCGGGATGTGGAATGTTCTGTTCCGCGTCCATTGAAGGAGTTGAAAGGCTACGATAAGGTTTACTTGAAGAAGGGTGAAACCAAGCGCGTTCGGATATTGCTGGATGAGGAAGCCTTTGCCTACTATGATGTGGAATCACATCGGTTTGTAGTGGAAAAGGGGACTTTTGAGATTCTGGCAGGTCCTTCTTCAGCTGATTTACCATTGAAGGCAACTGTTGTTTTATGATAAAATAAATATCAAAACAAGAATGGCAGTATGAAAAAGATAATAATACTGATGGTTTGTCTGTGGGGACTTGGTAACACCTTTACCTCGGCACAAACTACGGAGAAGGAGAAATTCATCTCAAGCTTGATGAAGCAGATGACGCTGGATGAAAAGATAGGCCAGCTTGCACAATGCACCTACCGAGGGAATTTTACCGGACCCGACGGTGGAAATATTCCTAAAGAAGAGTATGTCCGGCAAGGCAGAATAGGCTCTATGCTGAATGTGATAGGAGTAAAGGATATACGCCGTTATCAAGAGTTTGCTTTGCAATCGCGTTTGCGCATTCCTTTAATTTTCGGACTGGATGTTATCCACGGCTATCGTACCGGATTTCCGCTTCCGCTTGCCGAGGCTGCAAGTTTCGATTTGGCCATGATTGAGGAAGCTGCACGCTACAATGCTTTGGAAAGTGCCGCTGATGGTTTGAACTGGGTTTTTGCCCCGATGGTGGATATTTCGTGGGACGCACGTTGGGGACGCGTCATGGAAGGGGCCGGTGAGGACCCTTATTATGGTTCTCGGGTAGCGGAGGCGCGTGTCAGAGGCTTGCAAGGAGACGATTTGGCAGACACGACGACTGTCATGGCATGTATGAAACATTTTGCCGGATATGGTGCACCGATAGCAGGAAAGGAGTATAATAGTGTGGATATGTCAATGGGCCACTTTGCCAATTTTTATATGCCTCCCTATAAGGCGGCCATAAAGGTAGGAGCAGCTACCGTGATGAGTGCTTTCAATGATTTTAATAATATTCCTTGTACTGCCAATGATTTCTTGCTCAACCGGCTATTGAGAGAGCAGTGGGGATTTAAGGGATTTGTTGTGTCCGATTATAATTCGGTAGAGGAATTGGTGAACCACCGTTATGCTGTTGACAAGAAAGATGCCGCAGCCAAAGCGCTGAATGCTGGTCTGGACATGGAGATGGTAAGTACCTGCTACTTGACTTATCTGAAGGAGCTTGTTCAAGAAGGGAAAGTAAAGGAGAGTGTGCTTGATGATGCAGTACGGCGTATATTGGAGAAGAAATATGAGTTGGGATTGTTTGAGGACCCTTTTCGCTACTGTAATCCGGAAAGAGCGGCCAGAATACTCAATGCGCCCGAAGTCCGTAATGCTTCGCTCCGTATGGCCGAGCGTTCCGTTGTATTGCTGGAGAATAGGGAATCTGTGCTTCCGTTGACGGCACAGACGAGGAAGATAGCCTTGATAGGAGGACTCTCAAAATCCCAGTACGATATGGCAGGTGCTTGGGCTGCCACTACGGACCGGAACAAAGTGGTGACCTTATATGATGCATTGGTCCGGAAAGGACTGGAGGTGAGCTATGCTGAAGGCTATGATATGAAGAGCAATCAGTTGACCGGATTGCAGGAAGCATTACAGGCTGCTGAGGCTTCGGATGTCATTGTTGTGGCGGTAGGCGAGAGATTCGGTCAGAGTGGCGAGAAGGCTTCCAAAGTGAATATAGCCATACCCGAGGGGCAGCAGAAGCTGGTGTCGGAACTGGCAAAGACTGGAAAACCTGTCATTGCTCTTGTCATGTGTGGGCGTCCGGTAATCTTCAATGAGATAAGGGAACATGCTGATGCGGTACTGTGTACTTGGTGGCTGGGAAGTGAGGCCGGCAATGCCATATGCAATGTGTTGTGGGGAGAGTATAATCCTTCGGCTAAATTGCCCATGACATTTCCTGCACACGTAGGACAGATTCCCATTTATTATCAGAATAAGAGCACCGGCCGCCCTACCGCATTGAAACAGACCTATAAGGCATCTTATATCGATGCTTCCACTGAGCCTGCCTATCCTTTCGGATATGGGCTTTCGTACACGGATTTTGGATATTCTGATTTGAAACTGCTGCCGGGCAAGGCTGCAGGCGTCCATACGGAGGTGTCGGTAAAAGTGACTAATACCGGTAAGTGTGCAGGAGAGGAAGTAGTTCAATTGTATGTGCAGGATAAGGTAGCCTCTGTTACGCGTCCGATAAAGGAATTGAAGGGCTTCAGGAAAATTCATCTGAATGTGGGTGAAAGCAAAACTGTAGCTTTTCAGATAACTGACGATGCACTGGGATTCTATGACAATGAGATGAATTATATGGTAGAACCTGGTGATTTCGTCTTTATGGTGGGTGGCAGTAGTGATGATGTACAGCAGATTACCTATAACTTGAAAGAATAGGATTCTTACCCTATAAATGAAAAGCAAGGCTGTCTGGAATCATATCCGGACAGCCTTGCTTTTCTGTTTTAGTTGGTTATCACATTCGTGAAATACTCTTTGAACAGTTTTTCTGCCCGTTCCAGTTGTTCCGGAGTATTTTCCTTCACTTCTTTCAATTTGTAATCCCATCCCATGGCTTCGTATTTGTGAACACCCAGACGGTGATAAGGAAGTATTTCCACCCGTTGTATCTGCTGGTATTTGCCAAGACTTTCACCCAGCAGGCGGGTGTCTTCTTCCGAATCGCTGTAACCGGGGACCAGTACATAGCGCAGCCAGAAGGGGTGTTCATGTTCTTCGAGCCAGGCAGCGGTGCGGAGTGTCTGTTCGTTGCTTCGTCCCGTCAGCGTACGGTGGCGTTCGGGATTGAATTGCTTGATGTCCAGCAGCACCAGGCCGGTGACGGCGAAGAGAGCGTCAAATTCCCCCTGCCGGCCGGGCTGGTACACGGCGCCCGAGGTGTCCAGGCAGGTGTGGATGCCCCGCGCCTTGGCCTGGGTGAACAGCACCGTGAGGAAGGGCAGCTGGAGCAGGGGCTCTCCGCCGGTGGCGGTGATGCCCCCCTGGCGATAAAAGCCCTTGTTCCGCTCGTAGGCGGCCAGCAGCTCGTCCACCGTCATCTCGGCGCCGCCCTCAGTGGCCCAGGTGTCCGGGTTGTGGCAGTAGAGGCAGCGCATGGGGCAGCCCTGGAAGAACACCACAAAGCGGATGCCCGGGCCGTCCACCGTGCCGAAGCTCTCCACCGAGTGGATGCGCCCGGTGTTACATGCCCTCATGGAAGGTGCGGGAGATGACCTCGTCCTGCTGCTCCCTGGTCAGCTTGTGGAAGTTGACCGCGTAGCCGGACACCCGGACGGTGAGCTGGGGGTACTTCTCCGGGTGGGCCTGGGCGTCCAGCAGGGTCTCCTTGGTGAACACGTTGACGTTCAGATGGTGGCCGCCCTTTTCGGCGTAGCCGTCCAGCAGGGAGACCAGGTTGTCAATCTGGGAATCGGTGACGTACATGGAATTTTGCTCCTTTCGGGGATGGGATGTGGAAACAGGGTCAGTCCTCTTCGTCGCTGAGGTTGGGCTCGCAGCAGGCGCAGTCCGGGTCCATCTCAAAGGTGATGGCGTCGTCGAAGAAGATCTGGTCGTCCTTGCCCAGGGCGCCGGGGATGATGGAGAAGGTGTTGGAGATGCCGTCCTGTGCGTCCTTAAAGGGCAGCTTGGACACCGAGCTGAGGGAGGCCACGGCCC
>ENA-OVGE01001260-OVGE01001260.1-human-gut-metagenome-genome-assembly--contig:-NODE-1260-length-20266-cov-25.652071_pt1 | contig 20266 bp, 17 predicted proteins | sample MGYA00237769_ERZ505417 | MGnify/ENA primary metagenome ERZ505417 (study PRJEB26158, sample SAMN06016403) | human gut metagenome | biome: human gut; feature: ankylosing spondylitis patient; material... | reverse complement strand
GGATTTCTCTTTGCCGTACGACACAGAGAAATCCTAATGACCGATTTGGGTTAATGGCTGAGGTGCAGCCTATCTTCTACAAAGATAGCGCAAACCGAAGGCCATAAGCTCGCTTAATGGCTGAGGTGCAGCCTATCTTCTACAAAGGTAATAAAAGTAAATCAAGCCGCTATGAAAAAGTCAACTTTTTTTACATCCTCCCCTCATTTTTCTGTGGTTAGCGCCACGACGGGCTTAAATGGAAAAAGGTGTATCACCGACAGCAGAGGGATGGGGCTGACGGTGGTACACCTTATTATATATTATATAGGGATGGGGGTGACGAGGGGCGAGGGGCGGCTTATCAGTCGGACACGGGGCGGATGCTGAACGCCAGGCAACGGTTAATCGGCTGAATCTTCATGGAAAAGTCTTTCAATGAATAGTGTCCATAATAGGCTTTAGATTTATCAGTACTGTACAAACTTGAAGACCAATAAGAGCAGAGAGTACCCTGACCATCACGTATGACATTTTGCAGGTTGCCGGCAGCAGGGAAAAACAGGCGCTTGGAGGTATCTATCTGGTCGACAAACAGGATGCCGGGCACATTGTAGGTCACGCCATCGACTGTGGTGCCTTTTTCCTTTATATAATAGACGCCGCCTGTAATGATAGTACTCGGCGCCGGAATAGAATAGCCTGATGTGGAACCACAGCAAGCCAAGACGAGATTGTCAAAGTCTGCCTTGGTAGGCATACGCCATGAACTGCCCCAAGAGGAATGGGCTACATCACAGTCTTCATTCAATACACCGTCGGCGCCATAGGGAGCAGTAGACCACTCCTTGAAAGGATTCGTACCACTATAACAAGGCCAGTTATGCTGATATTTATTGTTATTGATATGCGCGCCTTCGATATTCGTGCCCTTCCAGCTGATGGAGGATTTTAGATCTTCGTTGTTAAAATCGACCTTAGTATAGTAGGTGACCGTCTCACCCCACGCATAATAGTCGCCATAGGCTGTCTCTGGGCTGCCGGCTACTGTAGTGGCACCGACATTCATCGTCGCCCACTTCTTGCCACCAATCTCGACATAATCGTGACCATGGATGGTGGTCTCGGAGTTGGCAGGAGCCTTGAATTTGACAGTGTATTTGGTGGCTGGAGTATTGTTGTAGATGTGGATGAGTGTGCCATTCTCGTATACTTCCACTATCTGTGCATTGGCGCTCACTGCGGCTATGATGCCGAGGAGGAGGAATAATATCTTTTTCATTGTTGTTTCGTTGTTGGTTGGTTTATTACTATTGCTGCTAAGCTATGGACGATGGGTTATTCGTCCCAGTCTTCTTCGGGATAGCGCATCGAGCACTGCATGTCGGTGTCGGTGTGTTCGTCAGCCTTGAAGGTTGACGAGGCGAGAATCTGGGTGGTGGCTATCCGGATGAGGGTTGCCTCGGGGCGGATGTATGCTTTCTTCATTGTTATCATTTGAGGGTTTGTCCGTTGAGATTGTACTTGCGGCCGTCCTTGCTGATGACTATGCGGCCGTGGTCTATGTATTTGGTCACTCTGTGCTGGATGGGGGGAGTCTCGATAGAACCGATGCCGTCGGTAGTGGAGTCGAACGAGATGCCGACGAAGCTGGCGGCTGGGGCAGAGGACACACTGAGGTAGCAGAGGCCGGCACCGAGCGTGCTGCCCGTGTAGCGGAAGAGGCCGAACTCGCCCTTGTGGGTGCCGCTCTTGCCGATGCCAAAGGTGAAGATGGGGGCGTCGGTGGGACAGGCTATCTTGAGCGACGAGCCACTGAGGGCGCTGGCGGGCGTGGAGGTGGGAGTTTCGGCAGAGAAGCCGAAGGAGAGCTTACCTGTGCCGTGGACAAGGAGCGGGGTCTCGGGCGGAACTATGTCGCCAACCTTGAGCTGCTGAGCGTCGCCGGCGTGGAGCGTCATGCTGCTACCGTCGAACGTGGGCGCATAGACCTCGCATCCCGAGGGAACGACGAGCTGGAAGGGTGAATAGACTGTGGCGTAGGGAAGACTCGGGGAAGGCGACTTGACGACACGGTTGATCGCACCGTCGGCAAGGGTGGTCTCGAAGGCCAACACCAACTCTCCCCCATCGCTCATGGGAAGTGAGGCGACGCGATGGCCGCCAATGGTCATGACTGCCTTGCCGTTGTCAAACTCGACCGTGGCGGGGGAGTCGGCACCGACGCTGAAGGCTGCTGTGCCCAGTGACTCAAGCCCAGCGCCATTCTGCCGGACGCTGGCATAGAGGTGTTGGGCATGTGCCCTGCCGCCCAATAAGGACAGCAAGGAAAAGATAATTAACAATCTTCTCATCTGTGGTAAAAGTTGAGTTATGTATGATGTAAAATTTGAATACGAGCAAGAGGCCTAACCACAACAGGTCGGTTGCAGGCACAGGCAAACAAGAGACTACGGCTGCCGTATGCACTCCAGCGGGAAGCGCACAAAGCAGATTGGTCATGATGTAGTCTGTAATAATCGAGGTGTCTATAGTCGGGGGTGCGTCAGACACAAGCAGAGGGGCATACAGCACGCAGCCAATGCCTACAGGCCGCACAAGAAGCACGGGAAGAAACGTTCGGGAGTGAAACTGATTGGATCTTAACGAGGTGCAAAGTGAACTATATTCCTGAAAACAGCGTAAAGGATTGATATATTTAACATTGTTAAAATCGCAGAAACGCCCACGGTGCCTGCGACGGTGGCGACAGAAAACCGAAAGGCAAAAGCGACTGCCCGCGGGGAGCCGCTTTTGCCTTTCTGCCCTTGTGGATGTCTACCTCAAAAGGGTGCCTGCCCCGAAGGCAAGCCCCCCTGACCATGCAGCCCAATCGCTATCGGGCGGCACTGGCGGCACTATGACATCATCTTAATCGGCGTATAGCCTGGCGGGTGACCTGGGTCATAATGAGCATCATCTTTTCGGGGTCGCGCAGATTGGCGTCGGCGACCACACGATGGATATCTATCTGCTTGTCGGCATCGAGCAGTACATCGACGAGCAACGCGCGACAGGCGGGGGTGAAGTCGAGGCCGACGAGGGCTGCTTCGACACTGTCGCGGCTATGGGTGAGCACAGCGGCATTGAGCTTCTCACTGGAGTCGGGCGAGGACGGGCATGGCGGCATGGGATGCTGGCGCATGAAGCGCTGGGCAAGGCTCTCGACACCGGCTATAGCCTGCTGGTAGGCGGTAGCGTCGTGGATGGGGCTGGACGAAGCGATGCTGCCGAGCACCGACTGAAGGCTGGAGACGAACGTCTGCCAATCGTCGATGGTGACGGGCTGTGAGGGGATGGCTGCGGGAGACGCGACGGGACGCGACTTGGGGTTGGGGCCATAGACGCGCGAGAAGCGGGCACGTATCTCGCCCTGATAGGGGAACGACCACTCCAGGCAGTAGGCTGTGCGATAGCCCGGGCGCGTGGCGTCGGCAAAGAGCGCGGCGATATGGTTGATATAATTGCGGCCTATGGTGACAGCGTTGCCGGGGGTGTAGGTGAGACGGCGCTGGTGCTTGGTGTCGTTGGCAGAAAAGACTTTGTAAGCCGTCGCGGAGGATGCGAGAAAAGCCTCTCTCATGGTGTCAATAAACGCGCGGTTGCGCTCGCTGACCACAAACTCGTAGACCTCGGCAGAACCCTCGACCTGCATGGTGGCAGGGTCGCGCACGATGTTGGGATAGACTTCCATCTTGACCACCTTGCGCAGGTGGGCAAATGACTTCTCGATGGGCTGCTGCGCATGGGCTGGCGCAACGAAGAAGAGCGCGAGGCTCATCACAAGGGCATGAATAGGTTTCATAACTGTTAAGATATTAATGGGTTAGACATTCTCGGCAAGCAGGTCGTCGACCGTCTCGGCCCCTTCTTCCAGGGCGGCGCAAATGTCGAGCGAGTTGAGCTCGCCGGCGACGATAAGGGCGGTGATGGTCTGCAACTGGGCGTTGGCGTGCTGCTGCGCCATATCGTCCATCAGATTGGCGGTGGCGACCACCGTCTCAGCCATAAGCTGGCGATAGAGCGTGTCGACAGGTTGGGCTGGGACAACGCAGGCAGGGGCAGACTTGCGGACGGCTGGGGTGGGGGCAGACTGGGATGCGGGGCGGGCGGCAGGCTCGGCCACACGGGCGGGGAGCGGCTCGGCTACGGGGATGGCAGTGGGGATGGCTTGGGCAGTGGTGGGGGCGGTGTCGGAAGGAGCTAAACGGCACACGGCGATGACCACGGCTGCCACGACTGAGGCTGCTGCCATCCAGGGCATCATCCGGCGCAGGGTAAGCGCACGAGACTTGGGGCGGGGGGCGGCATAGGCGGTAAACATGAGCCTGAAGGTGGCCCACTCGACAGGAATATCAGTGGCGGTGCGGAAAAAACGATCCAGCGTCTGCTCTTCGCTGAGCGACGTGGTACCCTGCATGTAATGCTCAAGGAGCCGGGCTATGGTGGCATAATAGGGATTTCTCATAAGGCTTTATCTACTTTTGTCCAATTCTTCATAAATCGCTTTGCGGGCTCTCGCCAAGAGGGTGCTGACCGACTTGGGGGCTATGCCCACGATGCGGGCTATCTCGTCGTGGCTGCGGTGCTCGACCTGACGCATGTAGAAGACCTGCTGCTGTACTGAGGGCAGGCGCCGCATCTGACTGTCGAGCCACTCGAGGTTCTCGTGGTGCTGAAGGCTGACATCGGGCTGGGCGTAAACCGAAGCGGCAAGCTGGCGGAGGGCGTCGGCAAGAGGGAGGCGGGATGACTGGCGACGGCAGGCATTGAGAGCCAGGCGACGGGCGATGGTGGCGGTGAGGGCTTCGGGCGACTCGACACGCTCCAACGCGGCAAGGAGTTGCCACAGGCGTATCATCGTGTCTTGGGCGACATCCTCGGCGCCGTCGGCATCACTTCCGGCGCCGACAGCTGCGGTGAGCGCCACCTGGCGCAGTCGCGGGACAAGGCTGATGAACTGGTTTTCGGTCATTGTACTGTGGCTTTGTTACACCAATATGACACATAAGGCGGATGAAACCAAACGGGAATTAACATTTTTAACAATTCTGCCGACTCCACAGCAATCTGCAGAGCTACGGCGTAGCCGTCATGCAGCCGGCGGAGGATGCCCCAAATCGCTTATGTGATGTACTACAAACGTTTGGAGCAAGGCCGTTTAATCCTCGCATATCAAAGAGGCGATGGACGAAAAGGCAGCCAAGATAGAGGCAATGGCCAAAGAGATTGAGGCCGAAAACCGCAAACGCAGAGAACGCGCAAAGAGGACGCCGTCGCGTCCTTCGAGCTACCGTTACGCAGGACTTGAGGAACGCACAACCGTCATGATACCCGAGCGTGTGGCTGCAGGCGAGTGCGACATCATCGGCAAGGATGCTTCCCGCATACTCCATCGCTAACCGGCCAAGGTATGGGTTGAAATCATAGAGCGCCCCTTATTGCGCATGAAAGCCGACAAGGATTCGCCCAATCCGCGCATATACTAGGCCAAGGCGCCTCATGCGGTCATCGGCGACAACCACGTCGGCGCCGACATGCTCGCGCAGATAGTGATAGACAAATACCGATACCATCTGCCCGAATACCGCCAGGCCAGGCAGTATGCCGACCTCGGCCTGAAACTCCCCACCTCCACGCTGAACGGCTGGGTGCATGCCATGGCTTACAGACTGGAACTTGTTTACAAGGTTTTGCGCGACGATGTCCGTAACAGCGATTATCTACAGATAGACGAGGTCTCGTGACGCATAGCCGATTCTCCAGGCAAGAGCCGCAAGGGGTTGGCATCCTTCACCTTGTAGAAGGCTTTCAGCCCGTTTCAACCGTACAGTTAGAAAACTTTCAATCTGTACAGGTCGAAATAGTTCATCATTTCTCGCGCTGTGCGAATCGGCAAGCCTCGATGAGTTTCTGCTTCAGCTTGCCACGGCCAGCTATCACAGATTTATTTTGCTTCAACACGCTGCTAGGCCAGCCATCCTCGAAGCAGGTCACACTGAGATACTCCGAGGTCTGGGCATCTTGGTCAACTGCCTTTTCTATCTCCTTCTTAAACGCGTCGTCCAAGTCCTTGATGTCGCCATCATGATCCTTGCCGTCCTCGGTCTTCTTGCCCTTCAGTCCTTCCGTGAAGGCACCCATCAGTCCGCCCATCACCTTCTTCACAGTCTCCTTTGGTATCACGCTGATCACCTCGCAGGAGATTGTGTAGTTGCCATTCTTCTCTAGGCTGGCATTGATATAAGTGTCGTTGGCGTAGCTATCCTTGGTGGCATCCTCGTGCTCGTGATGCTCGCCCACGGCATATTGGCTTCCGTGGCAGGCGAAGAGCAGTTTCAGCTCCTCCAGGTAGCCCTCCACCACCTCGTCGGTGTTAGCCTGGTTGCCTATCTTCATGAAGTCAAGACCTATCGCCTTCTTCATTGCCTGCATGATGGGCATGGAGGCGATGTCCTTCATGCTCGCCTTGAAGAGAGCCTTTGCCTGCTTCTTGATTTGCGAGAGATTGGTAATCTTGGTGATGCTACCATATTCATCGGTCTCAAAGTTGATGGTGGTGCCTATCACGCTCTTGGCGGTGCGCTCCGCTATCATGGCCATCATCTTGTCCCGGAAGTTGTCGCCCACCGAATCGGCCTTTACGTCCAGGAAGGTGTAGCTCATCTTATAGCCCTTGCTGGTGGAATCGTTTACCACGAGGCGCACCTGGGTGGATACGCCGAGCGTCTTCACCGTGTCCTTGCCGTCCACCTTCCACTCATTCTCATATATCCAGTATTCGCAGGTGTCGCCCTTGCAGAAGTAGGCCACCACATTCACCACCGAGTCTTCGCCAGCTGTGTCCACTTCCAACGTGTCGGAGTTGTTCGATAGCCATTGACTATCAGTAATTTTCTTGGCAATCGATACCGTGTCCTCTACCTTAGGTGACATTTCTCCGCCCTTCACGATGCCGTGGTTGGCGAGCAGTCCGCAAGCTATCATGCAGCTCATCACTATCAACGAGATTTTCTTCATAAGTTCATTTTTATGTTGTTTATTCTTCAAGTTTTTATTTCTCGCTGCAAATTTACGATTTTTTTTATAAAAAAAGCCAAGCTCCTAAAAAAAAACTGTAAAGTTAACCCAAGTTTAACATAGCCAAACCGTTTCTTTTGTAGTATCAGCCATAATCTTCTCCTTTTTTAAAAACTACCCATGGCAGATAATATAGAATATCAAGATAAAGGAGAACTGGTCGCAAATTGCGACCGGTTCAATAGTTTGAAGCACTCAACAGTTCGCTCATATGCTTTTACAGAACAGGGAGTAGCAATGCTCTCTACCGTTCTCAGAAGTGAAACGGCTATTCGTGTAAGCATACCCATACAAAACTCTATAACGGCTGTGTCATTGAAAAAAGCGAGAGCCGCATGACCCTGAGTGGGGTCGGCGGCTCTCGCTTATGTTGTAATCAAGGGAAAAACCTTAGATGTTGCTGTCTTTGACGTTGACGTCGATGTCGAGGATGTTCTTCTTGTTGGCCTCGATGCGCTCGTAATCCTCACGCGAACCAACGATGAGCTTGTCAAACTGGCGCAGACCTGTACCGGCGGGGATGCGGTGACCGCAGATAACGTTCTCCTTCATACCCTCGAGGCGGTCTTGCTTGCCACGGATGGCAGCCTCGTTGAGCACCTTGGTGGTCTCCTGGAACGAAGCGGCAGACATGAAGCTCTTGGTACCGAGGGCAGCACGGGTGATACCCTGGAGTATCTGGGTGGCTGTGGCCTGGACGGCATCGCGCACCTGGACGAGGCGCAGGTCGCGGCGCTTGAGGCTTGAGTTCTCGTCGCGCAGCTTGCGGGGAGTGATAATCTGACCAGCCTTGAGGTTCTCGGAGTCGCCGGCGTCGGTGACTACCTTCTTGCCCCAGATGCGGTCGTTCTCCTCGGCGAAGTCGAGCTTGTCTACGAGTTCCTGCTCAAGGAATGTGGTGTCGCCCGGGTCATTAATCTGAACCTTGCGCATCATCTGACGCACGATAATCTCGAAGTGCTTGTCATTGATCTTCACACCCTGGAGGCGGTAAACATCCTGTACCTCGTTGACAATGTACTCCTGTACGGCGGTGGGACCCTTGATGGCAAGGATGTCATTGGGAGTGATGACACCGTCGGAGAGTGGAGTTCCGGCACGCACGGCGTCGTGCTCCTGCACGAGCAGCTGCTTGCTCAGATTGACAAGATACTTATGGGGTTCGCCGTGCTTGGGCGTAACGATGATCTCGCGGTTACCACGCTTGAGCTTTCCCATAGTGACCTCGCCATCGATCTCAGATACGACTGCGGGGTTAGAGGGGTTGCGGGCCTCGAAGAGCTCGGTAACTCGTGGGAGACCACCGGTGATGTCACCAGCACCTCCTACGGCACGTGGAATCTTAACGAGAGTGGCACCGGTAGATACCTTCTGTCCGTCTTCTACCACTACGTGACAGCCTACGGGGAAGTTGTAGGTACCGAGCACATTGCCGTCGGCGTCTAGCACATCGCAGGTAGGAACCTTGGTGTGGTCCTTGGCGTCGATGATAATCTTCTCAGAAAGACCTGTGGTATCGTCGGTCTCGGCCTTGAAGGTGACACCGTCGATGACGTCGTTGAAGCGCAGTGTACCGGCATACTCGGTAACGATGAGCGCATTGAAGGGGTCCCACTTGGCGATGAGGTCGCCCTGCTTGACGATGTCGCCGTGCTTGTTGTAGAGGATAGAACCATAGGGCAGGTCGAGGGTAGAGAGGACGATATCGGTATTGGGGTCGATGAATCGGATCTCGCCCAGACGGCTTACGACCATACGGCAATCCTTGGACTCGTCGTCGCGGAAGGGAACGTCGCGCACCTCTTCAAACTCGATGCGGGCATTGTTCTTGGCAACGATGCTGGCGTTGGCGGCTGCATTACCAGCCACACCACCGGCGTGGAATGTACGCAGTGTAAGCTGTGTACCAGGCTCACCGATGGCCTGAGCGGCGATGACACCGGCAGCTTCGCCCAGCTGTACCATACGCGAGGTGGCGAGGTTGCGGCCATAGCACTTGGCGCAGATACCGCGCTTGCTCTCACAGGTAAGTACGGAGCGGATTTCTACCATCTCGATGGGTGACTTCTCGATGATGTCGGCCTTCTCCTCATTGATTTCCTCACCGGCGGCGCAGATGAGCTCGCCAGTGGTGGGATGGATGATGTCATGGACAGACACACGGCCGAGGATGCGCTCGCCGAGAGAAGATACAATCTCGTCGCCATTCTTGAGCGCACGGCACTCGAGGCCACGCAGTGTACCGCAGTCTTCCTGGGTAATGATGACATCGTGAGACACGTCGACCAGACGACGGGTAAGGTAACCGGCGTCGGCAGTCTTCATGGCGGTATCGGCAAGACCCTTACGGGCACCGTGGGAAGCGATGAAGTACTCGAGCACTGACATACCCTCCTTGAAGTTGGAGAGGATAGGATTCTCAATAATCTGAGCGCCCTCGGCACCGGCCTTCTGAGGCTTGGCCATCAGACCACGCATACCGGAGAGCTGCTTGATCTGGTCCTGAGAACCACGGGCTCCGGAGTCGAGCATCATGTATACGGCGTTGAAGCCCTGGTCGGCTTCGGTCATTTCCTTCATTAGGACATCACCCAACTCGTCGTTGACGTGGGTCCAGGCATCGATAACCTGGTTGTAACGCTCGTTGTCGGTGATGAAACCCATGTTATAGTTGTTGGTAATCTCCTCGACCTCGCGCTGTCCCTTCTCTACGATAGCCTCCTTCTCTACAGGGATGATGATATCGTCGAGGTTGAACGACAGACCGGCTACATAGGACATGTGGTAACCCAGGTTCTTGATGCCGTCAAGGAAGGCGCAGGCGCGAGCCATACCGACTGCCTTGATAACGCGGGCGATGATGCCACGGAGTGACTTCTTGGAGATGATTTCATTGACGAAGCCCAATTCATCGGGGATAATCTGATTGACTACCACGCGGCCAACAGAGGTCTCGACAATATGCTTGACGGGCTGACCCTCAACGATATCGTCGACGAGCACCTTAACAGGAGCGTGAAGGTCGCACTTGCCGTCGTTGTAGGCGATGATGGCCTCTTCGGGACCGTAGAAGCTCAGGCCCTCGCCCTTGGCTCCGGGACGGAGCTTGGTGATATAGTAGAGACCGAGCACCATGTCCTGAGAAGGCACGGTGATAGGAGCGCCGTTGGCAGGGTTGAGGATGTTGTGGCTCTGGAGCATCAGTATCTGTGCCTCGAGTACAGCCTCGTTGCTCAAGGGAAGGTGGACAGCCATCTGGTCACCGTCGAAGTCGGCGTTGAACGCAGTACATGCCAGCGGGTGGAGCTGGATAGCTTTGCCCTCGATGAGCTTGGGCTGGAAGGCCTGGATACCCAGACGGTGCAGTGTAGGAGCACGGTTGAGGAGCACGGGGTGACCCTTCATGACATTCTCGAGGATGTCCCAGATGACGGGCTCACGACGGTCTACTATCTTCTTGGCGCTCTTGACAGTCTTGACGATGCCACGCTCGATGAGCTTGCGGATGATAAATGGTTTGTAGAGCTCGGCAGCCATCAGCTTGGGCAAACCGCACTCTCCCATCTTGAGCTCAGGGCCGACAACGATAACCGAACGCGCTGAATAGTCGACACGCTTACCGAGAAGGTTCTGACGGAAGCGGCCCTGCTTACCCTTGAGTGAGTCGGAGAGTGACTTGAGCGGACGGTTGCTCTCGCTCTTCACGGCACTGGCCTTGCGAGAGTTGTCGAAGAGAGAGTCGACAGCCTCCTGGAGCATACGCTTCTCGTTGCGGAGAATCACCTCGGGAGCCTTGATTTCGACGAGTCTCTTCAGACGGTTGTTGCGGATGATGACACGACGGTAGAGGTCGTTGAGGTCGGATGTGGCAAAGCGGCCACCGTCGAGGGGTACGAGCGGACGAAGCTCGGGGGGGATGACGGGAAGTATCTTCATAATCATCCACTCGGGCTTGTTGACCTCCTTGGACGAGCGGAAAGCCTCGACAACCTGCAGGCGCTTCAGAGCCTCGGTCTTGCGCTGCTGGCTGGAGTCATTGTTGGCTCGGTCGCGCAGCTCGTAAGAGATAGAGTCGAGGTCGAGGTCGGTAAGGAGGTCGCGGATAGCCTCGGCACCCATCTTGGCGATGAACTTGTTGGGATCATCGTCGGGGAGGAGCTGGTTGTTGGGGTCGAGCTGGGTATCGAGAATGTTCAGATACTCGTCTTCGGTGAGAAGGTCCATGCGGTGAGAACCGTTGATCTCGAGTCCGTCCTTGTCGGTGCGGCCCTCAAAGGCTCCGGGCTTGATGACGATATACTTCTCGTAGTAGACCACAGCGTCGAGCTTCTTGGTAGGCATTCCGAGCAGATAGCCAATCTTGTTGGGCAGTGAACGGAAATACCAGATATGTGCGATGGGCACTACCAGTTCGATATGACCTGAGCGCTCGCGGCGTACCTTCTTCTCGGTAACCTCGACACCGCATCGGTCGCAGACGATACCCTTGTAGCGTATGCGCTTGTACTTGCCGCAGGCGCACTCATAGTCCTTGGTAGGACCGAAGATGCGCTCGCAGAAGAGTCCGTCACGCTCTGGCTTATAGGTACGATAGTTAATCGTCTCTGGTTTGGTAACCTCGCCAAACGAATTTTCCAGGATTTCTTCGGGAGAAGCCAATCCGATGGTAATCTTCGTAAAATTATTCTTTATTTTTGTATCTTTCTTAAAAGCCATTGTCTTGAAATAATTAAGGGTTCTCGTTTAATCAAGTTTGATACTCAAACCAAGACCACGGAGTTCGTGGAGAAGTACGTTGAGTGACTCGGGGATACCGGGAGTAGGCATGGCATCGCCCTTGACGATAGCCTCGTAAGCCTTGGAACGTCCTACGACGTCATCACTCTTGATGGTCAGAATCTCCTGGAGCACATGGCTTGCGCCGAATGCCTCAAGAGCCCAAACCTCCATCTCTCCGAAACGCTGACCACCAAACTGGGCTTTACCACCGAGTGGCTGCTGGGTAATCAAGCTGTACGGACCGATAGAACGGGCGTGCATCTTGTCTTCTACCATGTGGCCGAGTTTCAAGAAGTAGGTCATACCGATGGTAGCAGGCTGGTCGAACTTCTCGCCGGTCTCACCATCATATATATAGGTAGAGCAGAGGCGGGGCAGACCTGCCTTGTCGGTCCACTCGGAGAGGTCGTTGAGCTTGGCACCGTCGAAGATAGGAGTGGCAAACTTGACACCGAGCTTCTTACCGGCAGCACCGAGGATGGCCTCGAAGATCTGACCGAGGTTCATACGAGAGGGCACACCCATAGGGTTGAGCACCAGGTCTACAGGACGTCCGTCCTCGAGGAAAGGCATATCCTCGGCACGTACGACCTTGGAAACGATACCCTTGTTACCGTGACGACCGGCGAGCTTGTCGCCCACCTGAATCTTACGCTTCTTGGCGATATAGACCTTGGCCATCTGCAGGATGCCTGAAGGCAGCTCGTCGCCAATGGTGATGGCAAACTTGCGGCGCTTCAGCTCGGCATCGAGCTGCTTGTACTTGCGGATATAGTTCATGATGAGCTTCTGGATAAGGCCGTCGGTATGCTCGTCGCCAGTCCAGCCATTGCTCTGGATGCCGTCGTACTCGAGGTTCTTCAGCGCAGTAGCGGTGAAGGTAGAACCCTTGGAGATGATTTCGGCACCGGTATAGTCCTTGATACCCTCACACTTCTTGTCTTCGGTGAGTTCAAGGAGCTTGTCAACGAGGATATCTTTCAGGTCCTCATTCTTTGCCTCGTATTCCTCGTCAATCTTGGCCAGAACAATCTTGTCCTGCTTCTTGGACTCACGAGTCTTGATGGCACGAGAGAAGAGCTTCTTGTCGATAACCACACCGCTGAGTGATGGATTGGCCTTGAGTGAAGAGTCCTTCACATCGCCGGCCTTGTCGCCGAAGATGGCGCGCAGCAGCTTCTCCTCGGGTGAGGGGTCGCTCTCGCCCTTGGGCGAAATCTTACCGATGAGTACATCGCCTGGCTCTACGCGGGCTCCGACGCGGATAACACCGTTCTCGTCAAGGTCCTTGGTAGCCTCTTCGCTCACATTGGGGATATCAGAGGTAAACTCTTCCACACCACGCTTGGTCTCACGCACGTCGAGTGAATACTCGTCGACATGTACGGAAGTGAGCACATCCTCACTTACCAGGCGCTCAGAGATAACGACGGCGTCCTCATAGTTGTAACCCTTCCATGGCACGTAGGCTACGAGCAGGTTGCGACCCAGGGCCAGCTCACCATTCTCGGTGGCATAACCCTCGGTGAGGATATCACCGGCTTTCACACGCTGACCCTTGTCGCAGATAGGACGAAGGTCGATGGTCATATTCTGGTTGGTACGACGGAACTTGGGAATGCGATACTCCTTGAGAGCAGGCTCGAAGCTGACAAAGTCTTCCTCCTCGGTGCGGTCGTAGAGAATACGGATGGTGGTGGCGTCAACATACTCGATGACACCGTCGCCCTCGGCGGTAATCATGGTGCGCGAGTCCTCGCAGACCTTCTTCTCCAGACCGGTACCTACGATAGGTGCATCGTTGTGGAGCAATGGCACTGCCTGGCGCATCATGTTACATCCCATCAGCGCACGGTGACCGTCATCGTGCTCGAGGAAAGGAATAAGACCTGCTGAAACAGAAGCAATCTGCTGGGGAGCAACGTCCATGTAATCTACCTGGGTAGGAGCAACTACTGGATAGTCGGCATCCTGACGGCACTTTACAACCTTGCGGATGAAGTTGCCCTCGGGAGTAAGGGGAGCATTGCCCTGACCGATAATCTTGGCCTCTTCCTCCTCTGCGGTAAGGTATACCACGTCCTTGTTGTCCATGTCGGCCTTGCCGTCAACAATCTTACGGTAAGGTGTAACGATGAAGCCGAGGTCGTTAATCTTGGCATACAGACAGAGTGATGAAATAAGACCGATGTTAGGACCTTCAGGACTCTCGATAGGACACAGACGGCCGTAGTGAGTATAGTGTACGTCTCGAACCTCGAAACCGGCACGCTCACGAGAAAGACCGCCAGGACCAAGGGCCGAAAGACGACGCTTGTGGGTAACCTCGGCAAGGGGGTTGGTCTGGTCCATGAACTGGCTCAGAGGGTTGGTACCGAAGAATGAATTGATAACGCTCGAGATGGTCTTGGCGTTAATCAGGTCGGTAGGAGTAAACACCTCATTATCACGAACGTTCATGCGCTCACGGATGGTACGGGCCATACGGGCAAGACCGATAGAGAACTGGTTGGCCAACTGCTCGCCTACCGTGCGTACACGGCGGTTGCTCAGGTGGTCGATATCGTCAACGGTAGCATTGGAGTTGACGAGTTGGATGAGATATTTGATAATCTCGATAATATCTTCCTTGGTAAGCACGCGGACATCAGACTCGGTGTTCAGGCCCAACTTCTTGTTGATACGGTAGCGGCCCACCTCGCCCAAGTCGTAACGCTTGTCAGAGAAGAACAGATTCTGGAATACTTCCTTGGCACTGGCATCATCGGCAGGGTCAGCATTACGCAGCTGGCGATAGATGTAGAGCACGGCCTCCTTCTCAGAGTTAGAGGGGTCTTTGGCCAAAGTGTTGAAGATGATAGAATACTTGTTACCGGCTTCGGCATCCTTGTGCAGGAGAATGCTCTGAGCTCCACTTTCCAGAATCTCAGGTATCATCTCCTCGGTGATGACAGTCTCGCGCTCAACGATAACCTCCGAACGGTCGATAGATACTACTTCACCAGTATCTTCGTCCACGAAGTCCTCGTTCCAGCGAGTCACCACGCTACCGGCGACCTTGCGGCCTACGCAGGCCTTGAGGTTCTTCTTGTTGACCTTTACCTCCTCGGCAAGGTCGAAGATGCGCAGAATGTCCTTATCGCTTTCATAACCGATGGCACGCAGCAGTGTCGTAACAGGCAATTTCTTCTTACGGTCGATATATGCATACATTACATTATTTATATCGGTCGCAAACTCAATCCAAGAACCCTTGAATGGAATGATACGTGCGCTGTAAAGCACAGTACCGTTGGCATGCACACCCTGACCGAAGAATACACCCGGTGAACGGTGCAGCTGGGCAACTACCACGCGCTCAGCACCGTTGATAACGAATGTACCGTTGCTTGTCATGTAAGGAATGGTACCGAGGAACACGTCCTGGATGACGGTTCCGAAATCCTCGTGGTCGGGGTCGGTACAAAACAGCTTCATCTTAGCCTTCAAAGGCACACTATATGTAAGGCCACGCTCCAGACACTCGTCTATGGTGTAACGCGGCGGATCAATATAGTAATCCAAGAACTCAAGAACGAAGTTATTGCGAGTATCGGTGATAGGGAAGTTCTCAGCGAACACCTTATACAGACCGTCATTCTTGCGTTCTTCAGGCGGAGTTTCCAACTGTAAAAAGTCCTTGAAAGACTTCAACTGCACATCGAGAAAATCCGGGAAAGGGTACGGATTATGCACGCTGGCAAAATTTACTCTGTTATCGACAATTTTTGTAGCCATAAATGAATTAAATGATCTGTTATAAAAGCCCGAAAGAGCGGGCTGGGCATCAGCGTCTATAGAAAGACACAAAAAGGTTAGGACTCACCGACTGGGCAAATCCTAACCATATTTAAGAGAAAACTGAGTTCTTGTTACTTGAGCTCTACCTTAGCGCCAGCTTCCTCGATAGCCTTCTTCAGGTTCTCAGCCTCTTCCTTAGAGAGACCTTCCTTAACTGTAGCAGGAGCAGCGTCTACGAGATCCTTAGCCTCTTTCAGACCAAGACCGCAAGCCTCCTTAACAGCCTTAACTACCTGGAGCTTTGTAGCACCTACCTCAGCGAGGACAACATCAAAAGATGTCTTCTCCTCAGCTGCGGCTGCACCACCAGCAGCAGGACCAGCAGCAACAGCAACAGCTGCAGCTGCGGGCTCAATACCGTACTCGTCCTTCAGGACTGTTGCCAACTCATTTACTTCCTTAACAGTAAGATTTACTAATTCTTCTGCAATAGCTTTAATGTCTGCCATTTTATTCTAAATTTTAATTGTTCTTGTAATAAATATATCTTTGACTTTATGTAATTGTAATTGTTACATTGCAATTATTATTCAGGACGCTCGCCTAAAGTCTTGAGCACACCGTGGATGGTGTTTGCGCCTGACTGAAGAGCAGAAACAACGTTCTTGGCGGGAGACTGAAGCAAAGCAACAATATCTGCAATAACTTCGTTCTTGCTCTTGATAGCCACGAGTTCCTCGAGCTGGTTGGCTCCAAAGAAACCCTCCTCTGCGTAAGCAGCCTTAAGTGCGGGGATACCCTCTTTGGTATATTCCTTAAGCAACTTGGCAGGTACATTCGCTGTCTGAGCGAAGAGGACGGCGGTGCTACCCTTCAGGCTACCGTAGAGCTCAGAGAAATCAATCTCAGACTCTTCCATTGCCTTGTGGAGAAGGGTGTTCTTCACAACGACCATCTTGATTTCACTCTTGAAGCACTGGCGACGAAAATCACTGGTTTTCTCAGCATTCAATCCTGTTACGTCAACAAGATAGAAATGGGGATATTCCTTGAGTTTCTGTCCAAGCTCTGCTATAATAGTATCTTTAAGTTCTTTCTTCATTGTACAAAACTTTTAGAGTTATTCAACTGATTTAGGATCAATCTTGATACCCTTACTCATAGTGCTAGAAATAAAGATACTCTTGATATATGTACCTTTAGCAGCAGCAGGCTTCAACTTGATAACAGTCTGGATAAACTCCTTAGCGTTACCATAAATCTGCTCGGCGGTCATATTAACCTTACCGATAGAGGTGTGGATGATACCAGCCTTATCTACCTTGAAGTCAATCTTACCCTGCTTAACGTCCTTAACTGCCTTAGCAACATCCATAGTTACAGTACCGCTCTTGGGGTTAGGCATAAGACCACGAGGACCGAGTACACGGCCGAGGGGACCTACTTTACCCATGCAAGAGGGCATTGTGATGATGACATCGATATCTGTCCATCCGCCTTTGATCTTCTCGATATATTCATCAAGACCAACGTAGTCGGCACCTGCCTCCTTGGCAGCTGCTTCCTGATCGGGAGTACAGAGGGCGAGTACACGCGTAACCTTACCAGTTCCGTTAGGAAGAGATACTACGCCACGAACCATCTGGTTTGCCTTACGGGGGTCAACACCAAGACGAACGTCCACGTCAACAGAAGCCTCAAACTTGGTAGTGGTAATTTCCTTTACCAGCTCTGTAGCCTCCTTGAGTGTGTACATCTTCCCTGCTTCAACCTTCTCAGCGACTGATTTTTGATTTTTTGTCAGTTTACTCATCTTTAATTGAAGTTTTTAAATTATTCTCCAGGGAAGTCCCCTTTTACAGTGATACCCATACTGCGAGCAGTACCGGCAACAAGTCTCATAGCGCTCTCGATAGTGAAACAGTTCAAGTCAGCCATCTTGTCTTCGGCGATAGCCTTTACCTGATCCCAGGTTACGGTTGCCACCTTCTGACGGTTGGGCTGGGCTGAACCACTCTTTACCTTGGCCACCTCTTTCAACTGCACAGCTGCGGGAGGAGTCTTGATAATAAAGCTGAAAGACTTGTCTGTATAATAAGTGATAACAACAGGAAGTATCTTACCTGCCTTATCCTGGGTTCTGGCGTTGAACTCTTTGCAGAATCCCATAATGTTGATACCCTTAGAACCCAAAGCAGGACCTACGGGTGGTGAAGGATTCGCAGCGCCACCTTTAATCTGTAATTTGATTAATCCAGCAACTTCTTTAGCCATTTTTGTTAATAATTGATTTTTTGTTAATTATCAGTCTGAAGAGTGGAAGCCTCTCGACTTGTTAGGAAGACACACCGTAACAATATGCGCCTATCCTTCTTTTTCTACTTGCATGAAATTCAACTCAAGCGGTGTCTTGCGTCCGAAGATTTTCACCATAACCTTGAGCTTGCGCTTTTCGGTGTTCACCTCTTCGATGATACCGGTAAATCCGCTGAAAGGACCGTCGGTAACCTTGACAACCTCGTTTACCTCGTAAGGGATGTTTACGTCTGCGGCAAACTCAGCTTCCTCAGCAGCACCGAGCATACGGTTGATATCGCTCTGGGGAACAGGTGAGGGATTGTCAAGACCTCCGAGAAAACCTAAACAGTTGGGCATAAAGCGCAAAGTATGTGCGACATCACCGATAAGTGTTGCCTGCACAAAAACATATCCCGGCAGAGAGATTTTTTCCTTCTCCACGCGACGACCGTTGCGCTGAGAATATGTCTTCTCTGTAGGAATAAGTACCTGAGCTACATTAGCACTGAGCAAATCGTTGTGTTTGATTTCGGCCTCAATATATTCTTTGAGCTTGGCCTCCTTGCCACTAACGGCGCGCAGTACATACCAATTCATTCCAGTTTCTGCCATTGTTACCTTTAATTAGGATAGATGGTAGTCATCACAAAACGGAAAAAACTATCCATTGCGAAAACAACAAGAGCCACCACAACAGAAGCAGACAGCACAACAACAGCGCTATGCGTCAGCTCAGCGTATGACGGCCAAGTGGTCTTATGTACAAGTTCGTTATAACAAGCCTTGCAATAATTTCCTATTTTCTTAAACATACATTTTTTATTTTTGCACGGGTTGGAGGGCTCGAACCCCCGACACCTGGTTTTGGAGACCAGTGCTCTACCAACTGAGCTAAACCCGTAAGAAAGTCTCCGCAACCGCAGCTGCGGAGACTTGTATTTAGTTTTTCAACTAATTCTCTGATTACTTAACGTCGTCGAGGATAGCTGTGATCTGACCAGAACCTACTGTACGACCACCCTCACGGATAGCGAAACGGAGACCCTCGTTCAAAGCAACCTTGTAGATCAACTCTACCTCAATCTCTACGTTATCACCAGGCATTACCATCTCAACTCCCTCTGGAAGCTTGATTTCACCGGTACAGTCCATAGTACGGAGATAGAACTGAGGACGATACTTGTTACCGAATGGAGTGTGACGGCCACCCTCTTCCTTCTTCAATACGTAGATAGAAGCCTTGAAGTGATCGTGAGGAGTGATAGCACCGGGGTGCACAACTACCATACCACGCTTAACCTCGTTCTTGTCAATACCACGGAGAAGCAGACCTACGTTGTCACCAGCCTCACCCTCAGCAAGAATCTTGCGGAACATCTCAACACCAGTGATAACTGACTTCTTGTCTTCACCGAGACCGAGCAGCTGAACTTCGTCACCTACCTTACACTTACCAGTCTCGATACGACCTGTAGCAACAGTACCACGGCCAGTGATTGAGAACACATCCTCAACAGGCATCAAGAAAGGCTTATCAACCTCACGAACAGGCTCCTGGATCCATGTGTCAACAGTATCCATCAGTTCGAGAACCTTGTCCTCCCACTTCTCAACACCGTTCAGAGCACCGAGTGCAGAACCGCGGATGATAGGAGTATCCTCTTCATAGCCATACTGCTCGAGAATCTCGTGAAGCTCCATCTCAACGAGCTCCAGCATTTCCTCGTCGTCTACCATATCGCACTTGTTCAGGAATACTACCAGACGGGGAACGTTTACCTGACGAGCGAGAAGCACGTGCTCACGTGTCTGAGGCATAGGACCATCAGTAGCAGCACAAACCAGGATAGCACCGTCCATCTGAGCAGCACCAGTAACCATGTTCTTTACATAGTCAGCGTGACCGGGACAGTCAACGTGTGCATAGTGACGTTTAGCTGTTTCATACTCAATGTGAGCAGAGTTGATAGTGATACCACGCTCTTTCTCCTCAGGAGCGTTGTCGATCTGGTCAAATGACTTAACATCCTCGCCAGTACCCAGTCTCTTGTGAAGAACGAGAGAGATGGCAGCTGTCAAAGTAGTCTTACCGTGGTCAACGTGACCGATAGTACCGATGTTTACATGCGGTTTGGTACGTACGAATTCTTCTTTAGCCATAGCTTTGATATTTAATTTTTATAATGAAAATCAGTTTAAATTAATATATTGTTTGTTTTCCATATCCTTTCCGTTCTGCCGGAATGAGATAAGAATTAGAGCTGTAACTGAGAGTTGAACTCAGGACCTCTTCCTTACCAAGGAAGTGCTC
>ENA-OVGE01001254-OVGE01001254.1-human-gut-metagenome-genome-assembly--contig:-NODE-1254-length-20314-cov-3.176218_pt1 | contig 20314 bp, 20 predicted proteins | sample MGYA00237769_ERZ505417 | MGnify/ENA primary metagenome ERZ505417 (study PRJEB26158, sample SAMN06016403) | human gut metagenome | biome: human gut; feature: ankylosing spondylitis patient; material... | reverse complement strand
TACATGTGACATTGGGCAGCGGCGGCCTGACCGCCGTGGTGGATCATATCGAGGAGGCGCGAAATGGCGGCTAAAAAACTGAGCTTTGAGGAGAAGCTGTCCCGGCTGGAGGAAATCGTGGCGGCGCTGGAAAAGGGAGATGCCCAGCTGGCGGACTCCCTGGCATTGTTTGAAGAGGGAACCAAGCTGATTGCCGCCTGCTCAAAGCAGCTGGATCAGGCAGAGCAGCAGGTGGTCAAGCTGATGAAGGGGCCCGACGGCGCGCCGGTGGAGCTGCCCTTTGAAAGTACGGAGGATTGACATGGAAAAGACTGCGTTTGACACCCGGTATCAGGAATACCTGAAGGCAATTGAGGAGTATCTGAATGGCCTGTTCGCGGAAAAGCCCCACTGGGCGGACCTGTACGAGGCCATGCGCTACAGTTTGCTCTCCGGCGGAAAGCGGCTGCGGCCGGTGATGACACTGGAATTTGCCCGGCTGTGCGGTCTGGATTGGCACAGTGCTGTGCCGGTGGGCTGCGCGCTGGAGCTGGTTCACACCTATTCCTTGATCCACGACGACCTGCCCTGCATGGACGATGATGATCTCCGCCGGGGAAAGCCCACCAACCACAAGGTTTACGGCGAGACACTGGCGGTGCTGGCAGGTGACGCCCTCCAGCCGGAGGCCTACCGCCTGATCCTGACGGCTCCCGGTCTGACGGATGCTCAACGGGCGGACTGCGCTCTGATTCTGGCAAACGCCTCCGGCGCTGACGGCATGGTGGCCGGGCAGGTGCTGGATACGCTCCACAGCTGCCGGACGGAGCCGGAGGTGGCGGAGGTCCACCACCTGAAAACCGGTGCCATGATCGCCGGAGCCTGTATGCTGGGCGTGGCGGCGGCTGGCGGCAGCGACGCTGCCCGGAAAGCCGCTGAGGAGTACGGTTACCAACTGGGGCTGGCCTTCCAGATCCGGGACGATATGCTGGACGTCATCGGTGACGCCGGCGAGTTCGGAAAGCCCATCGGCTCCGACAGGGAAGAGGGGAAGGTCACTTATGTGGATCTTCTGGGACTGGACAGCTGCGACAAGCTGGTTCATGAGCTGACGGAAAAGGCCGTGGCGGCGGTATCTGATCTGGATCGGGGCGGATTCCTGACGGCGCTGGCTGAAAGCCTGACAGAACGAAAGAAATGATTTGCGGAACAGCCGGAAAGCTTGCTTTCCGGCTGTCTTTTGCAGGGAAACGCCAGAACGGCTTCCAGAAATTACCGCCCGGTTTGTTGTGTATATATACTGAAATAGTTGCATATTGCCGCAAGGTATGCTATACTGTCAGAAGCTAAGCGGCGGCGCAGTATTCTAGTCAGATCTGCCGTTTCCGAGGGAGGGCCTAAAAAGCCTCTAAAGGGCACACCTGTGAAACTTCTGGTGTTTGCTTGAGACGCCCAGTCTTGGGTGGATGCTGGGAGGAAGCGCGTTTTTCGTGCTTGCGGACTCAGGGCGATTTCCAATGGCATGGTTACCCCGACCCTGTTTCCGTGGAGACCTGCTCTTGTGCGACAGCCGTTCCGTATCTGCGGGTACCCGGACTGCGTACGAAGCAGGATTGAACCTGCATTGCGGTGCACAGAATCGTGTGCTGTGTGTAGCGTAGCCTGCCTTGCGTGGGTATGTGGGAATAGGGGAGCGACGCGTCAGCCGCCGTGGCCGCGGCGATTGGCGATATTGCCCCTTGAAACCATGCCTGCAAAAGAGGATAGAGCCGGTGCGTAATGCTGTGGAAAACACCTAGGCTGACTGTTCATTCAGGGCATGCAGAGGATTACAGTGCGGACTAAGTGGCAATCGGGTACCGGATGCGGCAACGCTCCGGCTTTGGCTTTAAATGGAAACAGCCGTCCGGCGACGGGCGGCAGCGACTGGGGAAATCCAACCCGACCTAAGCCGCAGGCTTTACTCTGTCTGCTGCCACCATTCTTTAGAAATTCTTGGCTTGTGGGCCCGGCCCACAGACTTCAGTGTTTCCGGAGGAGATATTTTTGAGCGCAAACCATACGGAGCCTCCCTCAAAAGGGAAGCGGAAAAAGAAAAACAGTCATATTCGCTGGATCGTCACAGTCTTTTTTGTGGCAGTCGTAATTTCCTCGACGATCTCGTTCTTTTCCTCCACAGTGCTGGAGGGGGCAGGGCTTGTCGAGGCATTTCTTGTACTTTTGCTGATCGTGGCACTAGGCATCGTGTTCGATATCATCGGCGTGGCCGTGATGTCGGCGGAGGAGAAGCCCTTCCATGCCATGGCGGCCAAAAAGGTCCCCGGTGCTGCCGAGGCTCTGCACCTGCTGCGCAATGCGGAAAAGGTCTCGAGCTTCTGCAATGACGTCGTGGGCGATATCTGCGGCGTCGTTTCCGGCTCGGCTTCCGCCGTTGTGGCCGTGCGCGCTCTTACCATGCTCAATTCCGAAACGGTGGCACAGCTGATCATGTCCGCGCTGGTGTCCGGTGTAACGATCGCCGGCAAGGCCTGCGGCAAGAATATCGCCACCGGCAAGGCAACACAGATCGTGCATACGACCTCCAAGCTGATCTACTACATCAAGTCACTCTTTACCGGCAAGCTCCCGAAGAAAAAGAAAAAGTGACAGTCTGAGGGTGTGTCATTTTTGACTTTATTAGATACCATCAATTCCCGCGAGGCGCTGTGCGCGCTGAATGACGCGCAGCTGCGCCAGCTTTGCGACGAGATTCGACAGTTTCTGGTGCTGAATGTCGCCCGGACGGGCGGTCATCTGGCCTCGAACCTCGGCGTTGTCGAGCTGAGTGTTGCGCTGGAGCGGGTATTCGATACGAGCCGTGACCGGCTCCTGTTCGACGTGGGGCATCAGTCCTATGTCCACAAGATCCTGACCGGCCGGCGGGACGAATTCCGCACACTGCGTATGTTCGGCGGCCTTGCGGGCTTCCCAAAGCCGTCGGAGAGCGTGACGGATCCGTTTGTGGCCGGTCACGCCTCCAGCTCCGTCTCCACCGCTCTCGGCATGGCGCGTGCCCGCACGCTGCAGCATGAGGACTATCACGTCGTGGCCCTGATGGGCGACGGCGCAATGACCGGCGGCCTGGCCTATGAGGCCATGAACGATGCCGGGGAGAGCAGCGAGCAGCTCATCGTGATCCTGAACGACAACGGCATGTCCATCACGCCGAACGTCGGCGGCATTGCCCAGCATCTTGCGCTCATCCGCACGCGGCCGGGCTATTACCGCATCAAAAAGGCCTATCGCGCCGTCACGGCAAAGGTGCCCGGCGGAAAGTGCCTCTACCGCCTGACGCACCGGCTCAAGGAGCACTGGAAGCGTATGCTCTTCGGCACGACGTTCTTTGAGGAGATGGGCTTTGAATATTATGGCCCCGTAGATGGGCATGATCTGAAACGGCTGGAATATATGCTCCGGCTCGTCAAGGACCGCCGGCATCCGGTCCTGCTGCACGTCATCACGCAGAAGGGCAAGGGCTACGCGCCTGCTGAGGAGAACCCCGATGTGTTCCACGGCATCGGCCATTTCGACCCCGAAAAGGGGATGGAGCCGCGCTGCGGCCATCTTCCGACATTTTCCGACACATTCAGCGAAACGATTGACGCGCTCGGCGCGCAGGAGCCGCGCATCTGCGCCATTACAGCCGCCATGCTGCGCGGGACCGGCCTCGATGCCTTTGCAGCCCACTATCCGGAGCGCTGCTTCGATGTCGGCATTGCAGAGGGACACGCCGTCTCTATGGCGGGCGGCCTTGCCAAGCAGGGAATGATCCCCGTTGTTGCGATCTATTCCACATTCCTGCAGCGCGCTTATGACATGCTGCTGCAGGATGTTGCCATGCTCGGACTGCATGTCGTATTTGCCGTAGACCGCGCCGGCCTTGTCGGCGGGGATGGCGAGACGCACCACGGCGTGTTCGACGTGAATTATCTGCGCTCCGTGCCCGGCATGCAGGTCCTGTGCCCCGCCAGTCAGGCAGAGCTTGACCGGATGCTTCGCAGCGCCGTGCTGGAGATGACCGGCCCGGTCGCCGTGCGCTATCCCCGCGGGTGCGACGGCACGTTTACCGGCATCGCAGAGCAGCCGTGCCTGCGCGAGGGGAGCGACATTACCCTCGTCACCTACGGGACGCTCATCAATGAGGTCCTTGCCGCAGCAAAGCTGCTTGAGGCGCGCGGCATTTCCGCCGAGGTCCTGAAGCTGCCCTCCATCAAGCCGCTCGATGTCCGCACCGTCGCCGCCTCCATGCGGAAGACGGGCCGCCTGCTCGTGGCCGAGGAGGCCGTGTGCATCGGCTGCGTCGGCAAGGAGCTGTTGGCGTCGCTCCGTGCTCGCGGAGTGGGCGGGCCTGTGCGGCTGTGCAATCTCGGCGACCGCTTTATTCCCCACGGCGCGGTGCCGGAGCTGTACCGCCTGGCGGGGGTGGACGCAAGATCTCTTGCTGACGCTGCCTGGGAGGTATGTCAGAATGAAGCATAAGGAACGATTGGATGTCGTTCTCGTGGAGCGCGGCCTGTGCGACAGCCGAAGCAAGGCGCAGGCGCTCATCATGTCCGGCGAGGTCTATGTCAACGGGCAGAAATCGGACAAGGCCGGTACGCCGGTCGAGGACGAGGCCGTTGTAGAGCTGCGGGGCAATCCCTGCCCCTACGTCAGCCGCGGCGGCCTGAAGCTTGAAAAGGCGCTGCGCGACTTCGGCGTCGATCCGACCGGCTTCGTCTGCAGCGACTCGGGCGCCTCGACGGGCGGCTTTACGGACTGCCTGCTGCAGAAGGGCGCGAAGAAGGTCTTCGCCATCGATGTCGGCTATGGCCAGCTTGCCTGGAGCATCCGGCAGGACCCGCGCGTGGTGTGCATGGAGCGGACGAACATCCGCTATGTCACGCCGGAGCAGCTCGGAGAGCCGCTGGACCTGTCCGTTGTGGATGTTTCCTTCATTTCCCTGCGGATCGTCCTGCCCGCCATCCGTGCACTGCTGAAGCCGACGGGGCAGATCCTCTGCCTCATCAAGCCGCAGTTCGAGGCCGGCCGGGAGAAGGTCGGCAAGAAGGGCGTCGTCCGCGACCCGGCCGTCCATGAGGAGGTCCTGCAGAATTTTCTGGCGCTGGCTGCGGAGCTGGAGCTGACCGTCCGCAACCTGACGTTTTCCCCGGTGCGCGGCCCCGAGGGCAACATTGAATTTCTCGGCCATCTGAGCATGGAGCCGCAGGGCGGCATCACGCCGGATGTTCCTGCGCTCGTTGCACAGGCGCACGCAGAACTCAGGGGATAAGCTATGAAAAAGATCGTCTTGACGCCGAATCCCTACCGGGACCGGAACTTCAAATATGTCACGCTCGCCGATAAGCTCCTGCGCGAGGCTGGGCTGGAAACGCGCATCTGCCTCGCCTTCGATGTGGACCGCAGCTTCGAGCTGCCGGACAATGTTGTTCTGACGGAGCTGAACCATGAGCTGCGCGATGCCGATCTACTCGTCTGCTTCGGCGGCGACGGCACGATCCTCCATGCCTCCAAGGCTGCAACAAAGGCCGGGATCCCGGTCCTCGGCGTGAACATCGGCACCATGGGCTTCATGGCGGAGCTGGAGAGCAGCGAGCTCAAGGAGCTGCGCCGCCTTGCGGACGACGATTTCTCCGTCGAGCCGCGCATGATGCTCCACGTCCGCGCGGAGCACGAGGGACGCGTCATTCTGGAGGAGGACGCGCTGAATGACGCCGTCATCACGAAGGGCGCGGTCGCCCGCGTGGTGCAGATGTCCGTGCAGGGCGACGGCGTGGATATGATGTCCTTCAGCGGCGACGGACTGATCGTCTGCACGCCGACCGGTTCCACGGCCTATTCCATGTCGGCCGGCGGCCCGCTCGTCGAGCCGGAAAATGAAAATATCATCATGACGCCCATCTGCGCGCACAGTCTGGCCGGAAAATCCTTTGTACTTGCGCCCGGGCGCCAGATCACGATCGTGCCGGAGCGGATCCACGACCGGCCGGCCATTCTCGTGGCAGACGGCGGGGACAGCATTGCACTCATCCGCGGCGACCAGATCCGCATCCGCAGATCGGACAATTATACGCTGCTGGCCGATACCGGCATCCGCAGCTTTTATGAAACGGCTTTTGGCAAGCTGACAGACAGACTGTGAGGAGGGATGACGTGAAATCCACCAGACAAAACATCATTTTGCAGATCATTTCGGAGCAGGAGATCGAAACGCAAAACCAGCTCATGGATGTGCTGGCACAGCGCGGTGTTCCGAGCACGCAGGCGACGCTGTCACGCGACATTAAGGAGCTGCATCTGACAAAAACGCTCGCACCGAGCGGGAAATACCGCTATGCTGCACCCGCGGCGGACGAATTTCCCGGCTACGATGAGCGTCTAAAGAAGATCTTCCGGGAATGTGTGACGTCGTATGCCGAGGCGCAGAACATCATCGTCATCAAGACGCTGCCGGGTCTTGCCTCGGCTGCGTGCTCCGCGCTTGACAGCATGCGCATCGACACACTCGTCGGCACGCTGGCGGGCGATGACACGGCATTTCTGCTCATGAAGGACAACACGTCCGCCGATGAGTTTTTCCACGAGATCGAAAAGCTGCTTTGACGACGCCGCAGGAGGTGAAGCGCTTTGCTGCGAGAACTGCATATTGAAAATGTCGCGGTCATCGAGCGGGCCGATCTGGAGCTTGGCCCAGGCCTGAACATCCTGACCGGCGAGACCGGCGCGGGCAAATCCATCCTTGTGGACGCCATGCACGCGATCCTCGGTGCGCGTGCCTCGCGCGAACTGGTGCGCACCGGTGCCGAGAAGGCAGTCGTCTGTGCGACGTTCGATCCCGACCCGTGTCAGGCATGGTGCGAGGAAAATGAGATCGAGTGCGACGATGAACTCATCATCCGCCGCCAGATCACGGCAGAGGGCAAAACGTCCTGCCGTGTCTGCGGCGTACCGGTCACGACGGCACAGCTGCGCGCGCTGGGCGCACTGCTGCTCGATATCCACGGCCAGAACGACGGACAGCACCTGCTCGATGAGCGGGAGCATCTGCGCAATCTGGACCGATTCGGCCAGTTAGAGCCGGAGCTCGCGCGTTATCGCGAGCAATTCCGGGCCTATCAGGCGCTGTGCAGGGAGCGCGACACGCTCTCGACCTATGAAAATGAGAAAGAGCTGCTGACCGAAAGCCTCCGCCGTCAGATCGAAGAGCTGGAACGCGCGGAGCTCAAGGCCGGGGAAGAGGCGGAGCTCACGGAGCGCAGCGACCTGCTGCGCAACTTCGAAAAGCTCTCGGAAGCGGTCGATCAGGCGTACGACCTGCTGGCCGGGCGGGACGATTCTGCATCCGCGCTGGCGGGCGAGGCCCTGTCGGAGGTCGAGCGGGCCGCGAGCTACGCGGCCGAGCTTGCTTCCTTGCCGGAAGCGGTCAAGAGCGCTGTGTTCACGCTGCAGGACGCAGCGGAGACGCTGCGCGACTTTCGCGACGGGCTGGACTTTTCCGATGAGGAGTTTGACCGTATTGAAACGCGCCTGTCGCTGCTGCGGCGGCTGGAGCGGAAATACAACACGGACGAGGCGGGGCTGATCGATACGCTAGAAGCGGCCAGGAACCGCCTCGATCAGATCGAATATGCCGGTGACCGGCTGCAGAAGCTCCAGTCACTGATCCAAAAGCAGGCCGAACAGACGCGCGCAGCGGCAGCGAAATTGACGCAGGCGCGCCAGACTGCCGCAGCGGCACTCGAGCAGCAGGTCGAGCGCGAACTGCGCGAGCTGTCCATGCCGTCGGTGCGTTTCCACGTGGAGATCACACCGCTCGGCGGCGACCCCGGCTTTCAGGCCACAGGGGCGGACAATGTGCGTTTCCTGATCTCGGCGAACACCGGCGAGGCGCTCGGCCGCATCAGCAAGATCGCATCCGGCGGTGAGCTGTCGCGCATCATGCTGGCGCTCAAAAACGTGTTTGCCGAGCGCGACGACGTACCATCCATGGTTTTTGATGAGGTGGACGCCGGTGTCTCCGGCGTGGCCGCACAGCGCGTGGGGGAGAAGCTCAGTAAGCTCTCCGTGACCAAACAGGTCATCTGCATCACGCACCTGCCGCAGATCGCGGCCATGGCAGATCAGCATTACCTGATCGAGAAACGCGAGCAGGACGGCCGCACCCGCACAACGGTGCAGCCGCTTGACAGTGACGGCCGTCAGCGCGAGATCGCGCGGCTTTACGGCGGCGATCATATCACACCCCTGACACTGGCCAGTGCGGCTGAGCAGCTCGCCTCTGCCGCGGCCTATAAACAATCACGCAGGAAAGGTGAGAGAGAACCATGAGTATTCAGGAATCCGCCATTGCTTATCACGACAACGGCTTTAACTGTGCGCAGAGCGTGCTCGCAGCGCTGCAGGAAGAGACCGGCCTGGACGAAAGCACGGCAAAGCGTGTCGCGGCCGGCTTCGGCGGCGGCGTGCGCTGCGGTGAGATCTGCGGCAGCATCACCGGTGCCGTGATGGCGTTCGGCCTCGCGGCCGATCAGGCCACGGCTACGGCCATGACCAAGCAGATGACGCAGAGCTTCCGTGCTGAATTTGGCTGCCTGCGCTGTCAAGAGCTCGTGGCAAAAAACGGTGGCAAAGGCCACTGCGCCCACATGATTGCCTGGGGCGCGCAGCGCGCCGAAGAAATTCTCGCTGAAAATAAAGTCAAAGAATAACGCAAGGGAGAGAAAACGATGACACTGTATGATGAACTGATCGCCCGCGGCCTGATCGCGCAGGTGACGAACGAGGAAGAGATCAAAAACATGATCAACAACGGCAAAGCCACGTTCTACATTGGCTTTGACTGCACGGCAGATTCGCTGCACGTCGGCCACTTCATGGCCCTGTGCCTCATGAAGCGCCTGCAGATGGCGGGCAACAAGCCCATCGCCCTCATCGGTGACGGTACGACCCTCATCGGCGATCCCTCCGGCCGCACGGATATGCGCCAGATGCTCACCGAAGAGACCATCAAGCACAACGCCGAGTGCTTCAAGCGCCAGATGGAGCGCTTCATCGACTTCTCGGACGGCAAGGCACTCATGCTCTATAACTCCGAGTGGCTCAAGCCGCTCAACTACATTGAACTCCTGCGCGAGGTCGGTGCGTGCTTCTCCGTGAACAACATGCTGCGCGCCGAGTGCTACAAGCAGCGCATGGAAAAGGGCCTGAGCTTCCTTGAGTTCAACTACATGATCATGCAGAGCTATGACTTCTACTACATGTTCCAGCACTATGGCTGCAACATGCAGTTCGGCGGCAACGACCAGTGGTCGAACATGCTCGGCGGCACGGAGCTCATCCGCCGCAAGCTCGGCAAGGATGCCCACGCCATGACGATCACGCTGCTGCTCAATTCTGAGGGCAAGAAGATGGGCAAGACCGCCAAAGGTGCCGTCTGGCTCGACCCGAACAAGACCAGCCCGTTTGAATTTTACCAGTACTGGCGCAATGTCGACGATGCCGACGTGCTCAAGTGCATCCGCATGCTGACATTCCTCCCGCTCGAGGAGATCGACAAGATGGACGGCTGGCAGGGCGAGCAGCTCAACAAGGCGAAGGAGATCCTGGCCTACGAGCTCACGAAGATGGTCCACGGCGAGGCCGAGGCCGACAAGGCGCAGGCGGCTGCCAAGGCTGTGTTCGGCGGCACCGGCGAAGGCGTGCCGACGGTCGAGATCACGGCCGAAGACGGCACGGACATCCTCAGCCTGCTCGTCAAGAGCGGCCTGTGCGCGTCCAAGTCCGACGCCCGACGCAATGTGCAGCAGGGCGGTGTAGCGGCCAACGACGAGAAGGTCACCGACATTGCAAAGGCCTTTACGGAAGCGGAGCTGAAAGCCGGCGTCGTGCTCAAGCGCGGCAAGAAAAACTTCCGCAAGGTGCTGCTGAAATAAGCGAAAATCCGACAGATTGATCGCGCCCCGCCATTCCCGGCGGGGCGCTTTTGTTGACGTTGCCGAAATGTATAAATTTTCATTCCGACGCTTGAAAAATGTCGGTTTGAGTGGTATAACTTCAAGTAGATGGTTAGTGACGTCTAATTTAAATTTGAGTCATATAACCACGCCGCAGTCATGCGGACAAAAAAACACGGAGGTAATCATGATGAGCATGGAAAAATTGGGAGCATTTGTTGGCGGCGCACTGTTTGCAACAGTCGGCGCGAAGATTCTCGCAAGCAAAGATGCCCAGAAGGTGTATGTGTATACGACCGCAGCCGCGCTGCGCGAGAAAGAAGACGTTATGTCGGTCGTGACAAATATCAAAGAGATCGCGGGCGATGTTCTGGCCGGTGCCAAGGCGTTCAACGAAAAGCGCGCGGCCGAGCAGGCTGAGGTCATTGAGGACACGGCAGAGAAGGCTGAGTAAGTATGAAATGCACAATCCTGCATGAAACCCGAGGCCGTATGCGCGTGCATACAATGCAGGGTGCCATGTCGCTGCAGCAGGCGGACATTCTGGAAGCATACCTGAATCAGACCCCGGGCGTGACAAAAGCGACCGTCTATGACCGCACAGGCGACGCCGTGATCTGCTTTGACGGGCCGCGGGAAACGGTTACGAAGGCGCTCTCGTCGTTTGCCTATGCCAACGAGCAGGCACGTGCGCCGGAGCACAGCAGCCGCGCCATGAGCCGCGAGTTTGAGGACAAGCTGGTCGCGTCGCTGTGCTGGCGCGGCATGAAGCAGCTGTTCATTCCGGGCTCTGTGCGCACGCTGATCACGGTCGCGCGCTCCGTGCCGTATATCAAGGCCGGGCTCAGCTGCCTGATGCACAAGAAGATCCAGGTGCCGGTGCTGGATGCAACGGCGATCTCGGTCTCGATGTTGCGCAAGGACTTCAAGACAGCAAGCTCGATCATGTTCCTGCTGGGCATCGGCGATATTCTCGATGAGTGGACGCATAAAAAGTCTGTTGCCGATCTCGCGCAGACCATGTCCCTGAATGTGGATAAAGTCTGGAAAGAGACGGATGCAGGCTCCGTACTTGTGCCAGTGGCGGACGTTCAGGTCGGCGACCGGATCGTGATCCATACCGGTAATGTGATCCCGCTTGACGGCAAAGTGGTTGCCGGTGAGGCGATGGTCAATCAGGCATCCATCACGGGTGAGCCGCTGGCTGTCCGCAGAACGGAAGGCGGCTATGTCTACGCCGGCACCGTCGTCGAAGAGGGCGACTGCACCATTTGTGTGGAAAAGAGCGCCGGCAGCGGCCGCTACGATCGTATCATCCGCATGATCGAGGAGTCGGAAAAGCTCAAATCCGCAACAGAGGATCATGCATCGCATCTTGCAGACCAGCTCGTTCCGTACAGCCTGGGTGCAACGGCATTGGTCTGGCTCCTGACGGGGAACATGACCAAAGCGCTGGCAGTGCTGATGGTCGACTTCTCCTGCGCACTCAAGCTCTCGATGCCGATCGCCGTGCTCTCCGCCATGAAGGAGGCCAGCGATCATCATCTGTCCGTCAAAGGCGGACGATTCCTTGAGGCCGTGTCCGAGGCGAGCACGATCGTCTTTGACAAGACCGGCACACTGACGCGCGCCGAACCGAAAGTTGCGCAGGTCGTAACCTTCGGCGGCAACGACGAGGCGGATATGCTGCGTCTGGCCGCCTGCCTGGAGGAGCACTATCCGCACTCCATGGCCAAAGCGGTCGTCGCAGAGGCGTCGCGCCGCGGCCTGCGCCACGAGGAGCGTCATTCGCGCGTGGAGTATCTCGTTGCGCACGGCATTTCCAGCAGTGTCGACGGGCAGAAGGTCGTCATCGGCAGCCATCACTTTGTCTTTGACGACGAGCACTGCACCATCCCGGCAGGGGAGCAGGCCAAATTCGACGCCCTGCCGGATACGTATTCGCACCTGTACCTTGCTGTTTCCGGGGTGCTGGCGGCGGTCATCTGCATTGAGGATCCGCTGCGGCCGGAGGCGGCCGAGGTCATTCGTGGTCTGCGGGAGCTCGGTGTGTCCAAACTGGTCATGATGACCGGCGATAATGAAAAGACCGCCCGCGCAGTCGCGGAGGCAGTCGGTGTGGATGCCTGTTTCGCGGAGGTGCTCCCCGAGGATAAGGCAGCCTTTATTCAGGCGGAGCACGCGGCCGGGCGCAAAGTCATCATGCTCGGCGACGGCGTGAACGATTCTCCGGCACTCTCCGAGGCGGATGTCGGCGTCGCCATCAGTGACGGCGCGGCCATCGCACGCGAAGTGGCCGATATCACGGTCAGTGCTGACGATCTGTACGCACTGCTGACGCTCAAACGCCTGAGCGATGCGCTCATGGAGCGCATCCACAGCAACTACCGCAAGATCATCAGCTTCAACTTCCTGTTGATCTGCCTGGGCGTGGCCGGTGTTCTGCCGCCCGCGACCTCGGCACTGCTGCACAACGCCTCCACACTGGTCATCAGCCTCAAGAGCATGACCAAGCTGTTGGCGTAATACCCTGTAAAGAAAAAAGCCTGACGAACGATGGTTCGTCAGGCTTTTTTGCGTCCTGCTCACGCCTCGGCCGGGGCCGGGAGCTTGCAGACGTCGATCCACTCGAGGGCATTGGAGTATTTATAGAGCTCGTCCAGGTTCAGCTCGATCGCGCTCGACGGGCTGCCGACAGCGGGGAACACCGTCTCAAACCGCTGCAGTGACACATCCAGATACACCGGAATGCCTTCCTTGCAGCCGAACGGACACACGCCGCCGACCGGGTGGCCCACCAGCTCCAGTACCTCGTCGGCCGAGAGCATCTTGGCCTTCATATGGAACTTTTCCTTGAATTTATGGTTGTCGATGCGCGCATCTCCGGCGGCAAGGATCAGCATGCAGCCGTCCGCCGTCTTGAACGACAGCGTTTTTGCGATTCGTGCGCCCGCAACGCCAAGGGCCTTGGCGGCCAGATCGACGGTCGCGCTCGAGACCGTGAACTCCTGCACACGGTCTTCCATACCAAACTGGCGGAAATACGCTCTTCCTGCTTCGATAGACATTTGATTCGCTCCTGTTCTTTGAAGTACCTGAAGCACATGATAGCGCAGGCGGCGGCGTTCGTCAAGCGGAGATTTTTTGCCCCCGGCACTTGCAGGATATCCGTAACAGGTGTATAATAACTTAGTTATAGAATGTGGATTGTGTCCGGCGCGCCGGATATATTAGATCGGAGTGACATCCATGACGAAAATTGCACCTTCCATTCTCTCGGCGGACTTCTGCACGCTGGGGGATGACATCCGTCAGATCGAGGCCGGCAGTGCGGACTACGTCCATATTGACGTGATGGACGGCATTTTTGTGCCGAATATCTCGATCGGCATCCCGGTCGTGAAATCTGTGCGCAGGTATACGCAGATGTTTCTGGATGTGCATCTCATGATCGACCGGCCGCACCGCTATGTCGGCGCGTTTTGCGATGCTGGAGCAGATCTTGTTGTGTTCCATGTCGAGGCGGACGAGCCGCAGGACATTTTCGCCGCGATCGAGGACGTGAAGGCGCACGGCAAGAAGGTCGGTCTTGCCATTAAGCCGAAAACGCCGGAGAGCGTGCTCATCCCGTATCTGCCGCTGCTGGATCTGGCGCTCGTCATGACGGTGGAGCCCGGCTTCGGCGGCCAGCGCTTTATGGCCGATCAGCTGCCGAAGATCGCGCAGCTGCATGAGCGGATCGGGCAGGTCAATCCTGCGTGCGAGCTGGAAGTGGACGGCGGCATCGACCCAGAGACATCCCCGCTCGTAAAGCAAGCAGGCGCCAACGTGCTTGTGGCCGGCAGTGCCGTGTTTCGCCGGTGTGACCGCGCGGCCGCCATCGCCGCCATCCGCAATGCTTGATTCAGGACGGTAGTACCATGTCTTTTTTCCCGAATGCACTTGAAAACCTCATTGACCAGTTTGCCGCGCTGCCCGGCGTCGGGCGCAAGAGCGCGCAGCGGCTGGCGTTTCATGTTCTGTCCCTCCCGGAAGAGGAGGCGCTGAAGTTTGCCGCGGCCATTGTGGACGCCAAGAAAAACATCCACTGCTGCAGTATCTGCCAGAATCTCACCGATCAGGAGACGTGCACCATCTGCGCCTCTCCGAAGCGCGACCAGGGTACTATCTGCGTCGTGGCGCAGCCGCGCGATGTGCTCTCGTTCGAGCGCAGCCGCGAATATAACGGCGTCTATCATGTTCTGCACGGCGTGTTGTCGCCGATGAATCACATCGGCCCGGATGATATCCGGATCCAGGAGCTGGTCAAGCGTGTGGCTGCCGGCGGGATCACGGAGGTCATCATGGCCACCAACCCCGACACGGAGGGCGAGGCGACTGCGATGTACATCGCGCGCCTGCTCAAACCGTTTGACGTGAAGATCACGCGTCTGGCTTACGGCATTCCGGTCGGTTCCAATCTGGAATATGCGGACGATGCCACGCTCCTGCGGGCGCTGGCCGGCCGAATGGAAATGTAACAGGTTTGACGGCTCGGATTTCTGGGGATACTCTGGTTATCTGCCGCCGCAGGCAACGCATTTCGTACATATTTTTCGAAACATCAACCTGCTTCCGGGGGAGTAGTCTGCCCGAAAGCAAACGTAAAGGAGTTACAAATGGCATCCAAATTGAAAATCATCCCGCTTGGCGGGCTCGGTGAGATCGGTAAGAACCTCACCGTCTATGAGTATGGCAAGGACATGTTCCTTGTCGACTGCGGCATGGGCTTTCCGGATCAGGACCTCTATGGCGTCGACATGGTCATCCCGGACATCAGCTACCTGAAGGCAAACAAAAACCGCATCCGCGGCATGGTCATCACGCACGGGCATGAGGATCACATCGGCGCGATCCCGTACGTGCTCAAGCAGCTCGACATGCCGATCTACGCGACCCCGCTGACGGCGGCGATCATTGAGCTCAAGCTCGAAGAGCACGACCTGCTCTATCACACGCAGATCTTCACGAAAAAGCCGGGTGACAAGTTCAAGCTCGGCTGCTTTGAGATCGAGTTCATCCACACGAATCACAGCATTGCCGACTCCGTCGCGCTGGCGATCAAGACGCCGATCGGCACCGTCATCCACACGGGCGACTTCAAGATTGACCTCACGCCCATTCAGGGCGGCATGATCGATCTGCCACGCCTCGGCCAGCTCGGCAACGAGGGCGTGCTCGCGCTGCTGTCGGACTCCACGAACGTGGAGCGCCCCGGCTACTGCGCCTCGGAAGCACGCGTGATCGACTGCTTTGACGAACTATTTAAAGACTGCAATAAGCGCATCATCGTCACGACGTTCGCGTCCAATGTCCACCGCCTGCAGCAGATCATCAACGTGGCTGCAAAGTATAAACGCAAAGTCGGCATCACCGGCCGCAGCATGGAAAATATCATGCGCGTGGCGACGGAGCTCGGCTACGTAGATATCCCGGACGGCGTCATGATGGACATGTCGCAGATCGGCAGCCTGCCGCGCAGCAAGACCGTCATTGTCTGCACCGGCAGTCAGGGCGAACCCATGTCTGCACTGCACCGTATGGCATTTTCGGAGCATAAGCAGGTCACGATCGACGCCGGCGACCGCATCATTATCTCTGCCTCGGCCATTCCGGGCAATGAGATCACGATCAGCCGCGTCATTGACGAGCTGTTCCAGAAGGGCGCGGAGGTTATCTATGACCGCAACACGCCGCTGCACGTCTCCGGCCACGCGTGCCAGGAGGAGCTGAAGATGATGCTTGCGCTGACGAAGCCGCACTACTTCATCCCCGTGCACGGCGAATACCGCATGCTCTGCAAGCACGCCGAGATCGGCAAGCTTATGGGCGTAGAGCCGAAAAACGTGCTCGTGGCGAAAAACGGCGAAGTGATCGAGATCACCAAGCGCAGTATGCGCGCGACGAGCAATGTTCCGGCGGGCGACGTGTATATCGACGGCACCGGCATCGGCGACGTCGGCAGCGCCGTGCTGCGCGACCGCCGCCATCTGGCTGAGGACGGCATCGTCATGGCCATCATCACGCTCTCGTCCGAAAACGGCAAGCCGGTCGCCGACCCTGAGATCATCACCCGCGGCTTTGTGTATGTCAAAGAGGCGGAGGCGCTCATGGCCGAGCTCAAGCGCGTCGTCAACGAGAGCCTTGCCAGCTGCGAGCGGCAGAAACAGCACGACTGGGCAACCATCAAGGGCCGCGTGAAGTCAAACATTAGCGGCTATCTGTATAAGACCACGCGCCGCAGCCCGATGGTGCTGCCCGTGATCATCGAAGTCTGAGCAGGGGAGTGCGTCATGAAGATCCAGATCTGGGGCAAATCCAAATGCTTCGACACGAAAAAGGCCGAGCGCTATTTTAAGGAGCGCCGCATCCCGTATCAGGCCATTGACCTGCTGCGCTACGGTATGAGCCGCGGCGAGCTGACGAGCGTAAAAAACGCCGTCGGGCTTGACGCCATGCTCAATCCCAAGGCAGCAGATTACGCACTTGTGCAGCATCTGGCCTATGAGCAGGACAAGATCGAGCGGCTGCTCGAGGATCCGTCCCTGCTGCAGACGCCCATCGTCCGCAACGGCAGGCAGGCCACCGTCGGCTATTGCCCGGATGTATGGAAGACGTGGGAATAAAATACGAAGAAGCCCGATATGGCAGTGGCCATATCGGGCTTTTGCTATCTCTTTTTAGTGTTCCGTCCGCTCCTTGCGGATCGCGTCGCGCATCCGCTCCAGCCCGGTCTGAATGATCGCGCGCGGCATGGCGAGATTCAAGCGCACATACCCTTTGGCGTTGCCGACGAAGAGGGAATCTCCACCCTCCAGCAGCACGCCCGCCTTGTTGGCGAAGAAGTCCGGCAGGTCTGCCACATCCGGCAGACAGCGCGATAGATCGACCCACGCCAGATAGGTCGCTTCTGGAATGTACATGACCGCTTCCGGCAGCTCCCGTGCCAGAAACGCCTTGACAAACACGAAGTTCTCGTCAAGGTACTGCTTGAGCGCCTCATGCCACGCGCCGCCGCGCTCGTAGGCCGCCTGCGCCGCCGTCAGTGACATGGGGTTGACCATGCCGAACAGCTTGTCGCGCTCCTGAAAGCGCGCACGCAGCGCGGGATCGCGGATGATGATGTTGGAAAACGCCAGGCCCGCCATATTGAAGGTCTTGGTGGGTGCCATGCAGGTGATGAGCTTGGGGTAGCGATCCATGACCTTGGCCATCGGGATATGGCGGCGGCCGCAGCGGATCAGGTCACAGTGGATCTCATCGGACACCACCCAGAGGTTGTACTTTTCGATGATTGCAGCGACCCGCCTCAGCTCGCCCTCCGTCCACATACGGCCGGTGGGATTGTGCGGGTTGCACCAGAACACCAGCTTGCACGCCGGATCGGCGCACTTGCGCTCAAAATCTTCAAAGTCCACCTCGAACGTGCCGTCCGCCTTCTTGTGCAGCGGGGAAGTCAGCACATCCACGCCGGCATACTCCGCCGCGTGGAGAAAATAGCCGTAGGCCGGTGTATTGAGCAGCACCTTTTCGTCCGGGCCGCAGAGCGTTTCCGTCAGCTGGTACAGCGCGGGAATGATGCCCGGCGAGACACACAGCTGCTCCTTGGGAAAGCTCCAGTCATAGTGATCCTTGCACCACTTGGAAAAGGTGCGGTAGTACTCGTCGTCATACAGGCCGGTATAGCCGAAGATGCGGCGGTCGATCCGCGCGCGCAGCGCATCGAGGATCTCGGGCGCCACGCCAAATTCCATGTCGGCGACCCACATGCGGACAAATTCCTCGTCCTTGAAGGCAAACACCTTTTCCGGGCCGGCGTGAAAAATATAGCCGCGAAAACCGTCCGTGTTGAGCGCGTTGGTATGGCGGCGGTCAATGATCTCATCAAAATTGTAGGTCATAGCGATTTTCCTTTCTGTACACTTGCAGCGGGCATACCCGGCTGCACTGCTATTATAGCAAATATTTCAGAAAACAGGCAACCATGTTGCGGAAGAAAAAGCACTATGTGCACGGTCGCCCGCGCACATAGTGCTGCAAAATGCCTTGTTTTGTTCTCAGCTGAAGTTTGCGCTGCCGCCGTTGGTCGGGATCACGCCGACATAGGTCGTGCCGCGCGAGAGGTTCAGCGCCGTGCCGTCCTCGAGCGTGTAAGTAAAGCAGCTGTTGATGTCGCTGCGGGACCACTTGATCGGCACGTACTCGCCGCCGGTCACAAAGTAGCCGGTGCCGCTGCCGATGAGGTCAACGGCCAGGCGGCCATAGCTGTCCACCGTTTTCATATCGGCCGAGAGGATAAGCAGATTGGAGAACGGAACCGCCTCTCCGGTCGCGCCGTCCTTATAGTCGGCCTTATACTGCACGGCCGTGTACTTGCCGCTGTCGGCATGGTAGGCAAAGGACGTGCTCTTGGACGTGTTGAACGTCACCTGCACGTTCGCAGCCGCGCCTGCGGTGCACTGCTGGACGGCGTTGTCGGCAAAGTTCAGACCGGTCTTGTAGCTGCTCTCATGCTCAGTGCGGAATTTATACTGATTCACGAGCGCCTCCACATTTGCGCCGTGGAAGAACAGCGTGTGCTCCGAGCCGTGCTGACCGCGGCTGGCGTCGCGGTAGAACATGGAGCTGGTGTTGCCGTCGCGCACGCCATCCAAATGGTCGGCGTTGTAGGTCTTGACATCACTGTATGCCTGCTCGCTGCCGCCGGCGTGGATGACGATGGCGTCATACGACAGGGCGACGCTCAGATAATACGGGCGCAGGCTGCGGATGCTGCCGACGGACTCCACATCGTATAGGTGGCTGAAAATGGCCATCATGCGCGTGATGCCGCCCTCGGCCGGGATCTCATAGATCATGTCCGCGTTGCTGATGCCGACCTGCGGCTGCGCGTAGACGATGTTGTTGATCATGACGGCAAACGGCCGGGTATTTTCCGGTTTGGTGCTCAGCGGTTCGCCGGTCAGTGGGGCATAGTAGCGCTCGTTTTTCGCGTCGGCACCGTTGACGGACGGTTCCTCGGATTTTTTACCGCAGCCGGAGCAGGCACAGGCGAGCAGCGCCACGGCGAGAAGACAAGCAAAAATGCGATTGAAACGTTTCAAAACGCAATTCCCTCCTGTTACAATAATTTGGTCAACGTTCATGATACACGCCTTGCAGAGGATTGTCAAATGCACCGCGCCGTGCTACAATGGAAATAAGAATTTTTAATAACTGTCTGGAGATGACCATTCATGTATGAAGAGATTCGCAAATCCGCCCGCGCGGCCCTGCTCGAGCTGCTGGATGTTGCCGCGCTCAAGCCCGGCCAGCAAGTCGTGATCGGCTGCTCCTCGAGCGAGATCATGGGGCAGAAGATCGGCAAGGGCTCCACGCCAGAGGCGGCAAGAGCCGTGGTCGATGAGATCCTGCCGATCCTGAAAGCGCGCGGCCTCTGCCTGGAGGCGCAGTGCTGCGAGCACCTCAACCGCGCCCTGATCATGGAGCGCGCTGATGCCGAGCGGTTCGGATACGAGATCGTCTGCGTCCGCCCGCGGCCGAAAGCCGGCGGCTCGTTCGCAACGGCGGTCTATGAGGCGATGGATGACCCGGTCGCGGTCGAGTTCGTGAAGGCCGACGCCGGCCTTGACATTGGCAACACCATGATCGGCATGCACCTCAAGCACGTGGCCGTGCCGCTGCGTCTGTCGGTCAAGACGATCGGAGAAGCGCCGGTCAATGCCGCCCGCACGCGGCCGAAGCTCATCGGCGGCAGCCGCGCAGAGTACCCGGACTGAAGCAAACAGGAAAAAGCGCATCCCCCGGCAATGCCGGGGGATGCGCTTTTATGCAGCTGTACCGGAAATTACGCGCCCTTGTGCATCAGGACGGTCAGCACCAGCGTCAGGACAACAAAGACGAGGCCGAACCACTTCGTCGCCTTGGCGAGCTTGGCATCGAGGGTCTTGGCTTTGCCCTTGGAAAGGAACGTTTCCGCGCCGCCAGCAATGGCGCCGGACAGGCCGGCACTCTTGCCGGACTGGAGCATAACAATGGCGATAACAGCCACACACAGCACGACCTGAACAATCGTAAGGATGAGCTTGAGCATACAGCAACCGTTCCTTTCAAAAAAGCCCGAGGGCAAAAAATCAGCTTGTCAGACCGGAATACCCGGACGCAGGGGTTATCATACCACAAAACCGGACCAAATGCAAGCCTTTTCCCGGGGAAAGCGGGAATTTTCAGGAAAAAACCTGCGGAATACAGGCTGTTGTGTCCCAAAAGCCTGCGGGACACAAAATGGACGGCGGAATTACAGG
>ENA-OVGE01001246-OVGE01001246.1-human-gut-metagenome-genome-assembly--contig:-NODE-1246-length-20450-cov-10.480314_pt1 | contig 20450 bp, 19 predicted proteins | sample MGYA00237769_ERZ505417 | MGnify/ENA primary metagenome ERZ505417 (study PRJEB26158, sample SAMN06016403) | human gut metagenome | biome: human gut; feature: ankylosing spondylitis patient; material... | reverse complement strand
CAAAAATATAAGAATGAAAAATGGGCGACAAGATAGAATCGCGGAGACGCTTACGAGACGCTTACCGTTGAAACGGGAGTGAGGGGAAGCGGTTCCATTTTTAACCGCTTGATTGACTGTGTGTTTTAAATAAGATGAAAGGATGAATGGAGAAGGAAGGACATCGGCTTAGTGAGGGAGTAATGTACGCTGAAACATGCTGACCTTTTTTTAAAACATGCTGACCTTTTTTAAAAAGGTGCTGATGTTTTCTAAAAACATGAAGACATATTCAACAACATCAGTAACGTAAGCTTGCAACATACGTTGGCATCGGGCTACATGTACGCAAGCATAAGCCAACACGTACTTATGTACGTGTATCAAGTTCCGCAATATCTTGTTACAAGGTTTACCCAATCTTGCATCAAGTTCCATTGTTTTTTGCGCCAGGATTCGCCATACTGTCCTCCCCCTTTTTGACACATTGTACAAAATATAAAGTCATAGAAGCTTTTAATTAAAAAATAAGATAAAGTCCTTTCAACAAAATAATTATTATATTTGTTTCATATCCAAACAATAACATAAAAGATACATATATGAAAAAGATTATTTTATTAGTATTCGTCACCTTGTTTTGCTGCGTAGGCTACTCACAAGCACAAACAACAAAAAAAATGACTCGTCAGGAAAAGAAAGAGGCGCAAAAAGCTATGGAACAAGCCTTGTTCGAAGAAGCCAGACAAGCTATAGAAAATAAAGCGTTCACACTGGAAGCTGACCGGGTTATATTTAAAAGAGGAAGAAATGCCTTTGTTTCTTCTAATACCAATTTTGTAATGGTAGACGGTGATAAATCATCCGTGCAGGTAGCATTCAACATTCCTGCCAGCGGTCCTAACGGATTAGGAGGTGTCACTGTAGACGGCAATGTTTCCGGTTACAAGATCAAAACCGACAAGAAAGGAAGCATATATCTGACAATGAGCGTAATGGGTGTAGGTATATCTGCTCAGGTAAGTATAACATTACCTTATGGAAGCAACAATGCCACCGTAGATATACGCCCCAACTTCAATTCCAACCGTCTGACTTTATCCGGTGAAATACTACCGCTTGACAAGTCAAATATATTTAAAGGAAGGTCTTTCTAATCACTTTATAGTTCATAGAAAATAAGCCCCGGAAATTTTGTTAAAGCAGATTTCCAGGGCTGTTCATTTCTCATTCATTCCTCTTCACACCTTTAATTTCAGCTCCTCCAAAACACACTTCAGCAACCGGTTTTTCCGTTTCAGTAACAAATTACTACCTGTTTATGACAAAGCTTATTATGTTTATACCGGATTTCAATAGGAAAACAACATAAAATAAAAAAGTAGGTATTATGAGAAAAGTTGTAATATTAACATTAGTAACCTTGTTTACCTGCGTAGAATACTCACAGGCACAAACAACAGAAAAGGAAATGACACGTCAGGAAAAAAAGCGGCTCAGGAAGCTTTGGACAAAATGTTATTTCAGGAAGCCAAAGAGGCAATAGACAACCAAACCTTTGTACTGGAAGCGGACAGAGTTTACTTTAAATACGGAACCTCCGCTTTCGTTTCATCCAACACCAACTTTGTAGGACTGGACGGTGACAAGGCCGTGGTGCAAGTAGCATTCAATGTACCTTTCAGCGGTCCGAACGGACTAGGAGGTATTACCGTAGACGGTAATGCTTCGAACTATAAAGTAAAAACCGACAAAAAAGGTAATATTCATGTCAGTATGAACGTGATGGGAATCGGAATCTCAGCCCAAGTAAACATTGACATACCTTATGGAAGCAACAATGCGACTGTAGATATTCTTCCGAACTTTAATTCCAGCCACATGACTTTATCCGGTCAAATATTGCCATTAAAGAAAGCCAATGTGTTTAAAGGACGCTCACTATAAACTACTTAACTAAAATTATAGGAATATGAAGAAGCTACTATTTCCACTATTCATGCTTGCCATGATAGTTACTTCGTGCGAGAAAGATCCGGATATGAATAAACTGGATAGTGACTACAGCGTTTACACTGATTATGACAACAGTGTACATTTCAATGAGTTTTCCACCTATTACCTGCCAGATAGCATTCTGGTTCCGGACAACAGCCTGAAAGCCAATTATTGGAAAGATGAAAATGCCCAAAACATTATCAGTGCAGTGGCCCATGAAATGGAACAGAAAGGCTATGTACGGACGGAAGATAAAGAAAAAGCCAATGTAGGCATTCAGTTGTCATACGCCCAACAAAGAATACAAATGACCACAGGAGGATGGTATGGCGGCTGGTGGGATGCCGGATTCTGGGGGCCCTACTGGGGAGGAGGATGGTATTATCCTTATCCGGTAACTTACAGCTATGACACAGGAACCCTGATTATGGAGATAGTTGATTTAAGACAACCTGCCGATAAGTCCAACCAGAACAAACTGCCTGTCATCTGGCATGCCTATGCGTCAGGACTGCTATACGGAAACTCCCATTTCAATATGCAGTTGACATTAAATGCCGTCAATTAGGCATTTGCACAATCTCCTTATCTGTCAAACAAACAATAAAACCGGAAAATCATGAAAACGAAAATATTAAAACACAGAGTTCCCAAACGTATCCTCATCGGAATGTTACTAGTTCTCTTTTGTTTCACAAGTAAAGCACAGACCTAGGAAAATGTACATTTTAACGTAGACTGGCAGATGAATGTGCCGTTGAACAGCAACTTTGCCGATAAATTCAGCGGGTGGGGAATGAACTTTGAAGGAAAATATGATCTGACGCCCTATTGGTCTATAGGAGCTTTCCTTAATTTTCATACCAATCACCGATATGTGGACCGCCGGACCATCCCCCTCACCCCAACGGCTTCATTGACAACAGACCAGCAACAATCAGCGTTCCAACTACCCTTCGGAATATCTGTATCCTACAAGTTACCGGATAACAGGTATGTAAAACCTTACTTCGGAGTCAAATCGGGTGCCATGTATTCCCAAAACTCCATTTACAACAATCTGGTACAATGGTATGAACGCCCGTGGGGATTCTATGTTTCACCCGAACTGGGAATGGATATTCATCCGGTGCCTTATCAACGTCTGGGATTTCATGTAGCCGTATATTATAGCTACGCAACCAATAAAACCGATATCCTGACTTATTCTGAAGATGGAAGGAATAGCATGGGTGTACGTGTAGGAGTTTGTTTTTAATCCATACTAAGCGTTTGCTCATAAAAGAGGAGATTTGGAAAGTATTCTATTCTTTTCTGAATTTCCTCTTTTTTTCATATTTTTGTAAAATAACCCAAATCATTTTCAACAGCGGAATGGCTATGCAAAATAAATACAATCAATTCTTCAACTTTTTCCTGTTTTCAGGGCTGGCATGTTTCTCATACCTTTCGCTGGTACTATATACCGACCTTACGCCTCAACATCAGAAAATATTAATCTCCTCTCTGGGATTTATTTCTGTGGTGTTCATATTCAATCTGGTAGGCTTCAGTCTGATAGTCATCAACCGGTGGCTGAAAAAAAGCTCTCTATTCTTTATCAAGAAGAGAAACAAGCTGATTATCAACTGCATTTTGATTGCAGCTATTCTTTTCTTCATGAATTACGCTACTCTGACCATCTGTAAAGTATTGCTGGAACTGCCTTTCCCATTTGTACTGAGCAGTCCGGGTCTGCGCTTGATCATGATTATATGGTTGGTAGAAATTGTGATTGTGAGTTTAAGTATCACGAGCGCTTTTTACAGGCAGCTGGTTATTCTGCATGAAAAAACAACCAAGCTGGAAGAAAGTTCCATCAAAGCGCAATACACGGCTTTACAAAATCAATTAAATCCACATTTCCTGTTCAATAGTTTGAATACTTTAATATCCGAAATAGAATATAATCCGGAAAACGCAGTAGTTTTTACACAAAAGCTATCAGATGTTTACCGTTATATCCTAAAAAGTCAGGAACAAGGACTTGTCACTTTACGTGATGAACTGGAATTTCTGGATTCATATATCTATCTGCATCAAGTGCGTCTGGGAAAATGCATTCAACTGGAAAACAAAATGCCCCCCACGTTATTGAACAAGAAAATCCCTTCATTAACCCTACAGTTACTTATCGAAAACGTGATAAAACATAACATCATCAATATGGAAAATCCAATGGTCATCCATTTGGATTATTCTGACAAAGATCAAACTCTTTCCGTAAGAAACAAGATCAAATTAAAAAAGGATGTTGCAAAATCAGGAATGGGACTGAAGAACTTATCTGCCCGCTATCTGCTGATTTGCAACTTGCATATCACAATTATTGACGATTCTGAATATTTCACCGTAAAAATACCTTTACTGAATGAATAAGATAAAAGCCGCTATTATAGAAGATGAAATTCCTGCAGGACGCCTGCTACATAAAATGTTGTCAGGATTAAGGCCAGACTGGGATATAGTTGTATTGCCCGGCAGCATAGAGGGATCTGTAAAATGGTTTCAGGAGCATCCACACCCGGATATAATCTTTCTGGATATCCAACTGACCGATGGCATTTCTTTCGCTTTCATAGAACAGGCCCAACCCGAAAGTATGATTATTTTTACCACCGCTTACGACGAATATGCCATACGTGCTTTTACTGTAAACAGCATAGACTATCTGCTGAAACCAATAAACAGGGAAAGATTGGCCGAAGCCATCGAAAAGTTTGAAAGATTAACTGCCAGATATGGCAATACCACCCTATCGAACTCATCCAATGAATTACTGAACCTACTGAAAAATATAAGTAATCCGGAAAAAAAATACCGTACCCGCTTCCTGATATCAGGAGACGAAAAGCTGTATACCTTGCAAGTAGAAGATATAGCTTATTTCTATTCTGAAAACAAAATTACCTTTGCCGTCACAAAAGAAGGAAAAGAGCATATCATAGATTTATCGCTCGACAAACTGTCCGAACAACTAAACCCCGATATTTTTTTCCGCACCAACCGGCAAACATTGGTCAGTGTACATGCCATACAGAAAATAGAAAACTATTTTTTAGGAAAAATAATAGTACAGGTAAAACCGCCATTTAAAGATAAAATTACTGTAAGCAGAGAAAAGATAGCTGCAATGAAGCTGTGGCTCAATTATTAAAAAAGTCTGTTTATATGAAAAAGCACTAACTTATAAGTAATAGGAACAGAGTTACTAAAATAATATAAGAGCCCGACAAATAAATACGGAAAACAATGGATATCGGATAAATTTATACTATTTTTGTAAGACTAACAATCATCTTATTATCCGATATGATAGTAATAGCAGACAGTGGTTCCACCAAAACAGACTGGTGTCTGGGTAACACCAAGACAAACAGCAGGACAGTTCGAACAGGAGGTATCAACCCCTTCCACCAATCAGTTGATGAAATAAAAGAAGTGATTGCCTCCACACTAATTCCCCAGTTGGGAGACACCACTGAATTTACAACTATTTATTTCTATGGTGCAGGATGTATTCCCGAAAAGACGAATATAGTGAAAACAGCTTTGGCGCAGAACTTCCCCAAAGCGAATATCCTTGTCGAAAGTGACTTGTTAGGTGCCGCCCACGCCCTATGTGGTAAAACGGCAGGAATTGCATGTATTTTAGGAACCGGATCCAACTCTTGCTTTTATGACGGGGAAAAAATAACAGCTAATATTTCTCCGTTAGGGTATATTTTAGGAGATGAAGGTAGCGGAGCCGTATTAGGGAAACGTCTGGTAGGTGATTTACTGAAACACCAACTTCCCGATGACCTTTGCCAAGATTTCCTTAAAGAATACGATTTGACCCCGGCACTGATTTTAGATAAAGTATACCGACAGCCTTTAGCCAACCGCTTTCTGGCGGGTCTGACTCCTTTTCTTTTCGCCCACAAGCACAGACCAGAGATACGGAATCTATTAATTTCCTGCTTCACTGATTTCTTCACCCGTAATGTTATGCAATACGAATATCATGATATTCTTGTACATTTCACAGGTTCTATTGCATTTTTCTTTCAAGAAGAAGTAAAAGAAGCAGCTCTAAGACTGAATGTGTCCATCGGAAAAGTTTTAAAAAGTCCACTGGAAGGATTAAAGGATTATCATTTCGAAGTATGAATTTTATAAAAATAACCGAACAACCGTCCATATATGAGGATTTGGAACAAAAATCCGTCAGAGAGTTACTGGAAGGTATCAACGAAGAAGACCGGAAAGTAGCCTCAGCCGTTCATGCCTGCATACCACAAATTGAAAAACTAGTAAATGAAATAGTAGAACGTATGCATCAAGGAGGACGCATATTCTATTTGGGAGCCGGAACCAGTGGACGCCTAGGAGTATTGGACGCTTCTGAAATTCCACCCACTTTCGGTATGCCTGATACCTGTGTCATAGGTATTATAGCCGGTGGCGAACAGGCTTTGAGACGTCCCGTAGAAAATGCTGAAGATGATAGTCAAAAAGGCTGGATGGAACTGCAAGACCATCACATCACAAATAAAGACATTCTGATAGGCATAGCGGCATCGGGAACAACTCCTTATGTAATAGGAGCACTGCAAAAAGCAAGAGAACACGGAATATTAACAGCAAGCATCAGCAGCAATCCGGGCTCTCCACTCTCGAGTGTGGCAGATATACCCATCGAAATGATAGTAGGTCCGGAATTTATCACAGGCAGCTCGCGCATGAAGAGCGGCACAGGGCAAAAAATGATACTGAATATGATAAGTACCACCGTCATGATAAAACTGGGCAGAGTAAAAGGAAACCGGATGGTAAACATGCAACTCAGCAATCGAAAACTAATAGACCGAGGAGTGCAAATGCTGATTGACGAATTACATATTAATAAAGCAGAAGCAAAACAATTACTGCAAGAACAGGGTTCTGTTAAAAAGGCATTGGACGCTTACAAAACAAATAATTGTATCACTAAAAACAACTGAAGTATGAAAAGTTGGAAACTGGAAGCCGTCATCCTTGCTATAGGCATGTTGGTGATGGGGTATTTTATCAAACAGGGATTGGATACTTTCTCTGGTAAAGACAGAGTAGTGAATGTGAAAGGTCTGGCAGAAATGGAGGTGCCGGCTAATAAAGTAACTTGGCCTTTGATGTATAAAGACCTGGGAAATGACCTCCCGACCTTATATAACAAGATAAATGCAACCAACCAAGCAATTGTCGGTTTTTTGAAACAGAAAGGAATCACTGAAAACGAAATCAGTATCAATGCACCGGAAATTATAGACATGCAAGCCGAACGTTATAATAATAATTCAGTTCCCTTCCGCTATAATGTGACCTCTGTCATCACGGTTACTTCAACTAAAGTAGATCTGGTGAGAAAGATGATCAGCGAACAAAGCGAACTCTTAAAGCAAGGTATCGCTATTACGGGTGGAGATTATCGTTACAATGTGCAATATGACTACACCGGTTTAAACGACATCAAGCCTCAAATGATAGAGGAAGCAACTAAAAACGCACGGGCGGCAGCCGTTAAATTCGCCAAGGACTCGGACAGCGAACTTGGTAAGATAAAAAGAGCCTATCAGGGACAATTCAGCATTGAGGATCGTGACGCCAACACTCCTTACATCAAACGCATCCGCGTTGTAACCACCATTGATTACTCTTTGGAAGATTAAATTCCCATTTGGCGGAGCATATCAAACAAAGCTCTTTGTTCAGAGGCTTGGACAAATAACCGTTAAAGCCTCTGGACATTACTTTCCGCTTATCTTTCAGAAGTATTATTCAAATTATAGTAATTGGTCTTTTCAACCAAAAAATTCCGATCAACCCAAATTATATATGCACCCACATTATACAATATGGTATCCGAATTTTTTTTCACAAAACACACCCCATTTTTCTTCTTAACGAACTCCTGTTCCCAACTTTTCCTCTTTCTTGTTTCCCATCCCCATAAAAGACCTAAAAGTAGAACCAAACAAACTAAAATGAACGCTACCATATTTTAATAGGTTAAATTTCTACAAATGTACAAACATAAATTAAAAACAACGATTATATCCCATTTAAATTTTAATCAGCAAGAAATTTCAGTAAACTTGTTTGTGTTTCAGTATTTTGTTGTATCTTTGCGCCCGAAATTAGATAAACAATATAATGTCTAACGTAATTAACTGAGAATTTTAACAATTTTATTAATGGAAAATTTAAAAAACATCACTCCTGTTGAAGATTTCAACTGGGATGCTTATGAAAATGGCGAAGCTGTAACCAGCATGAGCCACGAAGATCTTGAAAAAGCTTATGACGGTACGCTGAACAAAGTAAACGACCGCGAGGTTGTAGACGGTACTGTTATTGCAATGAACAAACGCGAAGTAGTTGTCAATATCGGCTACAAATCAGACGGTATCATTCCTTTAAATGAATTCCGTTACAATCCAGATTTGAAAATAGGTGATACTGTAGAAGTATACATTGAAAATCAGGAAGACAAAAAAGGACAGTTAATTCTGTCACACAAAAAAGCACGTGCTACTCGTTCTTGGGACCGCGTAAACGCTGCTCTTGAAAATGAAGAAATTATTAAGGGTTACATCAAGTGCCGCACTAAGGGTGGTATGATTGTGGACGTATTCGGTATCGAAGCATTCTTGCCGGGTTCTCAAATTGATGTGAAACCTATCCGCGACTACGATGTATTTGTAGGTAAGACAATGGAATTCAAAGTGGTTAAAATCAACCAGGAATTCAAAAACGTTGTTGTTTCTCACAAAGCTCTTATCGAAGCTGAACTTGAACAGCAGAAGAAAGAAATCATCGGTAAACTTGAAAAAGGACAAGTACTGGAAGGTACTGTTAAAAATATCACATCATACGGTGTATTCATCGACCTTGGTGGCGTAGACGGTTTGATTCACATCACTGACCTGTCTTGGGGCCGTGTAAGCGATCCGAAAGAAGTTGTAGAACTCGACCAGAAGTTGAACGTTGTTATCCTTGACTTCGATGACGAAAAGAAACGTATCGCTCTTGGTTTGAAACAACTGACTCCGCACCCATGGGATGCTTTGGATGCTAACCTGCAGGTAGGTGACAAGGTGAAAGGTAAAGTAGTCGTTATGGCTGACTACGGTGCATTCATCGAAATCGCTCCGGGCGTAGAAGGTTTGATCCACGTATCTGAAATGTCTTGGTCACAGCACTTGCGTTCTGCTCAGGACTTCATGAAGGTAGGTGACGAAGTAGAAGCTGTTATCCTGACACTTGACCGTGACGAACGTAAGATGTCTTTGGGTATCAAACAGCTGAAACAAGATCCATGGGAAACTATCGAAGAAAAGTATCCTGTAGGTTCCAAGCACACTGCAAAAGTTCGTAACTTCACTAACTTCGGTGTATTCGTAGAAATCGAAGAAGGTGTAGACGGATTGATCCACATCTCTGACCTGTCTTGGACTAAGAAAGTAAAACATCCTTCTGAATTCACTCAGATCGGTGCAGATATCGAAGTTCAAGTATTGGAAATCGACAAAGAAAACCGTCGCTTGAGCCTTGGTCACAAACAGTTGGAAGAAAATCCTTGGGATGTATTCGAAACTGTATTTACTGTAGGTTCTGTACACGAAGGTACTATCATCGAAATGTTGGATAAGGGTGCTGTTGTAGCTCTTCCTTACGGTGTAGAAGGTTTCGCAACTCCGAAACACCTTGTAAAAGAAGACGGTTCACAAGCACAGTTGGATGAGAAACTTGAATTCAAAGTGATCGAGTTCAACAAAGACGCTAAGAGAATCATCTTGTCTCACAGCCGTATCTTCGAAGATGTAGCTAAAGCTGAAGAAAGAGCAGAAAAGAAAGCTACTTCTGGCGCAAAGAAAGCATCTTCTGGTAAGAGAGAAGATGCTCCGATGATCCAAAACCAAGCTGCTTCAACTACTTTGGGCGACATCGACGCTCTGGCTGCATTGAAAGAACAGTTGGAAGGAAAGAAATAATCTGAATAGAATATTTTCTGATGAAGGCGCTCCCGGTTGGGGGCGCCTTTTTCTATTCACCACAGAGGACGCAGAGGGTAGGGAGGATATAGAGAGGGTATAGAGGACAGGAAGGATATGGAGAATACAGAGGGGGTGAAGGCTTGATTTAACAAACTAACGATGGTGATATATTTTATTTATATAAATCTACCCTCTTCTTCTCCTCCGCATCCTCTCCATATCCTCCTTACCTCTCTGCGTCCTCCGTGTCCTCTGTGGTGAATAGAAAAAAAAGTTTCTTCCTTTGCAAGATTGAATCTGAAATGCTTTATCTTTGCATACCATGGAAAAATTTGAGTTACATATATTGGGATGCGGTTCCGCTTTGCCTACCACGCGACATTTTGCGACCTCTCAAGTCGTAAACCTGCGTGAAAAACTATTTATGATTGATTGTGGCGAGGGAGCACAAATGCAGTTACGTCGTTCGCGACTGAAATTTTCCCGATTGAATCATATCTTCATCTCTCATCTACATGGTGACCATTGTTTCGGATTGTTGGGGCTGATCTCTACATTTGGATTATTGGGAAGAACAGCCGATTTGCATATTCATTCTCCACGAGGACTGGAAGAGCTGTTTGCGCCGATGCTTGCTTTCTTTTGCAAGACTTTGACTTATAAGGTGTTCTTCCATGAATTCGAAACGAAAGAACCGATGCTTATCTACGATGACCGTTCGGTGACTGTAACTACTATCCCTTTAAAACATCGAATTCCCTGCTGCGGTTTCCTTTTTGAAGAGAAACAGCGTCCGAACCATATTATCAGAGACATGGTGGACTTTTATAAAGTCCCGGTCTATGAACTGAACCGTATCAAGAACGGAGCAGACTTTGTAACTCCCGAAGGAGAAGTAATACCCAATTTGCGTCTGACCCGTCCTTCAGCTCCGGCTCGTAAATATGCTTATTGCTCCGATACAATCTATCGCCCGTCGCTTGCCGAACAAATCAGCAATATAGATTTGCTTTTCCATGAGGCTACCTTTGCGCAGACAGAGCAGGCACGTGCTAAGGAAACTTATCATACTACGGCTGCGCAAGCCGCACAACTAGCTTTGGACGCCAATGTGAAACAATTGGTGATCGGACACTTTTCAGCCCGTTACGAGGATGAATCTATTCTATTTGATGAAGCATCCGCCATTTTCCCGCAAACGATTTTAGCGAAAGAGAATATGTGTATTGACGTTGATGGAGGAACTGTGTATGAGAAATAGACGTCTGCTTTGGGGAGCGGTAATCCTGTTCATCGGTTGTTTGGCAGCCTGTAAAAAAGAGAAACCCCAATCTCCGATACCGGACTCTCTGGCTTCCCTGCAAGAGTTGTTCAACCCTGCTTATCAAATAGATGCCGACAGTATTCGTCTGATGATTCGTTCCTATTTGAACGAAAACCCCGTAACTCCCTGGGATTCGGCTTTGCTGGCCCATTATCGGGAAAAAGATGAATTCTTCTGGTTGAATGACTCGCTCGTGTCCGATAAACCTGCCGCACAGGTGGCGGACTCTATGTTGTTCTGGCTGGGAGACATTTCACGGCATGGTATTAACCCGAATCTTTATCCAGTCGATAGCATCCGTGAGAGATTGCAACAAATACGTTCTTTGAAGTTGCAGGAAGGAAAGACAATGAACCGTCTGTTGGCAGATGTGGAATATCAGTTGACAGCCGCATATCTTTCGTATGTGTGCCAGTTGAAGTTTGGTTTCCTGCCTTCGGAACGCAGATGGAATGATTCGATCAATCGTATTCCCTTAAAACATTGTGATGTAACTTTTGCAAATGCCGCCCTCGATTCCTTGCGTGCAAATCCAATTGCTGCTTTTCACGGAGCACAGCCTTCTTCTCCGCTTTATTGCAAGATGCAGGAAGAACTGGTTCGTGTAAATGCTTGGGGGAAAACGGATACTACGGATTATTACCGGAATCGTCTGTTGGTAAATATGGAGCGGGCACGTTGGCAATATGCATTGGATAAAGGACAGAAATATGTGATAGCCAATGTGGCGGCATTCATGTTGCAGGCAATCAACGAAGAAACGGACTCTATTCTGGAGATGCGTATCTGTGTGGGGAGTGTGAAAAATAAAACTCCTCTGTTGTCGAGCAGGATTTATTATATGGAATTGAATCCGTATTGGAATGTACCTCAAAGTATTATCCGGAAAGAAATCATCCCTACTTATCGCAGAGATACGACCTATTTCACCCGTAACCGCATGAAGGTATACGATAAGAATGGCTTACAAGTAAACCCTCATCAGGTTAATTGGGCTAAATATGCAGGAAAAGGCGTACCCTATACGGTGAAGCAGGACAATAAAACGGGGAATTCATTGGGACGCATCATTTTCCGTTTCCCTAACCCTCATTCCGTATACCTGCACGATACTCCTTCCCGCTGGGCTTTCACGTTAAAGAATCGGGCGGTGAGCCACGGTTGCGTCCGCCTTCAGAAAGCACTCGACTTTGCTTTCTTCTTGTTGAAAGAGCCGGATGAATTATTGGAAGACCGTATCCGTATTGCAATGGATATCAAACCGGTGAGTGAAGAGGGAAAGAAGCTGCCTATCAGTGCGGCCTATCGCGAACTGAAACATTATAGTTTAGAGAAATATATACCTTTATTTATAGATTATCAGACAGTTTATCTGTCTGCCGATAATAATTTGAGGTATTGTGAGGACATTTATAAATATGATCCGTCTTTACTAGAGGCAATGAACAACCTGAATTTGAAACCATAAATAAACATACAGATACAAGAGATTATGATTCCTTATAACGAACGCGAAGTTCTGAAACTCCTTCAGGAGGAGAGTACACAGCGGAAAGGATTTGAAATGATTGTGGCGCAGTATAGCGAGCAATTATATTGGCAAATCCGCCGGATGGTACTGTCGCATGAGGATGCGAACGATCTCCTGCAAAACACTTTCATCAAGGCATGGACGAATATTGATTATTTCCGTGCCGAGGCGAAACTGTCTACCTGGCTCTATCGCATCGCGCTGAACGAATGTCTTACCTTTCTGAACAAGCAGCGCGCTATGACTACCGTGGATATTGATGATCCTGAAGCTGCGATTGTGCAGAAGCTGGAAAGTGACTCCTACTTTTCGGGCGACGAAATACAGTTGTGTCTGCAAAAAGCTCTATTGACTTTGCCGGAAAAACAGCGTATGGTGTTCAACCTGAAATATTATCAGGAAATGAAATACGAAGAGATGTCGGAAATCTTCGGTACATCGGTTGGTGCGCTCAAAGCGTCATATCATCATGCGGTGAAGAAAATAGAGAAGTTTTTAGAAGAAATAGATTAAACCTTTTAAATTGGACGTTGTCTAAGTAAAAGAGAGGAGAAAAACGTATGAAAGAAGAAGATATCCTATTGAAGAAGCTTGGTAAGGAAAATTCCTTCAAAGTGCCTGATGGTTACTTTGAAAACCTGACTTCGGAGGTAATGAATAAACTTCCTGAAAAAGAAAAAGTAGTTTTCAAGGAAGAATCTGTCAGCACATGGACAAGACTGAAACCATTGCTCTATCTCGCTGCTATGTTTGTAGGTGCGGCCCTGATTATCCGGGTAGCGTCGACAGATCACAAACCTGCTGCGGTCGATGAAGTGGCGGTGACGGAGGTGGATACTGAAGTCGTATCGGACGAAATGCTGGATGTAGCACTGGACCGCGCTATGCTGGATGATTATTCGTTATATGTTTATTTGAGTGATGCAAGTGTAGAATGATTTATTAAAACTGATTGAATACAGAAAATGAGAAAACTAATCGCATGGGTTGTTTTGTTGTGTGGCTTTATGCCTGTTCTTTGGGCTGCTGATGGATGTGACCAGCATTTATCCCGGGAGGAGTTCAGGGCAAAACAAAAGGCATTCATTATCGAACAGGCTGGATTGAGTAAAGAAGAGGCAGCCAAGTTCTTTCCCGTCTATTTTGAACTTCAGGATAAGAAGAAGAAACTGAATGATGAATCGTGGGATTTGATGCGCAAAGGTAAAGATGATAAGACGACGGAAGCTCAATATGCAGAAATCAACGATAAGATAGCCAACAATCGTATTGCTGCCGATCAGCTTGATAAGACTTATCTGGGTAAGTTCAAAAAGATTCTTTCCAGTAAGAAGATATTTCTCGTGCAGCGTGCGGAAATGCGCTTCCACCGGGAGATGATAAAAGGAATGAATCGTGGCAAGGATAAAGGAAACGATTCGAAGAAGAAATAAAGAAAAACAGAGCGTCTAACTCGTATGAATAGACGCTCTGTTTGAGTAAAATAGAGGCTCTACTCGCACGGAATAGAGCCTCTATTTTTTTATTTAGATAGCATTGATTTTAAGTATTCTATTTCTGCAATCAATAGTGGAATATCCTGTTTGGCATGTAAATCAATGTTACTCATAGGTCTTACAGTCCTTTTTTCTTTGCTTCATTCCAAATAGCATCCATCTCTTCAAGAGACATATCCTTCAGGCTTTTTCCTTCCTTGATAGTATGTTCCTCCAAATAATTGAAGCGACGGATAAACTTTTGGTTGGTAAGTTCCAAAGCGTTATCAGGATTGATCTTGTAGAGACGCGCTGCATTGATAAGGCTAAACATGACGTCACCGAATTCAGCTTCCGCCTTGTCCTTATCCATATTAGCTACTTCATCCTGAAATTCTCCAATTTCTTCCTTCACTTTATCCCATACCTGTTCACGCTCTTCCCAGTCGAAACCTACGTTACGAGCTTTGTCTTGAATACGATAAGCCTTGATGAGCGAGGGGAGGGCAGCGGGTACACCGCTCAATACACTCTTATTGCCGTCTTTCTCCTTTAGCTTCAACTGTTCCCAATTTTCGGAAACTTGTCCTGCTGTCTCTGCTTTTACCTCTCCGAATACATGCGGGTGACGGAAAATCAGTTTATCGCACAGTTTGTCGCAAACATCTTTGATGTCAAAATCTCCTGTTTCTGAGCCTATCTTGGCATAGAAAGCTACATGTAGCAACACGTCGCCCAATTCCTTGCAGATTTCTTTCTTGTCATCCCTCATCAGGGCGTCGCAAAGTTCGTAAGTCTCTTCTATGGTGTTGGGACGCAGACTTTCATTGGTCTGTTTGCGGTCCCAGGGACATTTAACACGCAGTTCGTCGAGAATGTCCAGGAAGCGTCCGAAGGCTTCCATCTGTTCTTGTCTGGTATGTGACATAAATATATTTTGTATTAAAATTGTTATAAGGCTATTATTAATAATTCATTCCGAAATTCCAAAGTGGAATAATATTCCCGTATCCGGTTTCTATATCATCTTTTACAATGTATCCTTCTTTGGCTCCGGTTATTTGTTGTTGTCCTTTGTTTTTTCCGCCTATTTCAAATGTTCTTTCTCCTATTTGGAAATCTGAGATTTTGGAAGATATAATATCCTGTTTAACTCGCATTTGGTTATAAAAAAATGTTTCGCGGATATTACCGATATTGGAATTTTCTCCTCCTAATGCATAAATGAGATTAGTATTATCAAGATATATTTTTTCTACTTTGCCCAGACCTCTGACCCCGCCTGTGTCATCGCGAACTTGAGCTATCATCCCCGCTTTCTCGATATAAAGTAAGTAATCGCTTAAATAATTACGACTAACTCCAATGATGTCAGCAAGTTTTTGCATGACAGGCTTAAATGGAACGCTTTTGGCAATAATCATCAACAGTTGTTTCAATTTACGTCCTGTGGAGACATTCATATTAGCATATTGAGGTATGTCATTTTCCATAGTCTGGTTGATTACTTGGTTCAACTCGATTTCAAAAGTGATATCTTTGCTAAACGGGTAATAGCCGTGTTGTATATATTCAGCGAATAGCGGAAGTGGATGTGCTATTCCCGGAATTTCAACTTTATGTTCCAGTATCTCTTCTAATGTGTAGACTGGTACATGAATTTGATGGAACATACTTAAATATTCTCTGAAAGACAGCCCTTGCATTTCATAGATGGGGGCACGTCTGCTTAAATCTGCCGTTCCTTTATAAATATCTAAAATAGAGGAACCGGTGAAAAGAACTTGCATATCAGGATAAGAATCGAATATCTGCTTCAATTCACGAGACCAGTTAGGGTATTTGTGTATTTCATCAATAAATAGGTGCTTGCCACCTTGTTTGCTGAATTTGTCTGTTAGGTCAATCAGGGAATTATCGGCAAAATACATATTGTCTGCTGAAACATACAATGTATCTTTCGGATTCATGTTCTGCTTGATATGTTGGAGAAACATGGTGGTTTTACCTACTCCGCGCGGTCCGACAAGTCCGAGCATATGGCTATCCCAGTTTATTTCAGTATACTTGTATCGGATGAAATCGGTACTTGTAGCTTTAAGGAGTTTATTGAAGTTTTCGTATAATCTGTCCATGGTTGGTATATATTTATATGCAAATATACGTCAATTGCACAACAAAAGTGCAGAAAATTATAGTTTTCTGCACTTTTGTTGTGCAATTGGTAAGGCTAATCAAATGAAAATGTCTTCTTGAGGGGTTTAGTTGGCTCAATCCGTTAATAATTCCGCTTGTATATATAGAATATAGCTGATTATCCAAAACTCAATAAAAGAAATAATTGTATTAGTCATACTAAATTCATCTTCTGATATTAGAGCGGCGGCAGATATAACTATGATTAGAGATGCCAACATTCCCCATCCTAATTTATTTAATAGTCCGTTGAAGTGTCGGATAAATTGGACTCCAATTATGGTTGATGTAATAAGCATACTTAATATAACAAAAAGAGAGATAAGTATTCCAATGTAATCTTCGTCTGCAATAGAGATTAAATCCATACATAAAATCAAAAAAGATACTACTACAGTGATTATAATATTGGTAATTAATAAGCCGCTCATGGGTTTGGTTTGTTGTTTCATCCCGATATATAAGGCGTAAGCGAATATTATATCGACCAAGCCAGACAATAAGTCAGCCACCCATTCTGGAATATAGGTTGCCCACTGCATGATTTGTAGCCATTTGTGTGGATTGGTAAGGTGGCATACTCCACTTTGATGTGACATTGAAATGAATGTTGCAATGACTCCTGTCCAAAATAGGATTAGGACAAAGTCAGAAATGGGAGTTTTTAAATGATTCACTTCTGTTTTATGATTATTTGAATCCCTTTGAAAGGACACTTCTGTAGTGGCTTGATTTTTTGTATTGGAAACTGAGTCTTCCAACCATTCTCCGCAGTGCCTGCATTTCTTTGCAGTTGCTTGTATCTCTTCGCCACAGAAAGGGCATTGTTTGGTATTGTTTATCATGTTTTCAAGTTTTATTTTATTCTTATCAGTTTAATAACTCCATCTGTTGCATCGAACAACATATTGTCTCCTTTAATATTCACATTCTGGTAACAGTCTTCGTTGTTTTCGTTTTCTGAATACCAATTATAGAGATGTTCTTTCAATTCTTCTATTGATTCTTGAATGAGTGATTGCCCATAGTTTTTAATAAAACTTTGTGCAAGAGATTCGGAAAATCTATCTGCGCCCGGGAAACTAATCCCCTCAAAAGTGACTTTCAGAGTTGACAGGTTGTAAGTGAAATAGATGTCACCGACTTCTATCTTCCATGTACCTTCAATGATACTTTTGCATTGCATATTATATTCTTGTCCGTCTTCAACTTCTCCACATTCGGTGAAGTAGGTTGTCTCTTTTAAGTCTCCTCCGGAAGTATCTCCTTTCACAGGACCAAACTCATAATAGGTTTTCTCTTTGCATCCGTTTTCTTCAACTATGCGGATGCTTTCCCATGTGCCGCATGCTTTCTTTGCCATTTCCATATCGTTGCATGAAGTGCAGAAAATACACAGAAGAGATAATAGAGTAAATGATGTAAGTAAGTTGTTATGTTTCATGATGGTAAAATTTAATGCGATATAATGTTGAGTCCGTTGGCATAGCTGATGTTATATACGAAATTGGGAGATATGTTGTGAAAGCCATCGAATACAACCTGATATTCCTTATTTCCCAAATTATGAAACTCTTCTATTTGCACTTCGTCACGGGGCAGATAATTGTCGAATATCTCAAACCATTGGTTGTTGAAAACAACTTTGTGTTCTTTAAGACACTCTATCGCTATACACCCCAAGCTATATTCGTCTAAATCACCTCCGAAGTTTCTGTTACTGTTTGCGTATGCCCGTAATAGTCGGGAGAAGTTTGAGAAATCGAATTGTTGCAATAACCATTTAAATTCGGTATTGGAGATGACAAGCAAATCGTCGTTTTCTACAAGTTCTTCGGTGAGGGTTAGCAGACCTTCTCCTTTGTATCCTTTAGTTATGGCTTGTTGCATATTGTAGCAGAAGGTATAAATGGCATAATAGCAAGAGAAATCGTGTATAATGCGTTTTTTTATTTCCGCATCGTTTTCGCTATTGATGCTTTGCCTGCTTTCTGAGTAACCTATATTGTCCAATGTATCCACTCCTGCGGTGTCTCCGTCAAGAGCCCAATCGCTGTATTGAAGTTGGGACATCGGGGAGTGGTTGGGAGATTTGAAATAGGTGAGTATAACCAGAAAGGTTACAACTATTATCGACGCATTGAGTACAATCTTGTCGGTAGAGGTCAGAGGAGTGGAGGCGTTAGCTGTATTTCCTTTTTTGCACAATAGGAAGAGCAGCCAAAAGCCACCGACTAAGGGAATGAGGACAATCAGAAACCACCATCCGCTTTTCCCGATATCGTGCAAGCGACGTATGCCGATGGCGAGTGAAGGAATGGTGAGAGCCAGCGAGACGATTGTGAATAGCCAACCATAGCCGAGGCTTTCTCCAAATAGTTGGAAGTCGATTCCCAATAGGATGTCTATGCATGATGCGGCAATAGCTATGGCGCTGTAGAACAGGATGTAAAGCCAATACTGCTTTCTTGTGGTCGTTCCGCTAAAGTCGGCATATTGCTTGCATACGACACGAGTGAAATAGTGGGATAAGAAAGAGGTCGGCGGGGTTTCTTGGTTCTCGCTGCTTGTGGTTTTCGGCTGTTCTTTCGCTATCGTGGTGCGATGTGACAAAGGTATTGCTTTAGGCGTTAGCGACTCATGGCAATAAGGACAAGATACACTGTCTTCTTCTATTTGTTCGGCGCAAACAGGGCAGGCAACCATTTTCTTAGTTACCGTTTGCTTTTCTTCCAACCATTCACCGCAGTATTTGCATTTTTTGGCTACAGCCAAAATCTCTTCTCCGCAATAAGGGCATTTTTTCATTTCTTTTTCCATAATATTTTATTTCTTTTGAAGTGAAGAAATTGTATATAAAACATTTTTTTTCTCATTGACAAAGAATGCAACTTTCACGCTAAACGTTTCTTTTCCTTCATTATTACGGAACTGATAGGTGAAGTTGGTTCCATCTATTCTTTGAATGGTATATTCCCCGATTAATGGATTGTTATCAGCACGTAATTGTTCCAGATATCTTTTCCCTGCATTTATTTCCGGACTGTTACTATCCGCCATTTCTTGATATACCGTTCCGGTGGATTTGGCACCCAATTTTGTTTTAATTCTATTGTAGGTGTTCAAATCAATTTCTCCTTTGCGTAGCCTTTCTTGTGCTATACGGAGTTTGCTTGCATTGGCTATCATCTCTTTATATACAGGACTGTCAGTCGGCTCCAGTTGTTTTTTAAGTCCTAATTTCTGTTTTATGTATTCTTGGGTTTTAGGTGATTCTTTTTGTATCTCATATTTGTTATTCAGAAAATCTTGTTGACATAAAAAAGTCATCACGTCAATGCGAAAATGACGTTCTTGTTCGTCATGGTCTTTATTGTTTTTAGCCGGATGGCATACTCCTACTAATTTCCCATTCAGATAGGCATTTTGGTCTATTACTTGATATTGGGGAAATAGTGAATTTACTTGGTAATGCTCTTCTTTTGGATATGAACGGTCTATTGTTTCCCATTTTCCTTTCTTATCATGTAACCATTCCCATGTTTGGGCGGCCCGAATTAAATATAAAGAGTCAGCTGTTCTTTCTTGTACTATTCTTGCGGCATCATTGACCTTTTGGATGGAGTCTGCACTTTTTTGCTCTAACTCTTTCTTGCTAATAGCATTTTCTATTTCTACTTTGATTTTCTCGAATTCTTTTGATTTGGCTTTTAAACTTTCCATTGATTCACCTAAGTAAATAGTTGGAAATTTATATTTGAAATCTTCTAATTTATGTATTTTGCAGATTCTTAGAAGTGAATCTCTCGTATTTTGTAATTTTTGAGAGAATACTTCTGTCTTGTTTTTCTTTGCCTTAACGAATTTCGATAAGTCTACTATTTGTGCGC
>ENA-OVGE01001243-OVGE01001243.1-human-gut-metagenome-genome-assembly--contig:-NODE-1243-length-20506-cov-12.588773_pt1 | contig 20506 bp, 19 predicted proteins | sample MGYA00237769_ERZ505417 | MGnify/ENA primary metagenome ERZ505417 (study PRJEB26158, sample SAMN06016403) | human gut metagenome | biome: human gut; feature: ankylosing spondylitis patient; material... | reverse complement strand
CTTACAACATCGGTGGTTTCAACGAGTGGAAGAACATCGATATCATCAAGGTGGTTATCAAGACCGTGGATAGATTGCTCGGCAGAAAGGAAGGCGAGGATATGGATCTCATCACTTATGTAACAGATAGAAAGGGTCACGATATGCGTTATGCCATTGACTCTCGCAAGTTGCAGAAGGAACTCGGTTGGGAGCCATCTCTCCAGTTTGAGGAGGGTATCGAGGAAACAGTAAAATGGTATCTCGAGAACCAGGAATGGATGGACAACGTAACCTCTGGTGATTACCAGAAGTACTATGAGAATATGTATAAAGACAGATAAAAATGGATAAGAAATTGATTACAGTAACATCTCCGTTACTGCCAAATTTGGATGATTTTCATGCTGAACTCCAGAAAATCTGGGACAGCAAGTGGATAACAAATAATGGTGATTATCATAAGAAACTGGAGGCTGCTCTTGCTGAGTACCTTAAGGTTCCTTATGTGAGTCTCTTTACCAATGGTACCTTGCCATTGCTTACTGCATTGCAGGCACTTCGTATTACTGGCGAAGTTATTACTACACCATATAGCTTCGTAGCTACTACCCATAGTATTTGGTGGAATGGTTGCAAGCCTGTATTCGTTGACATAGACCCTGCAACGGGTAACCTTGATCCAAACAAGATAGAGGCTGCCATCACTCCTAAGACTACCGCAATCATGCCTGTGCATGTTTATGGAAAGCCTTGCGATACCAAGGCTATTCAGGATATTGCTGATAAGTATGGCTTGAAGGTTATTTATGATGCTGCTCATGCGTTTGGTGTAGAAGTAAATGGTCAGAGCATCTTGAATGCAGGTGATATGAGTACTTTGAGTTTCCATGCTACTAAGGTATATAACACCATAGAAGGTGGTGCAATGATTATGCACGATGAGAAAACCAAGAAGCGTATTGATTACTTGAAGAACTTCGGCTTTGCAGGAGAAACCGAGGTTGTTGGTCCTGGTATCAATAGTAAGATGGATGAGATGCGTAGTGCGTATGGCTTGTTGAATTTGAAGCAAGTTGATGCCGCTATTGAGGCTCGTCATCAGGTAGCTATCAAGTATCGTGAGGCTTTGCGCAATGTTGAGGGCATCACCTTCTTCGATGATATGCCTGGTGTTTGTCATAACTATAGCTATTTCCCAATCTTCATTGATGCTCAGAAGTATGGTATGACCCGTGATGATCTTTATGCAAAGATGAAGTCGCAAAATGTATTGGGTCGCCGCTACTTCTATCCATTGATTAGTGAATTCTCTACTTATCGTGGTTTGGAGAGTGCTGATCCTACAAATTTGCCAAATGCTCATAAGATGGCAGATAGCGTAATCTGCTTGCCTATGCATCACGCATTGAGTGAAGAGGATATTCAGAGAACATTGGATTGTATCTTAAAATAAATAGAAACAATGTCACAAAAGAAAATACTCTTGTTGGGTGGTTCTGCCCAACAAGTCATTGCCATTAAGACAGCTAAAAAACTTGGTTATTATACAGTCTTGTGTGATTATCTGTCTGATAATCCTGGCCAGTATGTAGCAGATAAATATTATAATGCCAGTACTACAGATGTTGAGGCTGTTTATCAAATAGCGAAGGACGAACAGGTTGATGGTATTCTTGCTTATGCTTCAGATCCAGCTGCACTTCCAGCAGCAATTGTTGCAGAGCGTTTAGATCTTCCTACTAATCCAGCCAAGAGCGTAGAGGTTTTAGGATTGAAATATCCTTGGCGTCAGTTCTTGCAGAGCCATGGTTTTGCTTGTCCTAAGGTTTATTCTTTCCATCCTGAAACCTCATTGGATGAGATTAAGGAAAATGCGAAGAATTTTACTTTCCCAGTAGTAGTTAAACCAACTGATTCTTCTGGTAGTAAAGGTGTAACCATGTTGGAGAACTGGGATGGCTTGGAGAAGGCGATTGTTTGGGCTGATTCATATTCAAGAAATAAGGTTTTGCTTGTTGAGGAATATATACAGAGAGGATTCCCATCAGTTGTTGGTGGAGACATCTTTGTTTGGGATGGAAAGGTTGTTCTCTATGGAGAGATGGAGTGCCTTAGAGATACCAAGAGAAGTCCTCTTATTCCAATTGGTAAGAAAAAACCTTTGTGTACATCTGAAAAGCAGACTTCTAATATTCATAGAGAATTACAGCGTATTGTTACTGCACTTGACGTTCGTTTTGGTGAATTAAACATCGAGATTATTCTTGATAAAAAAGATAATGTTCATTTCTTAGAGTTAGGTCCTCGTGCAGGTGGCAATATGATTCCAATTCAGTTGAGCGATGCATATGGTATAGATTTAGTGAAGGCTAATGTTCAAGCTGCAATGGGAGAAAAGCCAGAGTTCTTGGATCAGCCAGTAAAATCTTTGCCTGGATGTTATATGCACTATGTACTCCATAGCTACGAAGCTGGAACTTTTAAGGGTATTGAAATCGATGAAAGTATCGCCAAGAATGTTTATCGTCAGGTAATCTATAAAAAAGAAGGTGACCCTGTAGAAGTATTCGATGGTGCAGGAAAAGCATTAGGAATTATCTTCCTTCACTTTGATACAGTGGAACAGATGGAGGATTTTTGCAAGAACTACAATTCATTAATTAAAGTAGTACTTAAATGAACGAAAAAAAAATAACTCCTATAGGAGGTTATTTCGAATTAGAACTTCCTCACTTTCCTGAAATTCATTCAGAAGCGATTGCTTTGAATAGTGGTCGTTTCTGCTTGGAATATATTTTGAGGTGCAGGAATTATAAGAAGGTATATGTTCCTTATTTTACTTGTGATTCTGCTATAGAGCCAATTGTTAAGCTTGGAATTTCATATGAGTTTTATCATATAGATAAAAACTATCGTATACTTGAAGATATCAACCTGCAGGAAAATGAAGCACTGCTGTACACCAATTATTGGGGATTGCATGATGACTATTGTTGGAAACTTGTAAGCAAGTATAAAAAACAATTGATACTTGATTATACTCAGGCTTTTTTCTCCAGACCGATAGAGGGGATAGATACTTTCTATAGTTGCAGAAAGTTCTTTGGTGTTCCTGATGGTGGTTATCTTTATACAGATGCAATAGCTGATTTTGAATTAGAGAAAGATGAGTCTTATACTCGTATGGATTCATTGGTGAAGCGTATTGATTTATCTCCTGAAGCAGGTTATGATGATTTCCATAGAACGAGTAAGGTCTTCCATGATTTACCAATTCGTCGTATGTCGAACTTTACCAAGCGAATGATGCAAGGAATTGATTATGGTAGTGTTGCTCAATGCCGTTTGGATAATTATAATGTTTTGTGTAAACATTTAGGTGGCAGACAACTCAATTATGGTGAAGTTCCTATGATATTCCCATTTGAGTCGGAGCAAGGTCAGGAACTTCGTAAGAAACTGATAGAGAACAAGGTCTTTGTAGCAAAATACTGGCCAAATGTAGATGAATGGGCTGGTCAAAATGCTTTAGAGACTTGGATGGCAAATCATATTCTTCCTTTACCAATTGATCAAAGATATAGTAAGGAAGAAATGAAAATAATAATTGACATTATCCAAAAAAATGAATAAAATGAAGAAAATATTAATTTTAGGTGGTAATCATATAGAGAAGGAAATAGTATTAAGAGCTAAAGAACTTGGGTACTATACAATTGTTACTGATAATCATGAGGACTGGTCTTTAAGTCCAGCTAAACAAATAGCTGATGAGGGATGGAATATTAGTTGGTCTGACATTGATTCACTTGAAGATGAGTGTATAAAAAGGCATGTAGATGGTGTGCTAGCAGGTTTCAGTGAGTTTAGAGTGGAAGCAATGATAAAACTATGCACTAGACTTAATTTGCCTTGCTCATTAAATATGCATCAACTTGATGTTACGAGGGATAAAATAATGTTTAAAGAAATATGTAGAAAAAATGATGTCCCAACAGTTCCTGAGTATTCTTTAGATAATGTAAGTTCTTTTCCTGTCATTATCAAGCCAGTAGACAGAGCTGGATCAATAGGAATCAATGTAGCTTGTAACAAGACAGAACTTAAAAAATACTATCAAGTAGCATTATCATTGTCGCCTTCTAAACAGGTTATCATCGAAGATTTTATAACTAATGGAATAAAGTTTGATGTGTATTATTATGTTCAAAATGGAACTCCTTATTTCCTTGGAAGTAGTGATACAATCATGTGTAAGGGAGATTTAGGTGCTAAAATACTTCAAAAATGTTGGCCGTTTAAATCTAAATACGAGGATGAATATCATAGAACTGTAGAACAGTCAGTATTATCTATGATAAAAAGTCTTGGAATAAAGAATACTTATGTTACTATGTCTGCATTTTATGTAGATGGTAAATTCTATTTTTTTGAGACAGGATTTAGATTAAGTGGTGAAATGTCATTCAATTATCAGGAAGCAAATTCAGGAATGAATTATATTAAAACCATGTTACGTTATGCTTTAGGAGAAGAAACTGACGATATTTATTATAACATTAAAACCTATAAAAAGAAATCTGTAGTATTAAATTATTTCGTTATAGACGGAATAGTTGAACATATAATTGGAGTTGATAAATTGAATGCTAATCCATGTATTTATGCTTTGAATCTTTATGTTCAAGAAGGCGATGTTGTTAATAATAATACGAACGTATTCAAAAAGGGTGCAATGATAACTATTGTAACAGATACTGAGACAGAACTTAAAGAAACAATAATTTGGGCTAATGAAACCTTTGATATTATTAGTACTGGTCAGAACTCCATGATATATGAAAAGGTTTCAAAAGAAGAAATTATAAACTATTATAACCAATAATGATAATGGGACTTATAAAAGAAATTATCCTTGAGAATGGTATTAGAATCATTCCAAAACCAGATTACGTATCGTATTCCGATATACAGAAATGCCTTTCTAAGGCACATGCTGTTAATGAAAAAAAGGATTGATTTATGCTACACAAAATCAGACTGTAAATACACTAATAGAAAAAACTAAAAGACTCTATAACTTATGTAGCTTTGACTCCTGAGAATAGTTATTGCAACTGCATCTGTACAGTTTAGAAAAATCAACTATTGGTATCATAATGGAGACATTGGACTACTGAAATTATTAGGTGTTCTTCCCGAATATTGTGGTATGAAACTCGCTCTTCTATTAGTGTTATTAATACGGCGTTTTGAAGTAAAAAGTAGAGGAATAGAAGTTCTTGTATCTGATAGTGCAGAAGAGAAAGTACCAATACGAAGTAAGCATCCAACCCCTATTTAGACGGTTAGCTTAAAAGGCATTACCTTTGTGCCGTAAACCTAAAAAATATTAGAATTATGGCAACGAGTTCAAAAGACATTGAGACTTTATGGAATCGCTATTCCAATGAAGTTAACAAGCAGGGTGTTTCAGTGGCACAGTTCTTTGAGTCCAATGGAATTCCTTATCATGTATTTGAGAAATGATACAAGAAGCGTATGCAACCTTCGTCAATTGTGGATTGTGTGGTATCAGGAACTCCTGATGATATTTCAGCCACAGCAACCGTACAGACTGCTCAGAATGTAAAGCAGGAGGCAAGACCCTCCATAACAGTCTCCTATATAAACATAGCTTTCTCAGATGAAGAACTTAATATAAAATATAATCAACATAGAAATGAATTGGTATAATAAATATAAGATATAAGTCCACTTAAAAAGTGGCAATTATTGAATATTTCAAATTATGCCTTCATTTGTCATAAGTGCTACTTCTCTGTAGATGGCTTTTACCATTCATCATTACGGCTATTATCATATCAATTATAATCACTACTGTCTCGTTTAGGTAAAAGATAACTCAGAAAATATATATCTAAAGATATTCATTATTTGACAAAACAAGGAGATGTAAACAGTCGATTATTGAATACGAGGTAATTTTTTTACATAGTTTTACGTTTCGTAAATTGAATGTGAATCTATTACAGAAAAAAACTAATGATTAACGGAATAATAGTGTTAATTGGATATAAATATTCTATTTATGGGGAACAAAGTACGTATATGGAGCGAATAAAAAATAAAATAAAAATAATGCAACAAGAATCTTTAAAAAATAAAACGATAAAAGGAGTAGGATGGAGTGCTGCCGATGCCTTTCTTGGGCAGGGAGTAACTTTCATCGTCGGTTTGGTGTTGGCACGCCTTCTCTCTCCTGATGAATATGGATTGATTGGTATTTGCTTGATCTTTACAACAGTCCTCAACGGCATTGTTGATAGCGGATTTAGTAATGCCTTAATTCGAAAGAAAGTCGTGACAGATGAGGATTACAACACAATGTTTATGACCAATATGGCAATTAGCATAGTATTGTATATTCTTCTTTTTGTAAGTGCACCTTTTGTATCTGATTTCTTTCATCGCGTAGAATTAACAGCATTAGTAAGAGCCACTGGATTGATACTCTTTTTTAATGCATTATCTATCACGCAGGTAACAATTCTAACAAAGAAAATTGATTTTAAAACCAAAACAAAAGCTTCTCTTGTTTCTGCTATAATTAGTGGAGTAATAGGCATTGCTTTGGCGTTTATGGGATATGGAGTTTGGTCTTTAGTAGCTCAACAACTTTCTAAGCAGTTATTATATACTTTATGCTTATGGGTATTGAACAATTGGTGGCCCAAGTTTACATTCTATAAGGATAGTTTTAAGTATATGTGGGGCTTTGGTTGGAAGCTCCTTGCTAGCGGTATTTTGAACAATGTATGGAACCAATTATATCAAGTTGTTATAGGAAGATGCTATACTTCTTCAACTCTAGGACATTATACTAGAGCTAATGAATATGCAAGCATATTTTCATCTAATCTTACATTAATAGTCCAGCGCGTTAGTTATCCTGTATTGGCAGAAATACAGGATGATAAGGAACGTATGGTTCAGGGATATAGAAAAGTAATCAAGGTTACAATGTTTGTTACTGCAGTATGTATGATTTCGTTAGGAGCTGTTTCAGAACCCTTGATATATACTTTAATTGGAACAAAGTGGTATGAGGCTGCAACATATCTTCCTTTAATATGTATATCAATGTCTTTATATCCTTTGCATGCTATCAATCTTAACATTCTTCAAGTTATAGGTAGAAGCGATATATTTCTTTATTTGGAAGTTTTAAAGAAGTTTGTTGGATTAGTTCCACTTGTAATAGGAGTTTTTTGTGGTATTTATTATATGCTATTGACTTCAATCTTCACTGGTGTTATAAGTTTATATCTTAATACTTGGTACACTGGCAAAACTCTGAATTATACTTTTTGGAAGCAGTTGCATGATATTGCACCATCTTATTTTACTGCATTGGTTATCGCCGTTGCCGTTTATTTTTTGAAGTTTTTGATGTTACCATGTTATGTGGTATTGGTACTTCAGATAATTGTAGGAATAATTGTCGGTTTAAGTATTAGTGAACTTCTTAAATTTGAAGAATATATTGAGTTAAAGTCGATTGTGATTAAAATGATAAAAAGAAAATAATTAAGATATGGAATATCCGAAATTTAAAGTGTGTGTAAGGTGTTTTACCTTTAATCAGGCAAAATACATAGAGGAAACAATGAATGGTTTTGTCATGCAACAAACAGATTTTCCGTTTGTTTGTTGTATAGTTGATGATGCTTCTGCAGATGGAGAGCAGGATGTAATTAAGAAGTATATGGATATGCATTTTGATTATTCTTCAAATTCAGTTTCATTCGAAAAAGAAACTGATTATGCATATATACATTATGCGCAGCATAAAAAGAATAAGAATTGTTATTTTGTAGTTTTGTTTTTGAAAGAGAATTTATATTCTAAAAATGAGGGTTTTAAAAAAAAAATGTATATTGCAGAATGGAGGGATAATTGTATCTATGAGGCGATATGTGAAGGAGATGATTATTGGATTGCCTCCTTTAAACTTAAAAAGCAGGTTGCCTATATGGATGAACATCCTTCTTGTGGTATGTGTTATACTTGTTGTAAATATTTTAGTCAAAAGCAAGGAGTATTTGAAAAAGAATCATGGGGTGGTCCATATACAGAGTTTAATGACTTGCTTAAAGAATGTACTGTACCAACTTTAACGGTTCTTTTACGTTTGAAAATGCTTAAACAATATGAGAAGGAGGGACATAATATAGGAAAAGGTTGGCTGATGGGAGATTATCCGATATGGCTATGGTTTTCTCATGAGACAAGCATCTATTTTTTTAATGATATTACTAGTGTTTATAGAGTGTTAGAAAATTCTGCTTCTCATTCTTCTGCATTAGATGTACAAGAAAAGTTTATTTATTCTACTTATGATATGCTCTCTTATTTTTGCAACTTATATAATTGCAAAAATATGTTGCCTTCTGATTGGCTGTATCAACATCTGTTTAATACTGCCGTTATGTATGGTGATAAAGATAAGGCTAAAGAGTATTATATAAAAATAATACATCCTACGATTAAACAAAAAATTAAATATAGAATTTGCTGTAATCTCTTTTTGTATAAAGTGTTTGCATCTCGTTTATTTTACACAAAATGATAATATCTAAAATAATATATTTCGTCACGATTTCACTAACGCTCTTGCTGTTTTCTCTGGTACCAAGAGTAAGATGTGATAAAGGCTTCATTTTAGGAAACCTATTAAAAGTATTTGTGTCAAGTTTTATAGTTTCATATCCATTATTTCTATTATTGGCTTCTCGTTATGATATAGGAACGGATTATGAAAACTACGAAAAGCTTTATACTTATTACATTCAGTCTGGTATTACAGGTTTCGAACCATTTTTTGCAAGTCTGTTTTGGATTGGGGATAATTATAATTTGAATTTTGATTCTTTTATTGTATTTACTTCCTTTATTTGTATTGTCATACCATTTGGCTATATAAAAAATTCTTTTCCAAAAAATGATGTTTTTTTAGCAGCTTTTACGTTGATAGTCTTGTTGTTTGGTTCATGGTTTAATATTATTAGACAATGTACTGCAATGGGTATTATATTAATTGCTATTCATTATTTAATTGAAAGAAAAATAATAGGTTATTTGTTTTTTATACTGTTAGCTTCATTATGTCATAGTAGTTCCCTTGTATTATTACCTTGCGTATTTTTCATAAGAATATTCAATAAGTCTATGAGCAAAGTAAAAGTTATAAAGCATTTGTCCTTTTTAGGTATCATATGTATATTATTGGTATTTTTGTATTTACGTTTTGGTGCAAATTTAGCTTATTATGATCATGTTGCAGGTGAGGAAGCTGATGGTATAACATCAAAATGGTTTCTGATTTTTTCTGCTTTTTTATATGCTCCAGAGTTTTTGTTACTTAAATATATTCTTAAGGAGGATAATAAATATTCAATATTATATGCATTGTTAATATTAGAATTTACTTGTTATTTATTTGGCCTTTATATGAATTTAGGTTATCGTATAGGACAATTATTTTCACTCGTTCATATTTATTTGCTTCCAAGAGTAGTTTGTTGTGCACAAAGACATAAAATAAAGTTTCTTAAACCATATATTTATTCTCTATTGGTTGTTCTTTTTTATTTTACGACATTTATTGCAAAATATAATGGCGTATATAACTATAAGTATAAAATTTCTATATTTAAAGAATTATTTCCAATTATATAACAATTTAGTTTTATGAATGAAAAGAAAATATCTATAATTACTGTTTGTTATAATGCCCAAGAAACAATTCAATATACTATTGATTCTGTTTTATCACAGCAATATAGTAATTTTGAATATATCATTATTGATGGGCAGAGTACTGATATGACGTGTTCTATTTTGTCTTCAATAAATAACCCCAAATTTAAATATATATCTGAGCCTGATGAAGGAATATACGATGCAATGAATAAAGCTTTAGGTATTGCAAGCGGAGATTTCTTGATTTTTTTAGGAGCTGATGATTTATTTTATTCTGATAAGGTCCTTCTTGATGTTGTACCTTTTCTAATAAAGCAAGATGTTGTTTATTATGGAGATGTTTTACTGAAAAGAGGTAGGAATCTCTATGATGGTAAATTCTCAAGATGGAAATTCGGATATAAAAATATTTGTCATCAATCAGTTTTTTATCCAAAAGGTATATATAAATCCCATTTATATGATAAAGATTATAGACTTGTTGCTGATTGGGTATATAACCTTCAATTGTTAAAAGAAGGGATTAAATTTGTATATATTAATCTGATTATTTCTATATATAATAATGAAGATGGTGCAAGTTCAAGCAATTCTGATATTAAGTTTTTGAATGATAGAAAAAAAATGATAATGTCTTCTGTCGGTTACTTTCCATATTATATCGGAAAAATGCTAAAAGTATACGATAAAATTAGGCGTTTGTTTTGTGCTTCTTTGTAAATCTTAGAACAAAATATTGTCTTTTCTTTTTTTTTTTTGATCCTTAATTTTAACATAATGATTTCTGTATGTATTGCAACCCATAACGGTGAGCGTTATATTGAAGAACAAATTATTTCTATACTTTGTCAGCTAGATAGTACAGATGAAGTTGTTATTTCAGATGATGGTTCTACTGATAAAACTTTAGACATACTCTGTAGCTTTCATGATAAGAGAATTACTATATATAAATATAAACAACCTTCAAAGTCAAAACATACACATGCTTATGTATGTAGAAATTTTGAAAATGCATTAAATCATGCTAAAGGTGATTTTATCTTTCTTGCTGATCAAGATGATTGGTGGATGCCTGATAAGGTTGAAAAATGTTTGTTGGCCCTGAAAAACAATATATTAGTTGTTCATAGAGCAGAAATATGTAATAGTAAACTAGAATTTTGTGGCCGATTAATGTACAATGATAATTTTGTTTTTAGAAATTATTTGTCTCTAAAAAATGGTAAGTATTATGGTTGTACCCTTGCTTTTCGAAGGGAACTTCTAGATATTATATTGCCGTTTCCTAAAAAACTCATGTTGCATGATCATTGGATTGGATGTTTGGCGGAACTGAAAGGGTGTGTATATTATGAAAAAGTTCCATTGATTAAATATAGATTACATGGAGATAATACATCAGGAGGTTCTTCACCAAATTCAATTTTCTTTCAATGCTGGTATAGAATATATATGTTCTATCATTTAATTATACGTTTTCTGTTAAAAAGATAATGAATATTTTCAAACCAAATTTATTCTCGTCAAACGAGGAAGAAGATGCGTTGTGGCAGAATGCCACAATAGTCTTTGATACTTCTGCTTTATGTAGCTTGTATGATCTTACTGATCATTATCGCCTGACTATGGTTTCTATTTTGTCTTCTTTAAAAGATAGAATTTGGATACCATATCAGGTAAAAGAGGAGTATTTGCGCAATAGGAAAAAAGCGATAACAAATCCGATAGTAGAGAAATATCGTCTTCCTGAAGTGACAAATAGTCATTTTGTAAAAGCTGTAAGAGAATGTATAAAGCAATGGGAAACTAATAAATATTATCATCCCTATATAGATTCTGACCAGCTTAAAGGTTTGAAAGATGAAGTAGAAGAAGCTAATAAGCATATTAGAGTAATCAAGACTTTAATCCAAGATCAGTATAATTCCAGAATCGCTGAAATTAAAAAGATTGCAGAAAATGATTCCTTGTTGGAACTTGTGAATAGCTTTAAGACAGGTTCTCCTTATTCGTATAAAACAATCTTAGAAATAATGAGAGAAGGAGACTTTCGCTATCGTAATCAAATTCCGCCTGGATATGAGGATGCAAAAGGTAAAGAAGGAATTCGTAAATATGGTGATCTGATAATCTGGAAATCTCTTCTTGATTATGCCAAAGAATCTTCTTGTGATATTATTTTTATATGTAATGACAATAAGAAAGATTGGATCCAACAAACTGGAGTAGATAAAGGTAAACCTCAGCCTGAACTTCTTGTTGAGTTTCAGGAAGAGACTGGTCGTAAGATTTTGTTTTATAAGCCTTCTTCGTTTATAGAAAAGCTTAAAGCTCTTTATGGTAAGAAGCCGGATGAACTTCCTCTTTTTGATGAATTGGATAATGTTGCCTATGCTCTTGGTCGTCTTGCTCATGAACGACAATTAATTCAAAGTCATTCTGGGGATAGAATTTATCTTCGATGTCAAAGTTGTGGGCATGAATTTTCTATTTGGACTGATGATTTATATTTAGATTGGGAATCATCAAGTTATGATGACCGAGAAATGGGTGAAGAAATTGAATGGTGTTCTGAATCGGGTGTAGATTGTCCTTATTGTGCAAACGAAATAAATTTATCGTTTTATGCATATGAGTATCCCGTAGGAATATTCAATGAAGGTCATGTTGAGAGTGATGGGGCTGATTTATTGAATGATCCAGATATTGAAAAGATTAGTCCGATATCTGATAACTTTAGTTCTTCTGATGTTTGTTGGAAATGTGGCGAAGAGGGAAGTGTTGATGATATGGGATTATGTGAGGGTGTAGATTAGAGTATGAGGAATATATAAATTCAAAAGATTAAAAAGCAGCCAAGTCTACCTGGAGACGCAATCTTGAAAAATCTTCAATTTAGCTAAATTGATAATCGGATGGTGTTCTTTGAAATAAAGATAGAAAAGATCTTTTCTTAGTGGATTCGGTATATTGTATACTTAATGCAAATAAAAACTTTTTTTTACTTAATATAAATATTAATTATGAACATAGCACTATTAACAGCTGCCGGTTCTGGTACAAGAATGGGGCAGGATATACCAAAGCAGTTCATGAATATAGATGATTGTCCTGTAATTATCTATACTATGCAAGCTTTTCAGAATCATCCTCAAATTGATACAATTGCTGTAGTTTGTTTAAAAGGATGGGAAATGGTTTTGAAAGCTTATGCTAGTCAGTATGGAATAACCAAGTTGAAATGGATATTTCCAGGTGGTGATAGTGGTTTTCAATCTATACGAAATGGATTATTAGGATTGAGAGAACAAGGTATAGGTGATGAAGAGGTTGTTATTATCCATGATGGAGTACGTCCTTTAGTATCAGAGGATATTATTTCAAATAATATTAAGATTTGTAACGAATATGGTTATGCTGTAACTGGACTTCTTTGTAAGGAAGTAATTATGGAATTTCATGCAGATAGACAGAACTTAAGTTATATTGATACTCCTCGTGAGCGATTGTGCCGTACTCAGACTCCTCATACTTATCATTTGGGGACAATTTTAGCAGCACAAGAAAAGGCGATTCAACAAGGTTTGGGTGGAAGTAAAACTGCTGCGATGTGTCAGATGGTTGGTCAGATTGGTATTGATGATCAACATTTGGTTTTAGGTTCAGAAAAGAATGGACTTAAATTGACTAATGTTGAAGATATTGAGTTGTTTAAAGCATTACGTCATGTGTCAAAGGCTCCATGGCTTAAATAATATTTTTATATAATGAAAAATTTTAAGAAACATATCCTTTATCAAGAGGATATTCATAATATTTTGAATACAATTGATACGGATGAACTGTCTGGAAAAACTTTTCTTGTAACAGGAGCAACAGGTATGGTGGGAGTAATGCTCATTGATGTTTTGATGAAAATTCCACTTACGAAGGTAATAGCTGTTGGTAGAAATAAAGAAAGAGCGCAAGTTAGATTGGGTGAATACTATGCTAAGTCTAATTTTAGTTTTATAGAACAGGATGTACAAGTTCCTTTTCCTGAAGATTTAAAGGTTGATTATATTATTCCTTTAGCGAGTAATACTCATCCACTCGCTTATTCTCAATTTCCAATAGAGACAATGCTGATAAATATAGAAGGAGCACGCAATGCTTTGGATTTAGCAGTTTCTTGTAATGCGTCTGTTATTTATCCCTCCAGTGTAGAAGTTTATGGTAATTCTATAGATGGATGTTTTTTTTCAGAAAATTACAATGGACGATTGAATTTAGAGAATTCTAGAGCTTGTTATTCTGAATCTAAACGTACATGTGAGGCATTATGTCAATCATATAAATCAGAGCGTAATGTTAAAGTTAAAATTGCTCGTTTATGCCGTATTTTTGGTCCAACTATGTTGTTGTCTGATACAAAAGCTTCTTCTCAGTTTATATTGAAAGCAATAGCAAATGAAGACATTGTTTTAAAAAGTGAAGGTATTCAGTTTTTTTCTTATACATATGTTGCAGATGCAGTAATAGGTTTATTAACCATTCTTTTGAAAGGTGAAATAGGTGTTCCATATAATGTTAGTAGTGAAAAAACTAATATACATTTAAAAGATTTTGCAGCACTTTGTGCAGAAGAAAATGGAAAGAGAATAATATTTGATTTGCCTTCAGATACTGAGAAAAAGGGATTTAGTATTGCGATGACAGCTATTCTTGACAATAATAAAATAAAAACTATTGGGTTTGAGCCTAGATATGAAATGAGGGATGCTATTCATCGAACTATAGAAATTTTAAAATAATAACTTATGAAATCAGAAAGTCAGATAATGAGTGAATTGTCACATAAGAGTGACTATTTAAGAGAATTGTCTCCTGAGGAATCCGCTCAACTTAAGAGTGCAATTCTTGATATATATAAAGATGTTGCAGCTCTATGCGATAAGTATGAGCTAACATATATGATGTCAGGAGGTACTTGCTTAGGAGCTGTTAGGCATCAGGGGTTTATACCTTGGGACGATGATCTTGATGTAATGATGCCTCGTGCTGATTATAATGTGTTGCTCGATTTGTTGGAAAATGGAGAATTAGGTGAAAAATATGAATATACTTATCCAAATAAAAGCTCAGATGCAAACACTGTATTCTTGAAAATCTTTAGAAAGAATTCTAAAGATGTTGAAATTCATAATGTTACGTCTCCTTTTCCAAAAGGTATATTTATGGATGTTTTTCCATTAGATGTAGTTCCTAATAGTATTTGGGGGCAGAAGATAAAGGGATTTATAGCAAATAGTATTCAGTTTATATCTATTTGTAGACTTTATACACAATATCCTAGTCCTCAATTGAAGGAATTTATGGGCCTGGATTCTAGTTTAAAGAAGCGATATGTTTTTAAAAAGATAATAGGTACTTTGTGTGGTTTTGCATCTCATAGTAAATGGATATATTGGTTTGATAAGTTTGTCGCTTCTTCCAAAAATGGTAATCAATGGGGTATTCCAACTGGACGTAAATATTATAATGGTGAAATATTTGCTAAGGATGTATATGTTCCTGTTACAAAAGGCTCTTTTGAAGGATTGCAAGTCAATCTTCCTCATCAGACAGATAGATATCTAAGAAATCTTTATAATAATTATATGGAATTACCTCCTTTAGAGAAGAGGGAAAGACACTTTATTTGTGAATTTGAACTTCCAAAAGAATAGTTTGATATGAAAATTGCTGTAATAATGTCTCTTTATCTTAATGATAATGTTGACTATGTTTCGCAAGCTATAAATAGTATATTGAATCAAACATATTCTGATTTTGACTTTTATATTCAATATGATGGTCATATAAAGGATGAAGTTGATTTATATCTCTCCTGTTTATCAGATACTAGGATTCATATCTATAAAAGGGATGAAAATAAAGGATTAGCTAAATCGCTGAATGAGTTGTTGTCTGTTGTTATGCCCTTGGACTATCAATTTATAGCACGTATGGATGCTGATGATATTTCAACCCCGGATCGATTTGAAAAGCAAGTTAATTATTTGCAGAATCACCCAGAAGTAGATGTGGTAGGTGGAGCTATCAATGAAATTGATGAAAATGGCATGAATAGAGGAAAAGTTACTTCTTATCCTTGTACATCAGAAGAGTGTCGTGCTTTCTTTGCAAAACGAAATCCTGTGGCTCATCCAACAGTAATGTTCAGACGTAGCTTTTTTGATAAGGCAGGTTGGCTTTATCCTACAGATTATGTTCGTAATGAGGATACTAGATTATGGCATGAGGGATATAAGCACGGATGTAAGATAGCTAATATACCTGATGTTGTTCTTAATTTCCGAATGACAGATGATATGTTTAAAAATCGACGCAATGGTAAGGAGTTTGCTAAAAGCCAATTGAAGTTGCGTCTGCAAATCAAGAAAGATTTGGGCTATGGATTTATGGCAGTAGTTTATGCCTATGCTATGTATTGGTTGATGATATCGCCAAGTTGGTTGTTAAAGCTTGCATATAAGGTATTAAGATAATTTTTGCTGATATGATTTTCAAAAGATTATTTGATATAATAGCATCCCTATTGGGATTACTCTTGATATGGTGGATATTCCCACTAGTGGCTTTTCTTATTCATAAGAAGATGCCGGGAGGTTCGGCTTTCTTTGTTCAGAAGAGAGTGGGAAAGGGTGGTAAGTTGTTTAAGTGTCATAAGTTCCGCTCGATGGTGGTGAATCATAATGGTTCATCGGTATCGGTAGCGGGTGATAGTAGAATTACTCCATTTGGTGCGAAGCTTCGCCATTATAAGATTGATGAGTTGCCGGAACTTTGGGACGTGTTGATAGGTAACATGAGTTTTGTGGGACCTCGTCCTGATGTTCCTGGTTATGCTGATAAACTGGAGGGTGATGACAGGGATGTGCTGAAGCTTCGTCCTGGCATCACTGGTCCTGCGACTTTAAAGTATCGCCTGGAGGATGAAATGATTTCTGAGTATGTGGCAAAGAAACAGGCAGAGGGAGATAATCGTCCTATGCAGGAAATAGCTACTGAGTATAATGACAAGGTGATGTACCCTGATAAGGTTCGCCTTAACTGCTATTATTATCGTCATTACTCCTTCTGGAAGGATATCGAAATGATATTCGCTACCGTGCTGGGTAGAAAAGTGAAGTTTGCTGGGGAGGAAGTATAGTTCTTCATGGATGAAATTTTGAAATTAGATAGAATATCGATATCTTATGTAAGGATTAAGTTTAAATCGTAAACAATATCTCATATGGTGGATAATTCTCGAGGCTTTCAAATTGATTATAGTTGTAAACTTCCTAATAATGGAGTGTATTTTAGAGTCAACGTGACAGATACGCTAATTTCACTTAGGACAATTTTTGAGTCATTGATTGATGAAAGTTGGATTAATAGTTTTTTTCCAGAGAATGATTGGCTTCATACTTCGGTATTGAGTAGAGTGCAACCTACAGTGGAGGCTATTAGAGAGGATTTTGATAATGGTATTAATCCTACAGTGAATAGAGATACTGGTGAAAAAATGGTTTCTGAAATATCGCGTAAAATCCTTGTTGAAGATTGTGGACATTGGAGCATTCCACTTGCTGAATTATACAAGCAAAAAGTAGGTGGAAATCCAGGGTTTGATTTTCATACTGTTGCAGAAAAGCAGATTCTTATGTTTGGTGAAGCTAAATATGTGAAAGATGCGACACCATATATTAATGCAATGACGCAAATTACTGATTTTATCGCTAATAAGAAAGATATGAAAGATTTGTATGAACTCCGTAGTTTTATGCCTTCAGAAGTGCCTCTAAATAATGCTGGCAATGGTATAAAAGGATATGTGGCTGCATTCTCGACTAATGGGAAAACAGATGAATATATTATAGGCAAAGTTGTTAGCCATCAAACATATCAAATCTTGTCCAAATATTCTTTATTTATTGTAATCGCAGTGAATTTATGAAACTTTTTGATTTGAAAAATGAAAATAAGGCAAGAGAAATTCTTGTGTCTATTCTTGCGCACATTTATAAAAAAGGTCCTGTGTGCTCTCAAGATTTAGAAGTTTTGTCTTATATCTCTATTTTCCATCCACAAATAATGTCTGAATATATAGATGATATTATTCTCTATCTTGGTGCATTTTATAAAGCAGTTGAAACTACAAAATCATTGCAGGGATATGCTCTACAGTTATTTAAAGAGATAATACACGATCGATGTCATGATAATTTTACTCCTGTGCAAGCGAGTATCCTGTTGAATGGCTTGAATAATCAGATATTTAGTTTCTCTGCTCCGACGAGTACTGGTAAATCTCATGTTTTATTTTCGTTTATTGAACAAAGTCCTTGTGATGTGGTTGTGGTTGTTCCTTCAAGGGCACTCATAAATGAATACTATATAAGACTTTGTGAAGAAATACCGGATAAGACAGTGAATATTCTTACATATGTAGATAAGATCAATACTCAAAAGTGCAAAAAAAATATTTTTATCTTGACTCCTGAAAGGTGTAAGGATCTGTTTAGACTGAAAAACCAGTTTAATGTAGGAATTATTCTTTTTGACGAAGCGCAGTTGACTGATGAAAAAGGAAAGAGAGGATTATTTTTTGATTCAATCGTTAGGAGATGTAGTAGGGAGTTACCAGATGCTAAAATGCTTTTTGCTCATCCTTTCATAGAAAATCCTGAAGCGCAAATTGATAAAAATAGATTATCTAAAGAAAAATCTTCATATAAGCATTATACACAAAAAAATGTTGGGCAAATCTTCGTATGTGAAAAAGAAGAGGGATCTTTTAGTTATTTCGGTAGTGACAGTGAAATACTGGGAACAAAGCAGGTGAAATGTTTGAAAGATCCAATAGAAGAATGTATTAATAAAGGAGGGACTGTCTTATTTTATGTATCGAAGAATTCTATTATTAATAACAGTTATTTAAATTCATTTCAGAAGTATATTGATTTATGCCTAGAGTTAAACGACCCTAATATACAGGCTTATATAGATGAACTTCGAGACTTAACAGGTGGAGGTACTATTGCTTATATGAATTACTATTCTCAGATGCTTGCCTTATTAAAGCGTGGTATTGTGATTCATCATGGGTCACTTCCTCTACATGCAAGAGTTTTAGTGGAGAAGTTCACTAGAGCTGGCTATTGCAAGATTTGTTTTGCTACATCTACATTAGAGCAAGGAATTAATATGCCATTTGATATTGTCTATATTGATAGATTAGAAGCGTCTAAAAGTTTATCTGTTAAAAACCTTATTGGGCGTGCTGGTAGATCTACTATGGCTAGAAAATTGGATTATGGGATGGTTATTGTTGCATCTTCAAAAGTTCCTAAACTTAGAAAAATTCTGAAAGGTAAGGTTGAGATAAGTTCTGTATCTCAGTTCGATGTTCAAGATGACAACTTGGATGATGAATATAAAGAATTTAAAGATGCTATTGTGCACAATACTTTTTCTGCTCAATTTAATTTAACTCAGAATAAAGTTGAAACATTGTCTAATAAGAATCTTGATGTTTTATTAAAAGATATTCTTGATATATTCTTTGAAACATTTCATGATGGGATATTTAAGCTGGATTCTAATGATAAGGAGAATATAATCTCTTCGTTTACACAATTATACGAAAAGTATTTAGGTCGCAGTCTTGCGTATGGTGAAGTTAGTGTCTTTAGAACTGCTATATCAATAATGATTATGAAAATTCAAGGCAAGACTTTTAGCAATATTTGTCGGCAAAGATATTCATATGTGAGTAAAATGAAGACAAGAAGAAAAATAGAGCGTATAGGTAATTCGACAGAAAAAATATCTGCTAGTTTTACTCAAAGATATAAAGACTTGCCAAATAGTGATTTGAATTATCCTATTCCCCTGTTTCCGCAGGGTACTAAAGCCAAGGATGTTGATTATGATATCATAACATATGATACTTATGATTACTTAGATAAACTGATAAATTTATATTTGTCGGATATCTTTTATGCTGCGTTTTATAAGTATAATGAACGAAATTCAGATGATAGGGCAATAAAGATGGCCAATCTCATAAAATATGGTACTTTTACAGAAAAGTATATTTGGATGTTACGATACGGAATTTCATTTGAAAATATAGATATTTTAGATCCTTATATAAAATCAATTAATGAGGAAGGTGTTACTGTGTATGCCCAGTTTTATGAACTTCCTCAAAAACAAAGAGAATGTATTGCTAGGTATATTGACTAAGATACATTTCGTAAAATGAATGAATTTTATGAATGGCTGAAACCTCGGATTCCTGTGGAGTATGTGATCATCTCCTTTCTTGTGCTTTCTGTTGCAATCGTGATTGGGATGCTGGTGATGAAAGGGAGTAGGGCGAAGAGGTTCGTGCTAGGGGCTTTGCTTGCGGAATATTGCTTCCTGATACTTTGCTCTACCGTGATTTGTAGAGCAAGTCGTGGGGAACGGCATATTGAGTTGGTTCCATTTTGGAACTATCTTGATATTTGGAATCAGGTGGATTATCCTGCAGACTTGATTGAAGTGCTGCTGAATGTCGCACTCTTCGTGCCGATAGGATTGCTGCTTGGAGGACTTGGTTTTAAAACCAAGAAAATCCTCTTATCGGGAATCTGCTTATCGGGGATTATTGAGGTTTCACAATTTGCCTTTTGCAAAGGGCTTTGTGAAACAGATGATGTAATGCATAATAGTGTGGGGG
>ENA-OVGE01001238-OVGE01001238.1-human-gut-metagenome-genome-assembly--contig:-NODE-1238-length-20535-cov-3.917676_pt1 | contig 20535 bp, 20 predicted proteins | sample MGYA00237769_ERZ505417 | MGnify/ENA primary metagenome ERZ505417 (study PRJEB26158, sample SAMN06016403) | human gut metagenome | biome: human gut; feature: ankylosing spondylitis patient; material... | reverse complement strand
TAAAAAAATAAAACAATCTTATTTTCATTCTCTTTTAAAAAAAATAAGAAATTAATAAGATTGTTTGAAAAATCAAGTATTTTTATTGTTATATTCAATAATACTGTTTATAATCCGAAGCTTACTGTTAATGCGTGGTCAACCTTGCCCATATCCGTATTATCAAGGCTTCCCATTTTTTCCTTAAGTCGCCTTTTGTCTATTGTTCTCACTTGTTCCAAAAGCACAACGCTGTCCTTTGCAAGTCCGCAATTGCCTGCATCAACCTCAATATGCGTTGGAAGTGCATTTTTATCCTTTTGCGATGTAATAGCAGCGGCAATAACGGTCGGTGAAAACTTATTTCCCACGTCATTTTGAACTATCAAAACAGGTCTTACTCCGCCCTGCTCACTGCCTACAACGGGACTAAGGTCTGCATAGTAAATTTCGCCTCGTTTAATAAGCAAAATAATCACACCTTTGTACTGTTAAATATCTTTAAGGCTTTACCTTACGTTATTATGATTACCTGATTTAATCATTTTTAAACATCACATTCCATTATATGTAAATAAAAATATTATGGCAAAAAAGAATATTAAACATAGAATAAAGAGTAAATCTATACAGAAAGGTGAATTTTATGGAAAAATATACAGAGCTTTTCAAGCCCTCTTTTTTAAAAAACGAAATGCGTCCGGCTATTCCTGTTGACGCAACTCCGACCATGGCATATATACCGCTCCAGCTTGATTTAATGAGCTATGAAACAGACAAAGCACTCAACGCAGGCACGCTCTTTCCAACTCTTGATAAACCGTTTTTAGGCAGGAGGGCAAAATAATGGAAAAGAAAAAACTTTTGAAAAGACTTTCAGCCCTTGGCTTTGCAATGTATGAATGCCGACTTTACTGCGACACCCACCCAAACGACACCGAAGCACTCCAAATGCTCAATGATTACAAGAGCAAGTACGAGGCAGTTAAGGAAGAATTTGAAAAGCAGTACGGTCCGCTGACTTTAAACGGCTTTAACAGCGACGAATGGCTTAAGGACCCGTGGCCGTGGGACATCGTCGAATGAAACTACGTACTTGAATGAATTTCTGCGAAATTCATAGTAAGTACTCCGTTCCATTCTCCTCTCAAAATCTGTCGTACGGTAGTGCGTCAGATTTTGTATTTTAGACGAGCGAATGAGAAGAAAATGCGTAGGGGCGACCAATGGTCGCCCCCCTTATTTAAATATTATATATTTGTTGACTAATTGATGTATTACAGCTTGCTGTTTTCAATAGTTGAGTTAAGCTTCGTGCCATTTTCGTCAACTGACCAACTATCACCTAAATTGATAACTGAAGCATCAGTCAATTGATTTTCTTCAATAGAATAGACATTCGGAAATGCAGCCTTTACTCCGACACAATTCACTCCGTTATTCAAATAGTAACAATTTTGCGGTTCAGGAGCGTTTGAAAAAAAGTCACATATAATTGCTCCGCTTTGATTTGTTCCGTTTATGGTGCCTGTGTTTATACAGTTGTAAAGCGTTGCCAAATAGCAACCTCCGGCTTGAATGCCACCGGCATTGACACCTGAAATTGAGGCAAAATTTCCGCAATCGCTCAAATCATAACTTTCCACAGTGTAGCCGATAACACCTCCTACGTATTCACAATTATCGGACATAATTGAACCATAATTAGCGCAAGAATTTATGGATGCCATATGACCGTGACCGACGGTTTTTGTGTAACCTTTTGTATAATAGCCTGTTGCACCGATTATACCGCCGCAAAAAAAATTTGCATTATTGTCTTCGTCGTCTTTTGCGATCGGAGAATCTATACTTATTTTACCGTAGTTATCACAAGACCTGATATTACCGTAACCTATTCCAAGTATTCCACCGATTTTTGTTGAGCTTGCTTCTTCACTTTTTATACTAATATCACCTTTATTTACTGCATTAAATAATTCAAAAGCGGGAAAATCTTCATCAGATGAATTTTGTTGATAAATACAGCCTACGATTCCGCCTACATCAGTATAACATTTTCCTTCACATATTATTTTTGCTTCATTTACAATATCAGACATTGTGACAGTAGCAGTTTTACATCCGGGTTTAACGGTACCTGCAATAGCACCAAATTCAACATAACAGGTATGATGTATTTCACCTTTAATTTTGACATTTGTTATTTCTGAAGTAGCGTTTTCGGAATAGCTTGTTGTAATGGAATTTGCCAAAACTCCTATACCGCTTGTCCAAGTTCCATCATCTCTCACATATGTTGTTTTGCTTATGTTTGCAGAAATGGTTATATTAGATATTACAGCATTTGTTGTTGTATCGAAAAAACCGTTTTCAAAATGGTAATTTAGAATTTCGTAGTTATTACCGTCAAATGTTCCTTGAAAATTTATTCCATTCCAACTATCTATATTACTCATGTCAATATCATTCATAAGTATGTATTGACCTGTACTTGAATTTCTCAGATAATCAAAATCTTCTACGGTATATATACCTATGTAACCCTCGGGAACTGTTTCATTATGTAAAGTAGTTTCCTGCGTTATATCTGTATCAGTATTATCTTGATTCGGTTCGCTTACATCGCCGGCGCATCCTGAAAAAATAACAATAAAAAATAATAATGTTAAAAACAAACTGAAGATTTTCTTCATTATAATCACCTCGTTAAGATTATAACCTATTTCAGGTTAAAAGTCAATAACCTATATTAGGTTAATTTATAATCATTCTCTGGAGGGGGGTGATTAATATGTATAACCGTATTCGTGATTTACGGGAAGACCAAGACTTAAATCAAACGCAGGTTGCAAAAATGCTGGGAATGTCTCAAACGGGATATTCAAAATATGAAACGGGTGAAAATGACATTCCAACAATTATTCTTATAAAACTCGCAGATTTTTATGATGTTTCTGTTGATTATCTCCTTAATCGGACCGACAATAAAAGAACGAACAAATAATTAAGAAATCAGCTTTTTACTGCAATATAAAAAAATAGAAATATCATTACAATACGATGTTTTAAATATTTGACTAAAATAAAGCCGCCTTAGGTATACACTTTCCTTACGAAGAGTGTCCCGAGGCGACCTTTCTTATTACACATTATTTCGTTTTAACTGTTTTGGCTTTTGACCAAGAGGAATAAACTTTTTTACCGTTTACCATCTTATAAGAGCGCATACGAACGTAATATTTTTTCTTTTTCTTAAGCTTTTTAACCGTAAGTTTCGTTGTGCTTGATTTTTTTATATTAACTTTCTTTGCTTTTTTAAACTTCTTGCTTGTTGAATACTGAACCTGATATCCTTTTACATCTTTTATCTTCTTCCATTTAAGTATAAAAGACTTTTTGCCTTTTTTAAGCGACTTAATTGTCGGCTTCTTAGGCTTGGAAGCGCTTTTAAGAGTGGAAGTTGACGATGAGGAATTACCGTTGGGAGTAACTGAATTAACTACCGTCTTTGTAGGCTCTTGATATCCGTTTACATAAGTTTTAGTTACATTATCACTGTTCCAATACCAAGCATCTTTACTTGCTCTAAAATTATTAATCATAGCAAGAACAGTTCTTGCGTTTGTTTGTTCAAACTTAACATTAACGCTTGTTTTAACACTCGTTGAAGTTATATTAGGTGTAAGATTAGAAACAACAACGCTGTTATCCGACATTAACGAAACAGAAGCGTTAGAATCATTAGCCGCCGTCGCATTTGTATTGCTTACGGTTGTGCCGAACTCCTCTGCCCAAAAATGGATATACTTTGCTCCGTCAAAATAATAAATATGAGCAATGCCTACTGCGGTATAGCGAGGGTCAAGCATTGCACGTCTGTGACCCTGACCGGCATAATGTTCATTATCTTCACGCCAAGCGTTGTGAACAGCTGCGGCATTATCAACTGTATTTTGACCTTGATAAGTAATTTGAGCAATATTTTCACCTTTGCCGTTTGAAGTATAGCCGTAATCGCTGTAAGTGGTAAATACGCTTGAGCCGTTAGGCCTTTTGTGCTCATAAAGATAAACAAGTTCACAGGCTCTTTGCATGGCAATTTTTTCAAGAGTATAGTCATACTTAAGCGGCTGAGCGATAGTTTGAGCATTTGATACAAAAGCAACGGAACAAACACTCAACGCCATAACAAGTGATAAAAATATACTAATCAGCTTTTTCATTTCATTCTCCTTTATATAATATTAGGCGACTACTGCAAAACAGATAATCGCCCCAACTCATTATATTACATCTTTGAAATTTCGTCCCTAAAAGCCTCAACGCTGTCGAAAGCCTTATAAACGGACGCAAAACGAACATAGGCAACCTCGTCAATATTTTTAAGCTTTTCCATAATAAGCTCGCCTATTCTTGCCGAAGTAACCTCACGGTCAATAGCAGACTGAAGCGTAGCCTCAATCTCAGATATAGCGGTTTCAAGCTCGTTGATAGTGACAGACCTTTTTTCGCACGCACGAAGCATACCCTTTAAAATCTTGTTTCTGTCAAATACCTCACGGCTTTTATCCTTTTTAATTACGATAATAGGAACATCCTCAATAACCTCATAAGTTGTAAAACGCTTAGAGCATCTGAGACATTCTCTTCTTCTTCTGATTCGCTCGTTTTCATCAGTCGGGCGGGAATCAATAACCTTGCTTTCCTCATAGCCACAAAACGGACATCTCATAATTAATCATCCTCCATATTTGATGATAATTAATTATAACACAATATATAGATAATTGCAAGTATTTTAACTTTACACCAATATATAGTTAATGGTTAGCGTTTTTTAACTCATCTTCCTTTTTATTGTATAAGAACATCCAAATCGCCATTGAGCAAATAATTATATAGCCCAAAATTGACCACAAGTCAGGAAGCTGATGGTTGAGCAAAAAATAGCCGCCTATTGCCGTAAAGATAACATTTGAATAATCATAAACGCTGATTTTACTGCTTGGAGCAAAAGTATAAGCGGAGGTGATGCCAAACTGTCCTCCTGCTGCGCACACACCCACAAGAATTAAGCATATCCACTGCTTTGCCGTCATGGGAGTAAATTTGAAAATCAAAAACGGCGCCGTGCAAATCACGGAGAAAAGCGAAAAGAAAAACACAGTAAACGTTCCGTTCTCGCCCTTATTTGCCATATGCCTTACACAAGTATACGCCGCACCTGCACCGACGCCGCCCAAAAATCCGGCAACACTCGGTAAAAGCTCGACATTTGAAAGAGTAGGTTTAATTACAAAAAGCGATCCTGCAAATGCAATCGCAATAGCAAGCGCCTGCTTAGGCTTGAATTTTTCTTTAAGAAATATATATGAAAAAACGAGCGTGAAAAAAGGGCTCATTTTATTAAGCATAGCCGCATCGGAGGTTGATGACATCTTAGTTGTTGCATAGAAATTGCCTATCATACCGGAAAGACCGAGAGATGAGCGTAAAATGTGATATTTAATACAACCCTTATGCGGCTTAAATGGTTGCTTACTTTTTGCAAGAGTAACAGTGGCAATAGCAAGTGCAACAAGGTTTCTGAAAAAGACCTTTTGCATAACAGGAGCATCACCTGACATATTGATAAAAATACTCATTCCGCTGAAGCTCAATGCGGAAAAAAGTATACACATTATACCCTTGGCAGTATTATTAGTTTTTTTCATATCGTTTCCAAATAAGCCTTACTTTCTCTTAATTCCTTTTCAACGTCAAAGCCGAGAGAATATATTTCCGTCATATAAACGCCCTGATAATTTGCGCTTTCAAGGATATTTTTCATTTTATTATAATCAAACGTGCCCTTCCCCGGAGGCAAGCAATCACGCTGTGCATTATTATCGCTTATATGCATATGAACAATTTGATTTTTAAACTCCTCTAAAAATTCAAACGTGTTTTGCCCTGCTCTTACAGTCTGTTTAATATCAAAAACCATATAGAAGTCATCGCCGAGAGCAGCCCTCAATTTCTTGCAAAAATCAATGCTCTCACTTTTAAATCTGTTTACATTTTCTTGGCAGACGGTTACACCCTCACGCTTTCCGATTTCAATAAGCTTGTTAAACCTGTCAAAATATCTTTCATCCGGAATAGGAATTTTAGGGTGTGCAACCGCACCGTGAATAACAACATATTCAGCGCCTAAAACTGCGGCAGCATGACACGTTTTATCATAAATAGAAATAAAGTCATCAAACCGTCTTTGATAATCGGTAAAAATGCAAGAACTTTCCATAAAGCTCGAAAACGGATGAACAGACACAATATCTGTTCCTCCGTCTTTAGCAATGGTGTTAAGTTGTTTTAAAAAAGGTTCTTCAAGCTCTGAGGGTGCGTTCATGAACACCTCGGCATATTTATACCCAAGCTCGCATACCTTTTTAAGCGCCTTTTCCGTTTCAAGCGGATAAAAACACGCTGTTGACGCACCAAATTTCATATCATTAACCCACAAGCTTTTCAATGCAAGCAATTTGAGTACAAATGCAAAGAAGCTCTGCCGCCATATCTAATTCATCGATAGGAGGGAACGACGGTGCAATACGAATATTACTGTCACTCGGGTCGAAACCGTACGGATATGTTGCACCTACGCTTGTAAGCGTTACACCTGCCTGCTTGCAAAGTTCGCCCACTCTTTTAGCGCAGCCCGGCATAACATCAAGGCTGATGAAGTAGCCGCCCTTTGGATTAAACCAAGAAGCAATACCCTTGCCGCCGAGTTCATTTTCAAGATGATTCAATACCATATCAAACTTCGGCTTAAGAATTGCAGCGTGCTTTTTCATATGAGAAAGAATACCGTCTGCATTCTTAAAGAAAGCAACGTGGCGCTGTTGGTTCATTTTATCATAACTGATTGTTTCAACATTAAGTCTTTTCTTAATTGCGGCAATATTGTTGTCGCTTGCAATAATAGCAGAAACACCTGCACCTGGGAATGTGATTTTAGAAGTTGAGCAAACTTCAATAACCATATCCTCGTTATTATATTTAGGAAGAACGTCAAAAATATTTAAAAGTTTATCGCCGTTATCGGTAAGCTCGTGAACGCAATAAGCATTATCCCAAATAATTCTAAAATCCTCAGCGGCAGGATTTAATGCTGCAATACGCTCAACAACCTCATCGCTGTAGGTAATACCCTGAGGGTTTGAATACTTAGGCACGCAAAACATACCCTTAACGCTTTCATCCTCAATAAGTTCCTCAATAACATCCATATCAGGGCCGTTTTCAAGCATAGGAACATTAATCATTTTGATTCCGAAATGTTCGCAAATTGTGAAATGCCTGTCATATCCCGGAACAGGACATAAAAACTTAACCTCGTCAAGCTTTGACCAAGGAGTTGAACCTGCACCCTTAACATAGCACTGAGCAATATAATCAAACATAAGATTAAGACTTGCCGAAGGGCCTATAACAACATTCTTTGCGTCAACGCCCATTAACTCTGCAAAAAGAGCTTTACAGCTTGGAATACCGTCAAGAATGCCATAGTTTCTGTAATCAACACCGTCAACAACATAATCCTTGCAATCAAGCATACCCATAGAAAGGTTAAGCTGTTCTTTGCACGGCTTACCACGGCTCATATCAAGTTTGAGATTCTTAGCCTTAAAAGCGTTGTATCTTTCATCAAGCGCCTTTTTTTCATCAAGGAGCTGTTCCTTTGTCATTTCAGAATAAAGCATTATATTTCCTCCATAATTTCAAATACAATATATTTCACCATATATTTTACCACACAAAAGCGTTTTTTTCAAAGTGCAATAGAGAGAATATTAGACGTATATGCTCATTATTATTATTTAATTTATACAAAACAAATATATTTGATTCTGATTTTTATTTCACATCAATAAATGAACAATAGATATTTTTGATATCTTCTTCTGTTAATTTCAGCGGAAAATTTTGAAGCCTTTGGATATTAACGCCGTGGATTGTTTCGTCGAACTGTGCTTTAGTCATAGTTAAATCATCGAAAAGCCCCAATTTTGAAAGAAAATTAATAAAGCCGTCAGCGTCAAAACCTGTGATTTCTCTTGTTTCTTTCATTAATTCGTTAAGCTTGTTGCTTTCTTCCATAAATTTCCAAATATACGCAAGACTGACTGCCACTGCTCTGCCGTGGTGAAACCCTTTTAATTTATGAAGCTTATAGCTGAAAGCGTGCGGCGCAGTGGTTCTTGCAAGATTAATTGCCTTTCCTGCAAGCATACTGCACTCAAGCATAGGCTCAAATGTGCTGTCATCATTTTCAATATACCTTGCAAAATTATCATTAAAAAGGGAAAGTGCTTTTTTGCTGTATTTTCTGCTTTCGTTCGTTGCATCAACCGACCAAAAAGCCTCGACACTGTGGCAAAATGCATCAAGTGAGGTGACAACCTTTTGCTCATAAGGCAAAGATTTAAGCGTGGTATAATCAAATATTTGGAAATTCGGGATTATGGAATAATCACTGACAGACTCCTTATCCTTATTTCTATACAAAACGGAAAAACGAGTGACCTCTGCTCCCGTTCCCGCCGTAGTTGGCACTGCCAAAATATCAAAATCAAGTTTTGAATAAAATTTAATTCCCTTAGCAGTATCAATCGCACTTCCGCCACCTACCGCAACAACAAAATCGCACTCATTTGCTTTATATGCTTCAATTCCATTTTCAACAGAGCTTACCTCCGGGCACGGCTCAAACGAAGTAAAGCTTACACTTTTAATATTAATTTCATCAAGGGCTTTACGGTAACCATATCTGTCATAATCCTTCGAGCAGACAAAAAGGACCTTTTGAGGATTTATTTCAAGCATTTTATTTTTAAACTCATTAAGAAAAATCTGATTATTATATTTCATAGCACACCTCTTAAATTTTATATTATAAGTTTAACATAAATAAGCAAAAAAATAAACCTCCCTGCCACACAAATGAAGCAAGGAGATTTAATTATAACAAAATTTTATTTAGCCAAACTGCCGACGAGCATCATATAATCGCCGATTTGAACACCGAATTCGGGAGCACCCTCCATAATAAGCTGCTTATTAGCAGTCATTTGGAACATATCACCCGTGCCGAGCAATATTTTGAGAGCAGAGGTTGCGCAGTCGAATTTCATACAGAAAAACGGCTTTGCACGTTTGTATTCTCCCCTGCCTGCTCTTGACTTGCCTGCCTTAACACGCATATATGCAGTACATTCCGGATGACCTTCAACCGCCCATTGATAGCAACGGTCAGGGCTTTTAAGTGCCCAATCGTGAACTTGCGGATGGCCCATTTTATTAAGCTGTGAAATGCCTGAGGAAAGCAAATAGAAATAAAGCTTGCAAAGAAGAAGCGAAAGCTCCTCATCATCCTCAGGTGGCGTTGAAATGCTCAAAAGCGATGACATTTTCAGCAAAACAGCCATAAATTTCAAAAACTTGCCCATCGACTTAATCTTCATTTTAGGAAGAGAAGTCATTTTGCCCTTCATAAACTCGTTCATCTTTTCCATTGAAGAAAAAGCGAGCTCAGCATCAATTTTTTCCTGACCGAGATATTCGCCGAGCTTAACACTCCATTCACCGTTTTCAATGATAAAATGGACTGCTTCCTTATCTTCGGCATTAACCTTAGCAGAAACCTGATAGATTGCATTTACGCCCTCAAATTTCTTTTTAAGTTCAGGCACGTCGGTCGCAATAGTTTTCATAAGCGGTAATGCTGCCGCCATAAATATTTTATTAGTATAGCGAGTTTCGTCGCTTGCCATAAGATACACTCCTTTCGATTGATGATGATAATATTAGGAACAAATCAGAACTCATCGTCCCAAGCATCATCTGCTTCAAAATCTGCGTGCATCAATTCCTGAATAGCGGCGCTGATACCGTTTGCATCAATACCGGCAATAGCAAGAAGGTCCTCCTGCAAGCCGATAGTCGAGAAAGCGTTTTGATGGCCGAGCATCTTGAAAGCGCAAGCCTTACCGCTTTTAGCAACAACCTCAGCAACAGCTGAGCCTAAGCCGCCCATAACCTCGTGGTCCTCAGCAGTAATAATTCTTCTTGTATCCATAATAGCAGACATAACAGCCTCTTCATCAATCGGCTTAATAGTATGCATATTAATAACTCGTACCTTCAAGCCTGCATCAGCTTCAGCCATACGTGCAGCCTGCATAGCCTCAAATACGCAAGAACCGCAGGCAATAACGGTAATATCCGTACCCTCGTTCATAACGGTAGCTTTATCCCACTCAAAATTACAATCGGCAGGCGATTTGTAAATAACTTGGTCAAAGCCACGGTTAATTCTGATATAAACCGGACCCGGAATGTCATAAGCTGCCTTAACAGCATGATATGTCTCCGAGCCGTCGCAAGGGCAAATAACTGTCATATTCGGCAAAACTCTCATACAAGCCATATCAATAAGAGAATGGTGAGTAGAGCCTGCCTGACCGAATGATGTACCTGCATGGGTTGCAATAATCTTTACCGGAACATTTTGATAGCAAATATCAGTATGAACCTGGTCAAGCGAACGAGCAGACGCAAAGATAGCAAAGGTAGAAGCAAACGGAATAAGTCCGTTTTTAGCCATACCTGCGGCAACGCCGAAAAGATTTTGCTCGGCGATACCTACATTGAAAAATCTGTCAGGGAATTTTTCACCGAACATACCAATTTTAGTTGATTTAGCAAGGTCGGCAGTAAGAGCAACAACGTCTTTGTGCTCTTCGCCAAGTTCGCAAAGTGCGATACCGTAGCATTCGGCAGTTGAAAGCTTTGTGGTATCAGTCATCGTATATGTCATTCCACCCATAATTTACGCCTCCTTCTCTGCTCTGTCGCAACGTTCTTTGTAATATTTATCAAGACTTGCATAAGCCTGCGCAGTCTTTTCCTCATCAAGTGAGCCGTAATGCCATAAGTAATTATCTTTCATAAAGTCAACGCCTTCACCCTTGAAAGTATCCATAACAATAGCGGTTGGCTTATCGCCGCCGTTTTTATGGTTTTCAATAGCCCATTCAATAGCGTCATTAAGTTCCTTGAAATTATGACCGTCAATACGTTTTACATTAAAACCAAAAGCCTCAAATTTCTTATCAACCGGCTCAACCTTCATCTCGTCGTCAACCCTGCCGTCAATCATACACTTATTGACATCGGCAAGAACAACAACATTAGAGAGCTTGAACTGAGCGGCACTCATGGCAGCCTCCCAATTTGAGCCTTCATTAAGCTCACCGTCGCCTGTCAAAACATAGTTCATATAGTCAATGCCGTTCACTCTGCCTGCAAGCGCAAAGCCGACAGCGAGAGAAAGACCATGGCCGAGCGAACCTGTTGAGCAATCGATGCCTCTAACTTTATTACAGTCAAGATGCATACCAATCTTCGCTCCGGTAAGGTTAAAGATTTTAAGTTCATCAATCGGCATAAATCCATAATCGCAGATAACAGGCGCATAGCCTACTGCAGCATGGCCCTTTGAGAGAACAAATCTGTCTCTGTCAGGCAAGTTTGGATTGTTAACGTCGATTTTCATGAAACGGTGGTACAAAATAGTCATAGCGTCCATTGCGCTCATTGCACCGCCGAGGTGACCCGAACCGCCCCAAATAGCTGTTTGGATTGTGAGTCGTCTTAATTCATCTGCCTTTTTTTCAAGGCGTAGCCACTCTGCTTTATCGAATGGCTTGTAGTTAGCCGGCATAAAAAATACCCCCATTATTATATTTTTAATTTTGCCAATTACGTTTAAATATTATTCGCCGATATTATTTGATTAGACCTGGAATTTCAGGATGCCTTTCAGCCACAACAGAGAATGCATCCTCGGCAATATCAATTGCAAGCTTAATGTCATCGTCAGTTACAGCGGCATTCATAAAGTGGTTATGGTGAGATGCAAGGAAAAGACCCCTTGATACACATTCTGCAATCCACTCCTGATGAAGCATAAGGCTGTCATCATTAGCAATTCTCAAATAGAACAGCGCAGGCTCACCTGATACAACAAGGTCGAAACCATGTTCCTTACCTGCTGCCTTAAAGCCGTCCGTAAGCTTAGTACCCATTTCCCTAAACATTTTAGGCGTATCAAGCTTTTTCATCTTAGGAATACAAGCAAGGCAAGCGGCGAAAGGCTCGGCACTCATCCAATATGAACCTGTATATACAACAGATGATGCCGTGTTTTTCATATGTTCCTGACCGCAAACGCAAGACATATTATAGCCGTTTGCAAGTGCCTTACAAAAACAGATAAGGTCTGCCTTAAAGCCGTAATAATGGTCTGAGCCGGCAAGGTCAAGACGGAAACCGGTACGTACATCATCAATAATAAGAACCATACCGTGGTCGTCGCAGAATTTACGAACCTTAGCCCATTGCTCCTTAGTTGCACAAACATTATCAAAGAAATTACCGTGGTCATAAGGCTGAGCAATAAGACCGGCAACATCGCCGCCGCAAGCATCATAAGCCTCCTGCATAGCGTCCATATCAAACCAAGGAACTACAATATTATTTTCAACCTCTTCAGGAAGAATACCAGGATAGTCAATCTTTTGTGCCCACTGGAAATCGCCGTGATAATATCCCTTGAAGAACATCATTTTCTTTTTGCCTGTATGAGCACGGGCGCACATAACGCTGAAAGTGGTGGCGTCCGAGCCGTTTTTCATAAAGAAAGCCCAATCAGCCGTAGCAACAGTATCTTTAAGAAGCTCGGCACACTCTACCATTTTATATGACGGAGAAGTGGTGCAGTTACCCCTTTTAAGCTGTTCCATAGCTGCTTTATCAACATCATCGTCGCAATAGCCCAAAACATTAGGACCGTAAGCACACATAAAGTCAAGATATTTATTTCCGTCAACGTCCCAAAAATATGTACCCTTAGCGTGATCGGACATCAACGGCCATTTGGTTATAGGAAGAAAAAGACCTTCTGACGGACCGAGGTGACCGTACACACCGGACGGAATAGCATCTAATGCCCTGTTGAACCATTCCTGTGATTTTTCGTGCTTATATTCAGGAAATTTACTCATTACTAATCCTCCTTAACCCAAATACATACCGACTCTGTCAAGAATACGGTTTACATTATCGATCATATTAATCATACCGCTCATATAGATATTGCCTGCACAAAGCTCAGCCATAGTTGAAGCAGTGCCGTTAAATAAAGCATTGGCAAGGTCGATAGTTTTAAATTCCATAATGGCTCTCGGAGTGTCCGGTTTTTCCTTAATAGTTTCAAAAGTATGGTTGCGCACACGAAGAGTCGCATAGCATACGTCTGTAATGCCCATTTGAATATCGCCGTCAACAGTATAAAAAGCAGAATGCTTAGCAACACTGTCGTGGTTTGCAAGAGCAGAGAGCGCACCCGCAATAGTGTAGAAAGTCAAAACAGTTGACTCTTCAAAAAACGCTCTGTTTTTCAAATTTTCCTCACTCGGCATAAGAAGTTCTGTAAGCCTGTTTGTAAGCTTAGTAAACGGGCCGAGCAAAAAAGAAAGCACTTGCGCCACATTCTTGGTTGGCATACCCGGCTTATTATTATCAATAAGCGCATTAAACTTTTCAGGGCTTGCAAAATTCATCTTGCATGTGCAGCCATAACTTCCCTCGCTGATTGTGCAGCCGTCTTTCGAAAAATGGAAAGTACAGCACGGGCCGTTTGCAACTTCAAAGCAAAGTGAAACGGGCTTTTTAAGCGAGCCTACCACTGCCTTTGCCTCGTCATCTATTTCGCAAAGATTTTCAAGGCAAGCAAGAACGCCATACATATTTACATATGCCATAGCTTTTGGTTCTTTCAAAATAATTCCTCCTTAAATTTGTAAAAGACTCTATTTCCAAAAAATAGGTATAGCAATCCTACAATATAGTTTGTATAACAAATTATAACACATTTATAAATTTTTGGCAATATCAAACAATAAAATTTGATAAAAAATAAACAAAGCAATTAAAAGAGCATTTTAATTATTGCAAGACGAGTACATAATATGTTAAAATAACATTTCAGAGGTGATGAAATGCTAAGCTTCAAGAATGAAACTTTTAAAATATTACAAATTGCCGACACGCAAGAGGGCAAAAAAATAAGCCCTGACACGCTTGACCTTATCAACGCTTCTCTTGACAGGGAAGAACCGGATTTAGTTGTATATTCCGGTGACCAAATCTGGGGAAAAACAACATTTAAAGGAAACCGTGCGGCAGTAAAAAATTCGCTTGATGCACTCACAAAACCGTGCAGAGAAAGAAAAATTCCGTTTACAATCTGCTTCGGAAACCATGACAGGCAGGTTGGCTTATCAAACGAGGAGCAATTTGAAATTTATAAGGAATTCGATTATTTTATAGGTGAAAGCGTCGAAGGTATCGACGGCTGTGCAAACCACGTAATTGAAATTAAAGACGGCGACGAAATCAAATTTTTGCTTTATCTTATCGACAGCCATTCAAGCCTTGAAATCGGGTACGACAATGTTCACGAAAACCAAATTGAATGGTACAAAAACACACGTGACAGTTATGAGGAAAAATACGGTCATCTTATTCCGTCAATTGTTATTCAGCACATCCCGCTTTGCGAGGTGTTTGAGCTTTTAACAGAGGTCAAAAAAAGCACAAAGGGCGCAGTTAGGGGTTTTAGAACTCACGCTAACAGATTTTACATACTCAACAAAGACAAGGTAAACGCCGACGGTTTTATGAAAGAATCCCCTGCCGACCCGCAGGTAAACAGCGGCGAATTTGATGCTTTCAAGGAAAAAGGAGAGGTTGTGGGCGTATATTTCGGTCACGACCACAACAATTCTTTTAACGGCAAGGTTGACGGAATTGACCTCGGTTACACTCAGGGTGCAGGTTTCCACGTTTACGGCCCGGGCAAGGACAGAGGTGTGAGAGTGATTGAGCTCAAAAAGGACGGCAGCTTTTGCACTTACGATTTAAGATTCAGAAATCTCGTAGGAAATAAGGTTAAGGAACCGCTTAAATATGCGTTTTTCCAAATTATGCCAACTAATACATTTGACGCAATAAACAGAGCAATCAAGTTTTTTATCGGACTCGGAATTGCTGCAATCTTAATAATTATATTGGTATTATTATTTGGATAATATATTTATTAAAATACAAACCTTAGATTTAAGAAAAAAATTCAATATTAAGCATAAAAAAGCAGGATACGAAAATTCATATCCTGCTTTATCTTTTCTAAAAATATAAAATCAGTCTGTTCCGACATCGTTTTCAGGCTCAACCGCAGTTGTAGTCTGCACCTCGCCGTAAACCTGAAGCACAATTTCTTCTCCGACTGCAACGGTTTCTCCGGCTGCCGGAGCACTTGCATAACTTTCCTTTACGGTATCAGCCTCGTGTGAGCCGTCGTTATATATTTCTACCGTTGAAACTTTAAAGCCCTTATCCTCAAGAGCCTTTTTTGCGTCATCAAGAGATTGACCTGCTACATTAGGTACGCTTTCAGTCTGCACGCCCTTGCTGACCGTAAGTTGAATTTCAGTTTGCTCATCAACCTTTTTGCCCGATTCAACACTTTGTTCAAATACTATTCCTTCTTCGACGTCGGTTGAATACTTAGAAACAAATGTAAGCTTAAACTGCTTATTCCAAGCGCCGTTATTTTCAATATCGCTTTGGGTATAACCTGCCGACACAAAATCAGGCACTTCATATTGCTTAACGGCAGCACTTTGCGATGTATTTTCTTCTTTGTTGCCGAAACCGCCGTTTTTGGCAACATACACACCCGCACCGACAGCCGCAATAATAAGAATCACCAAAATAACAATTGCTATTTTTGAACCGTTTTTCTTTGGCTTATCGTCATAACCCGGATATCCTCTGTAATACTCTTCCTCTTCTATCGGGTCAACAACTTCTTCTTTTTTTGTATACTTAGGTTCTTTTTTAACTTCTTCCTCCTGAGCGGCAGCAGCCTGAACAGTAGGAGACGCATTTAGCTGTTCACGGAAGGTTTCAATATCCTGCGTTCTTTTTTCAGGATAAATTTGCAAGCCTCCGCCGAGAGCACGAATAACGTAGGTAGGAATTTTTTCGGCAATGGTGTTAGGAATCATCAATTTATCGTTAGCTTCCCTACTCTTTGCACTTGGCGGATTTTGACCTACAAGCGCTCTGAATATGCAGGCTGAAAAAGCATAAATATCTGTTGCCGGACACATTTTGTGGTTATTATCGTACTGCTCAATAGCCGTGTAGCCTTCGTTCACATTAAATTCAAGCTCGCTTGACATAGTGTTAGCCTCGCTTATGCAAAAGCCGTTAAGCCTAACCTTTCCGTCCCTGCAAAGCACAAGATTATCAGGGCAAATGCCGCCATGAATAATTCCGTTTGCGTGCAAAGCTTCAAGCGTTGTGAGCACAGGCATAAACATAATTCTTGCCTGGTCCCAAAGAATATTTCCGTCAGGATTGCGAAGCAAAAACTCACGAAGAGTAATAGTTTCCATATATTCGCTTACGGCATAAGCAGTTTCGTTAAGTTCAAAAACGTCATAGGTAGGAATCACCGCAGAAAGGCTTTTGAGCTCGCTGATAGTAGTCCAAAGCTTAATAAAAGACTCCTTAAGTTTGTCATAAGACGATTTGAATTTTTCTCTGACATGAACCTCGACGTTTCCCTCAAGCCTTGTTGCAATACCCTTAGGCAAAAATTCTCGAACACAGACAACCTGTCCAAGGTCCATATCATACGCCATATAAGTAGCCGCATCACTCTCGTGTGACAAAAGCGCACCGATGGCATAACGATCGTTTAATACGGTTTTGGGTTGAAGATATATAAAACTTACCTGGGTATCGTTATCATACCCGCAATTAGCGCAAACGCTTCCCTCGGTAAGCTCTTCAAAGCAATTCATACATAAATTATCTAAATTTCTCAACAGAAAATCACTCCGTTATTTATTTGAAAATATTTTACCAAGCCAAATATACTTTGTCAAGGACTATGTATAATTGGTTGTTGATTATATATGTAAATTATTATATAATAAATAACAAACTAAATCAATCAAAGAAAGGAAATATTATGGCATCTTTTGCATATATAAAAGAATTATTTGAAAAAAAGGACAAAAACGGCAACGGATATCTCGACCTTCTTGTTATCGGAAGTGACAAAAAGGAATATCCTGCCAAGGTTTGGCAGTTTGACAACAACGGTCAGTTTGAAAAAGACGACGTTGTGGAAATCGAATACACACTTGACAATTACAGGGGCAAAAACCAGCTTACAATCACATCTATTAAAAAAGCGCCAAGCGATATGATGAAGGAATTTGTTCCTGCAAGCGAACACGACGGCAAGGCAGTATTTGCAATGCTCCTTAACAAGGTCAACGCTTTTAAAGACGAGGAATTAAAAGCAATTGTTAAAGATATTATGCTTCAAAACAGAGAAGCGCTTGAGGTTTTCCCTGCGGCATACAGGCTTCACCACGCAATAGTCGGCGGCTTAATGCTTCACACGGCTTCTATTGTTGAAATGGCTGAAAAAACCTGCGAAGTTTACCCTAACATAAACAGAGAGCTTTTGCTTGCCGGTGCAATTTTGCACGACGTTGCAAAAACTTTTGAAATGAACACGGGCAAAACAGGGCTTTGCACAAGCTACACGGTAGGCGGAGAGCTTATAGGTCATCTTGTAAAAGGTGCAATGATGGTAAACGATACTGCAAAAAAGCTCGGAATTTCAAGCGAAACGGTAACACTTCTTGAGCATATGATTTTGTCGCACCACGGTATTCCGGAATACGGAGCAGCAGTTCGTCCTATGTTTTTAGAGGCAGAAATTCTTTCAACTCTTGACAGCCTTGATGCAACAATTTTTGAATTTAATTCAGCGGCAAGCAAGGTTGAGCCGGGCGAATTTTCAGACAGGCAATGGATGCTTGACAACAGAAAGGTATTTAACCACGGTCTTGCGCCGAGCGACTACAAGGTTAATTTAGGAGAATAGAAATGGCAATTGAAAACGAAGTATGGAGTGAAATAAAAATCACAGTCGGCACAAAGGATATTGAGGTTGCGGGCAACATTGCCAATATGGTTGTGCCTTACGGAATATATATTGAGGACTATTCCGACCTTGAAAACGAGGTTATGGAAATAGCACACATTGACCTTATTGAGGAAAGTCTGCTTGAAGCGGACAGAAGCAAGGGCATTATCCACGTTTACGTAAACCCTCACGAAAATCCGATTGAAGCGGTTTCATTTATTGAAGAAAGGCTTAAAGAGCAGAATATTGAATATTCAATCCAAATTGACGATTGCGCAACAGAGGATTGGGTAAACAATTGGAAGCAATATTTTCACCCTATGCCTATCGGAAAGAAGCTTCTTATCCGCCCGACTTGGGAGGACGAATATGATGCAGGAGGAAGAAAGGTGCTCCACATCGAACCGGGTCTTGCATTTGGAACGGGAAGCCACCCGACAACAAAATTATGCCTTGAAACGCTTGAAAAATACATTGACGAAAATTCAACAGTTCTTGATATCGGCTGCGGCAGCGGTATTCTTTCTATCGCTTCCCTGCTCCTCGGAGCAAAAAATGCCTTTGGCGTTGATATCGACTCGCTTGCAGTTAAAACAGCGCAGGCAAACGCACTTGAAAATGGCTTTGACGAAAGCAAATTCAAGGCAGTTCAGGGCAATTTGTCAGACAAGGTAAGCGGAAAATACAATGTAGTTGTTGCAAACATTGTTGCCGATATCATTATGGAATTTAACAAAGAGGTCGGCAAATATCTTGAAAACGACGGCGTATATATCACGGGCGGAATAATCGAAAGCAGAGAAGATGAGGTTCTTTTAAGCTTTGCTCAAAACGGCTTTGAGGTTAAAGAACGCTTTGAGGAAAAGGGTTGGCTCGTATTCGTTGTTAAAAAGAGCAAATAATTTTGCAATAAAAGCTACTGTAAGGCAAAACAAAAAGCACCCGTGTGGGTGCTTTTTGTTTTGCCAAATATCAAATTATTTACCATTCTTCAATTCGTCAAACACTTCCGTAATTTCCTTTTCAGGTTTTGGAGTGAGGAGTGACACGATAACGTTTACTAAAAGTCCGCAAATAAATGCAGGGAGAAGCTCATAAATATCAAATACACCGCCGAGCTTAGCAATAGCGTTTTTCCAAACAAATACCATTACGCCGCCTACAATCATACCTGCAAGTGCGCCGTAGCGGTTTGACCTCTTCCAGAAAAGGGAAAGGAGCATAACAGGACCGAACACTGCGCCGAAGCCTGCCCACGCAAACGAAACAATGCCGAATACAGACGAATTTGAGTCCCAAGCAATTACTACACCGATAACGGAAATCGCAATAAGAGTAACTCTTGCAACAATCATTTGAGCAGTTTCGCTGAGCTTGATTCTGAAAAGTCCGCCGATAATATTTTCACTTGCGGCTGAAGATGCAGCAAGAAGCTGACTGTCTGCAGTAGACATTGTACTTGCCAAAATACCTGCAAGGATAACACCTGCCAAAAGAGCCGGAACAACGCCAATCTTTGAAAGAAGGTTTGCAATTTGAACAATAATGGTTTCGCTGTCCTTAAATTCAGGAAGTGCGCCCTCTTTAATCATAGCCATACCCACAACACCGATTAAGACGGCAACAGCCATTGAAATAACCACCCAAATTTCCGCAACACGTCTTGAAACTTTAACCTTGTCGGGATTTTCAATAGCCATAAATCTTAAAAGAATATGCGGCATACCAAAGTAACCGAGACCCCAAGCAAGAGTTGAAATAACTTTAATTGCGCCGTAGCTGCCTGCCGAATTTGTTGCGGCATTATAGCCCTCAAAGAAATCAAGATATCCGGGAAGATTTTTGGCATTCATAATAACCTGTTCCATTCCGCCTGCCTGATTAATTCCGAAAACAAGAACGATAATAAGAGCAACAGTCATAATAATTGACTGAATAAAGTCAGTCATTGAAGCTGCATTAAAACCGCCGAGAGAAGTATAGCCTACAATAACAATAGCCGAAACAATCATTGCAATATGATAATCGATGCCGAAAAGAGTGCCGAAAAGCTTGCCGCAAGCCGCAAAGCCCGAAGCGGTATAAGGCACAAAGAACACAATAATCATAAATGCCGCAACAGCCATAATAAGTCTGCTTTTGTCATTATACCTTTTTGAAAAATAATCGGGAATTGTGATAGCATTAATTTTTGCCGAATATTTACGAAGCTTTTTGGCAACGATAAGCCAATTGAGATATGTACCTACCGCAAGGCCGATAACAGTCCAGCCGACTTCTGCAAGACCGCTTGCAAGAGCAAGACCGGGCAAGCCCATAAGAAGATAGCTTGACATATCCGATGCCTCAGCGCTCATTGCCGTAACAAGAGGACCGAGTTTACGTCCACCGAGATAAAAATCGCCGACATTTTTTGTTTTTTTCGA
>ENA-OVGE01001236-OVGE01001236.1-human-gut-metagenome-genome-assembly--contig:-NODE-1236-length-20548-cov-6.007417_pt1 | contig 20548 bp, 18 predicted proteins | sample MGYA00237769_ERZ505417 | MGnify/ENA primary metagenome ERZ505417 (study PRJEB26158, sample SAMN06016403) | human gut metagenome | biome: human gut; feature: ankylosing spondylitis patient; material... | reverse complement strand
CGGCGCTCACCAACTTTGGCGTGGAGCCCTTCCTCAAGGAGTTCCTGCGCCTGGCGCCTGCCCCGCGCTCCTACACCGACGTCATCTCGGGCGAGCCGGTCGAGCCCACCCGTGACGACTTCTCGGGTTTCGTGTTCAAGATCCAGGCCAACATGGACAAGAACCACCGCGACCGCATCGCCTTCGTGCGCATCTGCTCGGGCAAGTTCGAGCGCGGCATGACGGCGCGCCACGTGCAGGGCGAGCGCAACCTCAAGCTTGCGACGGGCACCTCGATGATGGCCGACGACCGCGCCATCGTCGACGAGGCCTATGCGGGCGATATCGTGGGCCTGTTCGACCCGGGCATCTTCTCGATTGGCGACACGGTCTGCACGGGCAAGCAGCCGGTGCGCTTCGCGGGCATCCCCACGTTTGCCCCCGAGCACTTCGCGCGCATCTCGCAGGTCGACACCCTCAAGCGCAAGCAGTTCGTGAAGGGCATGGAGGAGCTTGCCCAGGAGGGTGCCATCCAGATCTTCCGCGAGCTGGGCGCCGGCATGGAGAGCGTCGTCGTGGGCGTCGTGGGCGTGCTGCAGTTCGAGGTGCTCGAGCAGCGTCTCAAGAGCGAGTACCACGTCGAGGTCTACCGTCAGCCGCTGCCCTTCTCCGAGATTCGCTGGATCGAGGGCGAGATGGACGAGAAGGAGGTCCGCGCCCTGTCGCTTACGCGCGACACCATGCGCGTCGAGGACATGCGCGGCGGCAAGCTGCTGCTGTTCACGAGCGAGTGGAACCTCAACTTTGCCATCGAGCACAACGAGGGGCTCAGGCTCAGCGAGTTTGGCAACGTCACGTTCTAGCGTTGGCTGGTTTTCGATAGTTTGATGCGGGTTTGTGCGAGCGCCTCTCGTAGAATCAGTGATTCAGGGCTGATTCGCGGGAGGCGCTTTCCATGGACAAGAAGTACCTGTTCTTTGACATCGACGGAACGCTTGCCGTTGGCAGGCCCGGCGATCAGTACGTTCCCGACTCCACGCGTGAGGCGCTCGAGCGGCTGCGCGAGGTCGGTCACTTCCTAGCCATCGCCACGGGCCGTGCCCAGGCGCTGGCCGTCGACTACATGCATGAGCTGGGCTTTCACAGTATGGTGAGCGATGGTGGCTACGGCGTCACCATCGACGACGAGTTCCTGGGCGTGCGTCCGCTCGACCACGACGCCTGTGTGGCGCTGGTCGACGAGTGCCGCGAGAAGGGCTATCCCTGGAGCATCCAGGTCGAGAACTCCGACACGCGCTTTACCCCCGACGGGCGCTTCGAGGAGTTCACGCACGACATCTACCAGAAGACGCGCGTGGTGCCGGGACTCGAGCCTCGTGACTACCCAGAGATCTACAAGGTGAACGTCGCCTGCTACGAGCCCGACGAGCGCAGGCTCAAGACGCTGCCCGCGCTTCCGTGGTGTCGCTACCAGAAGGAGTACATCTTCGTGGAGCCGGCCGACAAGGCCTATGGCATCAGGCAGATCCTGGCCCACGAGGGTGGCGCGCCCGCGGATGTCGTGGTGTTTGGCGATGGCATCAACGACCTGTCGATGTTCACCGGTGAGTGGACCGGTGTGGCCATGGGCAACGCGGCGCCCGAGCTCAAGGCCGCGGCAGACCTCGTGACGGCCCCCGCCGGCGAGGACGGCATCTTCAGGGCCTGCGAGCAGCTGGGTCTGTTCGAGCCCGTGGAGCGCTAGGCCTTGATCATCCAGGCGGGCGTGCGCGCGGACATCCCGGCGTTCTATCCGGAGTGGCTCGAGCGGCGGATCTGCGAGGGCTACGCGCTCGTGCGCAATCCCTACAACCCCGCGCAGGTCACCCGCTACGACCTCTCGCCCGACGTGGTTGACCTCATCGGTTTTTGCACCAAGAACCCGGCGCCCATGCCGGGGCGCATGGACGCGCTCGAGCCGTATGGTCAGTACTGGTTCGTGACGATCACGGGCTATGGCCGCGAGTTCGAGCCGGACGTCCTGTATCATGCTGCTTTTTGCCTGCTATTGGCCTGCGGTTGTCCAATCGATGGGCCTGGCTCCTGCGTCTACCAGCAGCTTATTGGCGCGCGAGAAGGGCCTCGAGCCCATGAAGGCGGGCAGCTCTCCTGCTGCGCGCGTGGCCGAGAGGGGCGAGGGGTGGGTGCTTGCCAGGCAGTACTTGTGCGTGGTGGCGCCTGCGCCGGTGCGCGCGAGCGCCCCCTCGACGAGTTTCTGGGCAAAGCGACCCCAGGCGAGGAACACCACGGGCTGCGGCAGCTCGCAGCAGCGCTCGATGACGTGATTGGTGAGCGTCTGCCATCCCAGCTTGGCGTGCGCGTTGGCCTTGTGCTCGACCACCGTGAGCGTGGTGTTGAGCAGAAGCGCGCCCTGCCTCGCCCACGAGGAAAGATCTCCCGAGGCGGGAGCCGTGCAGCCCAGGTCGGCGGCCATCTCCTTGTAGACGTTGCGCAGGCTGGGCGGCAGCTTGGTTCCCGGCTGCACCGAGAACGAAAGGCCCATGGCCTGGCCCTGCTCGTGGTAGGGGTCCTGCCCCAAGATTACGACGCGCACGTTGGCGGGGGCGGTGAGCGAAAGCGCGCGCAGGATGGCGTCCTGCGGCGGGTAGATGACCTGTTCGGCGCGCATGGCATCGACCTCGGCGAGCAGGCGTTCGGTGGTGACGCGCACGTCTTGCGGGGCTTCGGCGAGCCAGTCGTTGCTGGCGTCGGGCATGTTCATGGGCTTGTCCTACCTCGTTGCGATGCTGCGGAATTGGTGGCCGTTGGGGTGGCGCGAGACCGAGTACTCAAAGGGCCGTCCGCCGTCGAGGTACGCCACCTGCTCGACCTCGAGGCGGGGCGAGGCCGCCCTGACGCCAAGCCAGGCGCACTCGTCAATGGTGGGGAGCACGGCGCGCACGATGCGATAGGCAAAGCGGTCGGGCTCCATGCCCAGGCGCGCGGCAATGATTCTGGGCGGCACGGTGACGTTGAAGTCGCGCACCTCTGTGGTGACCGTCTGCCCCTGCGCCTCGTGCTCGGCCTTGAAGCCAAGCATGTGGCGGCCCATCTCAAACTGGCTCGAGTTCTCGAACGTGGACGTGCGCATCTTCACGAACGACTCCGAACCGCGGCGCTTTGAGATGTAGCCTCGCGTCTCGAGCTCGTCGAGCGCCTCCTTGACGGTTATCTTGCTCACGTTGTACGGCTCGCGGAGGGCCGTGGCAGAGGGGAGGTGGTCACCGGGCTGGTAGTGGTGGGCAGATATCTTGTCGATGAGGTCGTCGAGAACGAACTGGTGCTTCATGGCCATGTGCGCTCCGATGGTGCGTGATGTGCGGTGAGCGGCGTGGCCGTTCAGTTCCGTTTGAGTAGGTCAAAGTATGCCACGTGGCCCGTCGCGTCCGTGTGCGGACTCGGTGAAGCGTCGATGCCCGGGCGCATGGGCGGGTAGAAACGTTGTGTACAACGAGCGCCTGCGCCTGCCGTCGACGCGATTTGCGGCATCGGTGGCAGGCACGAACACGCAACGAAGGGAGTGCCCATGTGCACGGGTGTTAGGTTTACCGGCAAGGACGGCGAGATGTACTTTGGCCGCAACCTCGACTGGAGCTGCGGCTACGGCGAGCGCGTCCGCATCATGCCCAAGGGGTTCCCGGTCCGCTACCAGTTCCTTGATGATGCCCCGGCCGCCCATGCCGCCATTGGCATGTGCGTTGACTATCTCAACTACCCCATGTTCTTCGATTGCGGAAACGATGCGGGCCTGGCCGTGGCGGGCCTCAACTTCCCGGGCTACGCGGCCTATGCCGACGCTCCCGAGGAGGGCCGCACCAACGTGTGCGCCTACGAGTTCCCGCTGTGGGTTGCCGCGAACTTCTCGAGCGTGGACGAGGCGGAGGCGGCGTTGAGGGACGTGACCATCGTGGGCGCCTCGGCGGGCGAGGGTCTGGGCGTCTCGTACCTGCACTGGATCATCGGCGATGCCTCCCGCAGCATCGTGGTCGAGGCGCGCGAGGACGGCATGCACGTGCTCGATGACCCCGTTGACGTGCTCGCCAACCAGCCCTCGCTCGAGTGGCACCTCGAGAACCTGCGCAGCTACATCACGGCCACGAACGACTTCCCCGGAGAGGCCACGTGGCGCGGTGCCAAGCTCGCCCCTTACGGCGCCGGTGCCGGCATGCGTGGCATTCCGGGCGACTGCTACTCGCCCTCCCGATTCGTCAAGGCGGCCTTCCTCAACGCCAACTATCCCGAGAAGGACGGCGAGCGCGACAACGTGATTCGCATGCTTCGCACGCTCGAGGGCGTGGCGATGGTCGAGGGCGCCGCTCGCATGGGCAACGGCGATTTCGAGAAGACCCTCTACACCAGCTGCTTCTCGGCCAAGACGGGCACGTACTACTACACCACCTACGATGACCCCGCGATTCGTCACGTGAGCCTGTCCGACGCCGCGGGTGCTCCCGCCGACAAGCTCGTGTGCCCCGAGCCCAGCAGGGAGTGGTAGCGGGCTCCCAAGTCTCGATCTTGGGCCGAGGCGAGCGTGCGGTTGATGCGCCCGCCTCGGCCTTGTTCTTTGCACGGGCGGCTTTTTGGATCGAGCCGACGCGCGAGGTCTGCGCCGGACCCATGACGCGCGAGTCGGCCCGGGTTGTGGGTATTGGCGGGGGAGAGTGCGGGCGCGCTTCTCGCCCGGCGCGATGATGCACTATTGTTAGCTGGTTATTTGGGTGCCCCGCGCATGCGGGGCGTGAAGGAAAGTAGGAACCACATGGCCCTTGCCGGTCGCCAGATTCGCCAGCTCCGCAGCATGGCCCACCACCTCGACCCCATCGTCACCGTGGGCAAGCAGGGCGTTGCCCCGGCCGTCGTCGATCAGACAAACGACGTTCTCGAGACCCGCGAGCTCATCAAGTGTTCCGTGCTTGACAGCTCCGGCCTGTCCGTTCGCGAGGCTGCCGATCAGCTCGCCTCGCGCACCCACTCCGAGGTCGTGCAGGTCATCGGCCGCCGCTTCTCGCTCTATCGCGAGAGCTCCCGCGACGACATCGAGAAGATCAAGCTGGTCTAGTGGGCCGCGGCCCGTATCGTGCGGGAGTGGCAATGCCGCCGCCCCACATGGCGCCCGCTACCTCGCTGGTTTGTGCGTGAGGTGCCAGCCGTTGCAGTAGGGGCAGCGATAGCAGTGCAGGTCGCGCGAGCCGTGACGCTCGCAGTCGCGTATGGCGAACTTGGCGTCTCCCTGCGTGGGGTAGCGCTTCTTGCGCTCGCAGGCCTTGTGGCGCAGCTGCTGCTCGCGCTGCTCGTCTGCCTGGCGGCGGCGCTCGTCCTCGCGGGCAAAGAGGCTGCCGAGCTCGTCGCCGAGCGACTGCTCGAAGGCCTCCCTCTGCGCCTTGCGCGCCTGTCTCTTCTTGCTGCCCACGGTGGTCCTTCTCGTACGTGTTTGCTGTCTCGAGTCTACTGTATGCTGGGCGGCCCTTGCCATCTTGGGCGATGATGGCGGGCCGCTTGCTTTGAAAGGTGGAGCGCATGAACTACACCGTCGTGTGCGTGGGCAAGCTCAAGGAGCGCTTCTGGACGGAAGCCTGCGCCGAGTACGTCAAGCGTCTGGGCGCCTACGCCAAGGTCAAGGTCTGCGAGGTGGCAGACGTCGACCCGGCACGTGCCGGCGGCGTCGACGGGGCGCGTGCCAAGGAGGGTCAGGCAATATTGGCCGCGATTGCGCCGCGCTCGCATGTGATCCTGCTCGCGATCGACGGCAAGCAGCGCTCGAGCGAGGACTTCTCGGCCCATCTCGACGACCTCGCCCTGCGCGGCAAGAGCGACCTCACGTTTGTCATCGGCGGGTCCGACGGCGTGTCGCCCGAGGTGAGGGCCCGTGCCAACGAGACCTTCTCGTTTGGCCCCATCACCCTGCCCCACAATCTCGCCCGCGTGGTCCTGCTCGAGCAGCTCTACCGCGCCTGCAAGATCAGTCGCGGCGAGCCCTACCACAAGTAGCCTGGGACAAATTAGCCCGTAGCCTTTCTGTCCCATTTTTCCTGCGGTTTGGGACAGATGTGCCCGTAGTCTTTCTGTCCCATCTCGATATTGCATCTGCGGCTACCGAATAAAGCGCGAGTCTGGGTTTCTGTGCGCAAGGCCTGTGATAACTTCTCCTGCTAAAACTTAGGGGAGGGGTACGGCATGGGGAAGCGGAAGGGTGCGCGCTCGGGCGTCTATCACGTCATGAGCCGTGGGTCGTGAAAACAAATCATATTTGAAGACAACGCGGACAGGCGGCACTACATCGACGTGATGCGCGCATCATTCTCTGCGGACAGTGGCGTGACCCTAATCGCTTGGTGTCTGATGGACAACCACGTTCATCTGCTCATCTCAGGTGAGCTTGCCGACATCGCAATCTCAATGCGGCTCCTAAGCTCATCTTATGCGATGTACTTCAACAAGAGACACGCTCGCGTGGGACATCTCTTCCAGGGCAGATACAAGAGCGTTCCCATCGAGACGGATGCCCAGCTCGCCGCCGTTATCCGCTACATCCATCAGAACCCCTGGAAGGCGGGCTACTCGACATCCTGTGACTATCCCTGGTCTAGCTATGGCGAGTTTCTCTACTGCGCGGACGACGGAGCTCCGGCTACGGAGCTCCTGGAGCTGTTTGGCGGAGCTGAGGGGTTCCGTGAATTCCACGCTCATCTTGGCGGGAGCCAGGCGTGCACGACGGAAGACGCTGAATTTGGGAGCGGGCATAGGGCCATGCCGGCGTCCGTTGCCTTAGACGTTGCGAGGGCCGCGCTGGGCGGTATTGAGCCCGGCGCCGTCTCAAGCCTCCCGCGGGCCAAGAGAGACGCATCAATTTCGCGTCTCGGTGCCGTCGGTCTCTCTGTTCGACAGATCGAGAGGTTGACCGGAGTGTCTAAAAGCACGGTTGCCCGCCTATTGGGACACTAAGGCTACGGGCTAAAGTGTCCCAAACCGCAGGAAAAGTGGGACAGAAAGGCTACGGGCTTAAGTGTCCCAAGACAAAAAGGACGCCCACGGGTCGTGTGACCTGCGGGCGTCCTACCGGCCGAGTGGCTGTCGTGGCGTCGGTCCCGACTACATCCTGTCGTGGCAGGTGCGGGCGATGACGTCGAGCTGCTGCTCGCGCGTGAGGTCGATGAACTTCACGGCGTAGCCGGAGACGCGGATGGTGAAGTTGGCGTACTCGGGCTTCTCGGGGTGCTCCATGGCGTCCTTGAGCTTCTCGACGCCAAAGACGTTCACGTTGAGGTGGTGGGCACCGTTGGCGAAGTAGCCGTCCATGACGTTCACGAGGTTCGTGACGCGCTGGTCGAGGTCGTTGCCCAGGGCGCTCGGGTTGATCGTCTGGGTGTTGGAGATGCCGTCGAGCGCGTACTCATACGGAAGTTTGGCGACGGAGTTCAGCGAGGCGAGCAGGCCGTTCTGCTCGGCGCCGTAGGCGGGGTTGGCGCCCGGCGCGAACGGGGTGAACGCCTTGCGGCCGTCGGGGGTGCCGCCGGTGGCCTTGCCGTACACGACGTTCGAGGTGATCGTGAGAATCGAGGTCGTGGGCTCGGAGTTGCGGTAGGTGTGGTGCTTGGCGATCTTGCCCATGAAGGTCTTGAGCAGCCACACGGCAACGTTGTCGGCGCGGTCGTCGTCGTTGCCGTACTTGGGGAAGTCGCCCTCGACCTCGTAGTCGACGACGACGCCCTGCTCGTCGCGCACGGTCTTGACCTTGGCGTACTTGATGGCGCACAGCGAGTCGACGACGTGGGAGAAGCCGGCGATGCCCGTGGCGAACGTGCGGCGCACGTTAGTGTCGATGAGGGCCATCTCGGCGGCCTCGTAGTAGTACTTGTCGTGCATGTACTGGATGAGGTTGAGGATGTTGACGTAGAGGTCGGCCAGCCAGTCCATCATGAGGTCGAACTTGTGCATGACCTCGTCATAGTCGAGGTACTCGCTCGTGATGGGCGCGTACTCGGGGCCCACCTGCATGTGGTTGCCCTGCTTGTCGAGGAACTTCTCGTCCTTGCCGCCGTTGATGGCGTAGTTGAGCGCCTTGGCGAGGTTGGCGCGGGCACCAAAGAACTGCATCTCCTTGCCCGTCTCGGTGGCCGATACGCAGCAGCAGATGCTGTAGTCGTCGCCCCAGACCGGACGCATGACGTCATCGTTCTCGTACTGGATCGAGGACGTGTTGACCGAGATCTTGGCCGCATACTTGCGGAAGTTGTCGGGCAGGCGCTTGCTGTAGAGCACCGTGAGGTTGGGCTCGGGGGCGGGGCCCATGTTCTCGAGGGTGTGCAGGAAGCGGTAGTCGTTCTTGGTGACCATGTGGCGGCCGTCCTGGCCAAGGCCGGCGACCTCGAGCGTGGCCCAGACCGGGTCGCCCGAGAAGAGCGCCTGGTAGGACGGGATGCGGGCGAACTTGACGATGCGGAGCTTCAGCACGAGGTGGTCGATGAGCTCCTGGGCCTGCTCCTCAGTAATCTTGCCGGCGGCGAGGTCGCGCTGGATGTAGATGTCGAGGAACGTGGAGACGCGACCCACCGACATTGCGGCGCCGTTCTGCGTCTTGATGGCGGCAAGGTAGCCAAAGTAGAGCCACTGCACGGCCTCGTGGGCATCGCGTGCGGGCTGCGAGATGTCGTAGCCGTAGGCGGCGGCCATCTCCTTCATGCCCTTGAGGGCGCGAATCTGTTCGGCGATCTCCTCGCGCTGGCGCACGATGTCGTCGGTCATGGTGCGGCCGCCGCAGTGGGCAAGGTCGTTCTGCTTGCCGGCGATCAGGCGGTCGATGCCGTAGAGGGCAACGCGGCGGTAGTCGCCGACGATGCGGCCGCGGCCGTAGGTGTCGGGCAGGCCGGTGATGACGTGGGAGTGGCGGGCGGCGCGCATCTCGGGGGTGTACGCGTCGAAGACGCCCTGGTTGTGCGTCTTGCGGTACTCGTTGAAGATCTGGTTGTACTTGTCGTTGACGTGGAAGCCGTAGTTCTCGGCGGCCTGCTGGGCCATCTTGATGCCACCGTAGGGCATGAAGGCGCGCTTGAGCGGCTTGTCGGTCTGAAGGCCCACGACCTGCTCGAGATTCTTGAGGTCGTTGTCGATGTAGCCGGCGCCGTAGGCGGTAAGGCCCGAGACGATCTCGGTCTCGCACTCGAGGACGCCGTTGTTGGCGCGCTCGGCGGCCTGGAGCTCCTGGACCTTGCCCCAGAGCTTGTCGGTGGCATCGGTGGGGCCGGCGAGGAACGACTCGTCGCCGTCGTAGGCGGTGTAGTTGCGCTGGATGAAGTCGCGGACGTTGATGTCGTCCACCCAGTGGCCGCTCTTAAAGCCGCTCCACTCGTCTCTTAGCTGCATGTTTCCTCCTTTTTTGCGCCGCTGCTGGGGGAGCAGTCTCGGCGCTGCTGTCTTTGTCTCGGCATCGGTCGACGCCGAGAGGGGTACCGGTTTGGCGTGCTGCACGGGCGCTTGGCGCGGCCGTACAGTCTGTGCGCGGACGCCTCGGCTAGTTCGCCTCCTGTCCGCGAAGGATGCGCTCGGCGTGAGCCACGCGCTCGGGCGTGGGCGGGTCGACGTCGCGCAGGGGATAGGGAAGGCCCAGCTCGTCCCACTTGAAGATGCCGAGTGTGTGGTAGGGAAGCACCTCGATGCGCTGCACGTTGCCGAGCGTCTCGATGAAGGCGCGGGTGCGCTCGAGGTACTCGTCGACATCGGTGATGCCGGGAACGAGGACGTGGCGAATCCAGACGGGCTCGCCCTTCTCGTTGAGGTAGCGCAGGCAGTCGAGGATGTTGGCGTTGTCGCGGCCGGTGAGGTCTCGGTGGCGCTCGGGGTCGATGTGCTTGATGTCTGCGAGCACGAGGTCGCAGGCGGCTATGAGGCGGTCGAACTTGGCGAGCCACTCAGGGTCGCGGGTAAAGGGCGCAAGCGACGAGTCGAGGCAGGTGTTGATGCCGCGCTCGTGGGCGCGCTCGAACAGCTCGGTCACAAAGTCGAGCTGGGCGAGGGCCTCGCCGCCCGAGACGGTGATGCCGCCCTCGGGACCCCAGTAGCTGCGGTAGCGCTCGGCGCGGTCGAGGATTTCGTTGGCATCCATGAGCTGGAAGTCCTTGCCCGCCCAGGTGTCGGGGTTGTGGCAGTAGCGGCAGCGCATGGGGCAGCCCTGAAGAAAGACGAGGAAGCGAACGCCGGGCCCGTCGGCCGAGCCAAACGACTCCATTGAGTGAACGCGCCCCTGCGTCATGGCTTCTCCTGAGCTTGCGGTGACGGCCCGTGGGCCATCAATCTTTGCGATGTCAGCGGAAAAGATAACGAGTGCGCGCGATAAGTTCCTTGACCGAAATCAAATAACGAAAAAATATTGTTTAATCTGGCTAACTTTATGAAGACGCCACAAAGAGCGTTCGAATAGGCGAACAAGCTGCCTCTTTGGGGGGCGGGCGCCGGCCCCCATTCGCGCCCCTCGACGTCGTTGCCCATATCGTGCTTGGCTCATTGTGAGCGGCCGGTCTGTGCGCCGTCGGTGCGGCGAACATCCGTGCCTGGTCGTGCGGCCTGATGCGGTCCAGCATCTCCTTGCGCGGCCGCTTCCCTATGCCTCCGAGACACGCGCGAGCCCCTCGCGGTCGAGCACGAGCAGCCTGCCGCGGCCGGTGCGCCTCACGAGCCCCTCGCGGTCGAAGCGAGCGATGTTTCTCGAGACCGTCTCGGGGCGCAGGCCCACCGAGCTCGCGATGTCCTCGAGCTTGAGGCGAATCTCGGGTCCTGTGCAGCTGCGGTCGCGAATGAGCAGGTACTCGGCAAGGCGGCGCCTGGGCGAGCGAATCGAGAGCATGAGGATGCGCTCCTCGGCGCGGTTGAGCTCGGTGCACACTATGCGGATGAGGTCCATGGCAACGTCGGGGTGGTTGGCGAGCATGCGCTCGACGTCGGCGCGGTGAATGAGGCACAGGCGCACCGGCGTGAGGCACGCCACCGAGTAGCCGTAGGTGTGCTTCTCGAGAAACATGCCGTTCCAGAGGGCCTGGCCCTCGTGCAGGACATCGAGGACGTACTGTTCGCCATCGGAGGTGCTGCGGAAGGTCTTGATGCGTCCCGACCTCACCACGACGATCGACTCGATCTGGTCGCCCTCGTGGACGATGATGTCGTCCTCGTCATAGCTCGCGTGGCGGGCGCGTGCGAGAAGCTCGCGCTTCGCCGACGCGGGAAGGCCCTCGAACAGCGAGATGTTGTCCATGCACGAGCTGCCCGCCCGGCTAAAGGCGCAGTCGTGGCCGGCTCCGGCACAGACGCGCTCGGCCTGCGCGGCGATCCTCGCGTGCTCGTTGCTGTTGATCATAAGCCCTCCTCGTAACGGCGCCATTCTATCAGGCGCCCGCAGCAGGGCGGGGCGATAGAATCGAAGCCAACGGATGAGGAGGGAAGAGCCCGTGGAGAAAGATGAGATTGCGAGCAGGGCAAGCGAGCTTGAGCTGCCGCGCGGCGTTGAGCTGCGGTTTGTTGGAGATGCCCTGGGGCTGTGTGCCGACGGAATGGAGCTCGTCGAGGACTTCCGCGAGCTTCTTCCCCGCCTGCGGCAAGACCGTCTGGGCCGTGAGCTGCTTGTGAGGGCGGCGCGCGTCAAGGGCACGGGCGAGCCCGTTGTCATTGACGCCACGGCGGGGCTCGGCGAGGACTCGCTGCTGCTCGCCGCTGCGGGCTTTGCGGTGACGTTGTGCGAGAACGACCCCGTGATTGCCCTGCTGCTCGCTGACGCTCTGCGCCGTGCTGCCAACGAGCCGCAGCTAGAGGGCATCGTTAGTCGCATGCGCCTCGTTGAGGGCGATTCCGTCGGCGTGCTGGGCTCGCTCGGCCGGGCGCCCGACGTGGTCTACCTCGACCCGATGTTCCCGGCGCGCACGAAGAGCGCGGCGGTCAAGAAGAAGTTCCAGCTGCTCCACCACCTCGAGGCTCCCTGCGCAGACCCCGAGCGCCTCATGGGCGCGGCCATCGCGGCGGGCCCGCGCAAGGTCGTGGTGAAGCGGCCGGTCAAGGCGCCGCTGCTTGCGGGCGTCAAGCCCAGCCACAGCGTGGCCGGCAAGGCCGTGCGCTTCGACGTCATCGTGGCGCCGCGGCCCTAGGGCGTCGCCGGCCGGCATCTGCCCTCGTGGCGCTGCGACTCCTCGCGCACGTCTCGCGTGGCCGCTCGTCCCGGTCTGCTCGCACGCCGCCGAACCATCTGCCTTGTGGCTTTACATAACGGGTACCCTAGCTCCACACGTCCAACGACAAGGAGCCCCCATGGCCGCTGATACGCGTCCGACGCTGTTCGTCAACGCAACGATTCTCGATGGAACTAAGGACATGCAGCCACAGCGCAACATGGCCGTGGCCGTCGAGAATGGCAAGATCTCCCGCATCGAGCCTGCCGCAATCGCCCAGGCACCGCAGGGCGGGCGCACCATCGACCTGGGCGGCGCCTACCTCATGCCCGGACTCGTCAACATGCACGTGCACTTCTGCGGCTCGGGCAAGCCTGTGAGCTCGGGCGATGCCGGCGCGCTCATGAAGAAGCTCGACAACCCCATTGGCCGCGCCATCCTGCATCGCATCATCCGTGGCTCGGCCCAGAACCAGCTTGCGAGCGGCGTCACCACCGTGCGCGGCGCGGGCGACCCGCTCTACGGCGACATCGCGGTGCGCAACGCCATCGAGGCGGGAAAGTGCGTGGGTCCGCGCATCGTGGCCCCGGGCACGGGCGTCACCGTGCCGGGCGGTCACGGGGCCGGTCTCTTTGCCCAGGTGGCGCAGACGCCCGAACAGGCGGCCGACATGGTGCGCGACATCTACGCCCATGGCGCCGACGTCATCAAGCTGTTCGTGACGGGCGGCGTCTTTGATGCCGAGAAGCCCGGGGAGCCCGGCGTGCTGCGCATGTCCCCCGAGATTGCCTCTGCAGCCTGCGCCGTTGCCCACGAGCTGGGCATGCCTGTGATGGCGCACGTCGAGAGCACCGAGGGCGTGCAGGTGGCGCTTGCTGCTGGCGTCGACACGATTGAGCACGGCGCCCCCATGACGCCCGAGATTCTCGACCTGTACCAGAACGGCACCGCCCAGCTGAGCGGCAGGCCCGCGAGCGTCACCTGCACCATCTCGCCGGCGCTGGCCTTCGTGATGCTCGACCCCGAGAAGACCCACTCGACCGAGGTCCAGAAGACCAACGGTGACATCGTGTGCGAGGGCATCATCAAGAGCGCCCGCGAGGCGCTCGATGCGGGCATTCCCGTGGGCCTGGGCACCGACTCGAGCTGTCCCTACGTCACGCAGTACGACATGTGGCGCGAGGTTGCCTACTTTGCCAAGTACGTGGGTGTTTCCAACGCCTTTGCCCTGCACACGGCAACGCAGGTAAACGCCCAGCTCCTGGGCTTGGGGGATACCACGGGCGTCGTTGCCGTGGGCTATGACGCGGACCTGCTCGCCGTGGCGAACAACCCGCTCGAGGACCTTGCGGCCCTGCGTCAGCCGCTGCACGTGATGGCTCGCGGCCGCCTTGCCGACCGCCTCAAGGTCAAGCGCTACCCCGAGCTCGATGCCGAGCTCGACGAGATCATGGCCCGTCCTGCGGAGTAAAAAACCTTGCCGCCAAGTTGCGGCGCCCTACACCCACCCATAACGCTCCGACCTCGAGCTTCTTCTCGAGGTCGGAGCTATTTTGTACCAAAATCGGCAAATCTGGACAGGTTGTGGACAGGTTCGTGTCAGTCCGCCCGGGGCTTTCTTTTGACTCGCGCGCCTGAGGGCCCGCGTGGCCCGTACCCTCCCAGCAAAGGGATGCCGCGCGGGGCGGCGCCAAGGCGAGGCGGAGGAAGCCATGACCATCACGGACCTGGTCGAGGACGACATCTATACGATGGCCCACTATTGGAACGGGCGAAAGCGCGAGTTCATCGAGGCACCCACCGAGGCGTTCGCGCAGATCGTGCGCCCCTCGGTCTACTTCGAGGAAGACCCAGACCCGCTGCTTGAGGGGCAGGTGAGCGCCACCTTCTCCGAGTGGGTGCTCTTTGACTGCCGCCTTGACGAGCGCGGTACCCTGCTCGAGCGCTACATCTCCGAACAGGCCGCCGTGGTGCCCCGCGAGCGGCTCGGGCGGCTGGCGCAGGTCGCGGCAACTCACGTGTTCTCGGAGTTTGCGATCGCAAGCAAGAACCCGGCCGCAGGCACGCTCGAGGTGGTCGACATCTATGACGGCATGTCGCGTGAGGTGCTCGACGTGCGCTCGGCCCGGCGCGACGACTGGAACCACGGCACGATCTCGATGCGCATCGCGCGGGTCAACGGCGTCTGGCTGCCCGTGGGCAAGACCGTCATGTACGACCGCTGCCACTTCGACCCGGCGTGGATTCCCATCGAGGACGAGATGGGCACCTCGGGAGGACGCCTGCTCATGCTCGCCCACGCGGTATTTGGGGTCGACGGCCGCTACCATGGCTCGCTCAGCCTGCGCGCCCTCGAATGAGCGCGGGCGCTCACGTCCCCAATCACGTATCATCGAGGGGCACGCACGTGGCCACGCACCTTACGCGCGGCCCAGAAGAAAGGTCGTCAACGTGATCAAGGACATCATCAAGGACGAGGAGTTCCTCGCGAAGCCTGCCGAGCCTGCCACGGCCGAGGACGCCGAGGTCGCCCGGGACCTGCTCGACACCATGGCTGCCAACGAGGACTGCGCCGGCCTTGCCGCGAACCAGATCGGCTCTTCCAAGGCCATCATTGCCTTCGAGGGCGCCAACGGCCCGCAGGTCATGTTCAACCCCAAGATCGTCGCCTCCATGGCTCCCTACAAGGCCACCGAGGGCTGCTTGTCGCTCGACCGCGACACCGAGGTGCGCCGCTTCCAGCTCGTTCGCGTCAAGTTCGACGCGCTGGTGAACGGCAAGTTCGAGTCGCGCACGCGCAAGTACTCCGGCTGGGTCGCCGAGGTCGTGCAGCACGGCATCGACCACTGCGCCGGCAAGCTGGTGTAGCGACGGGTTTTCTGCTCCATAGATATGCCGAGAGGGGCTGGCGCGCGAGTCGCGCCGGCCCCTCCCTCATAGACGGCCAAGAGGCGTGCGGCTAGTGCACGAACTTGCGCACGAAGAAGCGCTTCCAGCTGGCGTAGGGCTGGTAGCGGAAGGGCGCGTCGAAGAACGTCGCCTTGCTCACGACGCTCTTCTCGTGCGTGAAGGCCTCGAAGCTCTTGCGGCCGTGGTAGCTGCCCATGCCCGAGTTGCCCATGCCGCCAAACCCCATGTGTGAGGTGGCGAGGTGCATGATCGTGTCGTTGACGCAGCCGCCGCCAAAGGCGACGTCACGCATGACGCGACGGGCGAGCGTGCGGTCCTGGGTGAAGAGGTAGAGGGCAAGCGGCGTGGGGCGCTGCTCCACGAAGCGCAGGGCCTCGTCGAGGTCGTCGTAGGCGATGACGGGCAGTACGGGGCCAAAGATCTCCTCGCCCATCACGGCGTCATCGGGTTCGACGCCGTCCATGATGGTGGGCTCGATGCGCAGCGTGGCGGCGTCAGAGCCGCCGCCCATGACCACCTTGGCGGGGTCGATGAGCCCCAGCACGCGGCGGAAGTGCTTCTCGTTGACCATCTTGCCAAAGGCGGGGTTGGCAAGCGCGTCGTCTCCGTACATCTTGGTGGCCTCGGCGCGGACAAGCTCGATGAGCTCGCCCTTTATGTGGCGGTCTACCAGCAGGTAGTCGGGTGCCACGCAGGTCTGGCCCAGGTTGAGCCACTTGCCAAAGGCGATGCGCCGCGCCGCCACGGCAAGGTTTGCGCTTGCCTCGACGATGCAGGGGCTCTTGCCGCCCAGCTCGAGCGTCACGGGGGTGAGGTGGGCGGCCGCGCGCTGCATGACGAGCCTGCCCACGGCAACGCTGCCGGTAAAGAAGATGTTGTCCCAGCGCTGGTCGAGCAGGGCCTCGTTCTCGGCGCGCCCTCCCTCGACCACGCTCACGAGCTCGGGCGAGAAGGCCTCGGCGCAGATGGTGGCGAGTACCGCGCTCGACGCCGGCGCGTAGGCGGAGGGCTTCACGACCACGGTGTTGCCCGCGGCGAGCGCCCCCGCGAGCGGCTCGAGCGTGAGCAGGAACGGGTAGTTCCATGGCGCCATGACGAGTGTCACGCCATAGGGCACGCGCTCCACGCGGCTCGTGGCGATGGCGTTGGCGAGGTCGGTGGGGCGCAGGCGCGGCCTTGCCCAGCGTGCGAGGTGGGCGCGCTGGTAGCGAATCTCCGAGAGCGACAGGCCAATCTCGCACATGTAGCTCTCGTCGAAGGACTTGCCCAGGTCCTCGTGAAGCGCGCGGGCGATGTCGTCCTCGTGGGCGCGCACGGCCGCGAGCAGGCGGTCGAGCGCGGCCTTGCGCGCGGCCACATCCATAGTCGCGTGCGTCATGAAGTATGACCGCTGGCGCTCGACGATGGTCGCTATCTGCTGCTCGTTCACTGCTGGCTCCTTTGCGTCGTTACCCGCCCGGCGCTCGCCCCGTCCGCCTGGGTGGGCGAGGGCTCGTCGGCGAAGCGTCCTCCGGCAACTATACGGTACATATCCTCGAGCTGGGCGCGGTCCCACAGACGGGGCACGGGGTAGAGCGGGTTTGCCTCGGCGTCTGCGTGAGCGGCCATCTCGGGCACGTCCGCCGCGCGGATGCCATCGAGGTGGCGCGGGATGTCCAGCTGCCCGTTCATCTCGTCGACCCAGATGACGAAGCGTCGGGCGGCCTCGGCATCGGGCGTCTCGCTGGGGCAGATGCCCGCGTGTCGTGCAAGGACGGCGAGCCTTGGCGCCGCGCTCTCGCCGTAGGCGCGCAGGACGTGCGGCAAGATCACCGCGTTGGCGAGGCCGTGCGGGATGCCGTAGCGGCCGCCCAGGCTGTGGGCGATGGCGTGGACGTATCCCACGTATGACTGCGTGAAGGCGATGCCCGCCTCGTAGGCCGCGGTGAGCATGTTGGTGCGCGCCTGCCCGTCGCTGCCGTTGCGGTAGGCGTCGAGCAGGTTGTCATGGATGAGGCGCGTGGCGTCGAGCGCCATCTGACGCGTGTGGGCCGTGGTGCTCCGTCCGATGAACGCCTCGACGGCGTGGGTCAGCGCGTCCATGCCCGTCTGCCCCGTGATGGCGGCGGGAAGTCCCTGCGTGAGGCGCCAGTCGTGGACGGCGTAGGAGGGAATGAGGAAGAAGTCGTTGATGGGGTACTTGTAGCGCGTCTTCTCGTCGGTGATGACGGCGGCGAGCGTCACCTCGCTGCCGGTGCCTGCCGTGGTGGGTACGGCAACGAGCGTGGGCAGCCCGCGGTGCACGCGCAAAAGGCCGCGCATGCTCCCCACCGTCTTGGCGGGCTGGGCCACGCGTGCGCCCACGGCTTTGGCGCAGTCCATGGCCGAGCCGCCGCCAAAGCCGATGATGGCCTCGCAGCGGGCGTCGTGGTAGATGCCCAGCGCCTCCTCTACGTTTGCGACCGTGGGGTTGGCAACCGTTCCGTCAAAGACCGCGCAGTCAATGCCCGCGCGAGAAAGTGCCTGCTCAAGGCCCTTGGTTAGGCCAAGGCGCGCGATGCCCGGGTCGGTCACGAGCAAGACCGAGCGTGCCCCCTCCTTGGCAAGGGCGGCCGGCACCTCCTCCACGCCGTGGAGAATGGTGGGCTCGCGGTAGGGGAGGACGGGCAGGACGAGGCGAAAGGCCGCCTGGTAGGTGCGGCACCAGGCCGTGCGCAGTGGGTTCATGGGACTCCTTGAGAGGTAGTGGGCGGGCCGTACCTCGATATGTTGACTAGGTAACATCTAGCGGATTGTAGACATTGGATGTTGAGCGGTCAACAAATGATGGGGCGGGGCACCCCCTTGCCGGGAAGCTGTCACCGCATGTCCACAAAACGCGCCCGCTCGCGTCTTTTTCGCTCGGGATGGCCGTGAGTTCAATTTTGTGTGCTAGGGTGAGTTCAAAATTGAACTAGCGATGCATGTAAGTTCAATTTATGCCACGAAAGCGGGTCAAAATCCGCTCAAATTGAACTTTTGGAGGCGAGGACATGGAGCAGGAACCCTTTGCAACGCGACTCGTCCAAGCCATGGAGGAGGCGGGCCTCAAGCAGGCAGACCTCGTGCGCCTTGCCGGCGAGGCGGGCGAGAAGCTTGGGAAGAGCCAGGTCAGCCAATACGTGAGTGGCAAGGTCGAGCCTCGTCCCGCCGCGCTCGCCCTGCTCGCGAGGCTGCTCGGCACCTCGGCCGAATGGCTTGCGGGCACCCAGCCCGGCCAGGAGGCGCGAGCTAGCGCGCGGCCCGCGGCCGCACCCACACCTGCGACGCGCCTGGCGTCGCCCACCACTGGCATCCAGGGCCACGCGGCCCCAACGACAGGGAGCATCCCCATGAGGCAGTTCAAGAAGTCCAACAAGCTCGATAACGTCCTGTATGACGTCCGTGGCCCCGTCGTCGACGAGGCGGCTCGCATGGAGGCCGAGGGCGAGCGCATCCTCAAGCTCAACATCGGCAACCCCGCCCCGTTTGGCTTCCGCACGCCCGACGAGGTCGTCAAGGACATGCGCCAGCAGCTCACCGAGTGCGAGGGCTACTCAGACTCGCGCGGCCTGTTCTCCGCGCGCAAGGCCATCATGCAGTACGCGCAGGTCAAGGGTCTGCCCAACGTCAACATGGAGGACATCTACACCGGTAATGGCGTATCCGAGCTCATCCAGCTCTCGATGCACGCCCTGCTCGACGACGGCGACGAGATCCTCATCCCCAGCCCCGACTACCCGCTGTGGACGGCCTGCGCCACGCTCGCCGGCGGCCATCCCGTCCACTACCTGTGCGACGAGCAGGCAGACTGGTACCCCGACCTCGCCGATATGGAGGCCAAGGTCACCGACCGCACCAAGGCCCTCGTCATCATCAACCCCAACAACCCCACGGGCGCCGTCTACCCGCGCGAGGTGCTCGAGCAGATCGTCGACCTCGCCCGTCGCCACCAGCTCATGATCTTCTCGGACGAGATCTACGACCGCCTGTGCATGGACGGCGTGGAGCACGTCTCGATCGCCTCGCTTGCCCCTGACGTGCCGTGCGTGACGTTCTCCGGCCTGTCGAAGAGCCACATGATCGCCGGCTATCGCATCGGCTGGATGATCCTGTCGGGCAACCTGCGCTGCATGAAGGACTTCATCCTGGGCGTTAACATGCTGTCGAACATGCGCCTGTGCTCCAACGTGCCCGCGCAGTCGATCGTACAGACGGCGCTGGGCGGCTACCAGAGCGTCGAGACGTACGTGCGCCCGGGCGGCCGCGTGTGCGAGCAGCGCGACTTTGTCTACCGCGCCCTCAACGAGATCGACGGCATTACGGCCGTGAAGCCCAAGGCGGCCTTCTACATCTTCCCCAAGATCGACGTCAAGAAGTTCAACATCCACGACGACGAGCAGTTCGCCCTCGACCTGCTGCACGAGAAGAAGATCCTCGTGACGCGCGGCGGCGGCTTCAACTGGGAGCAGCCCGACCACTTCCGCGTGGTCTACCTGCCGCGCATCGAGGTCCTCGCCGAGTGCATGGACGACCTCGCGGACTTCCTTTCGACCTACCGCCAGGAGTAGGCGGGCGGCCCGCTCAACCAAAATCCACACCAACGCGCGGGACGCGCGCGGCTGCGACAACGTGGCCGCACGCGTCTTGGCGTTTCGGTGAATGTGGCCGCCGCGCGGCGTTTTCGCAGGTTGGGCCTTAAACTAGTCCGCTGGTGCCGGGCGCCCCGGAAGGGGCACAGTGACGAATGACATAGATGATCTGAGTTGAGGAATCCGGCATGAGGGCGCAAGTGATGCGCCAGATGAGCGCCAGCGAGGCGCAAGAAGGAGACATGATGTCCCAGTTCGAGAACGACGAGATGAACAACGAGACCGTGGCCGAGGTCGCCGAGGAGCAGGTTGAGGCCACCGAGGAGGCTGCCGAGGAGCAGGCCGAGGCCGTCGAGACCCCCGAGGTCGAGGAGCAGCCCAAGGCCGAGGAGGCCAGCGCCGACGACGTCCTGTTCGACAAGGCCAACAAGGCCGCCCGTCTGCTTCGCTGCCGCCGTGCCGTGCAGCGCCGCGAGCAGGAGGAGAAGGGCAACAAGTCCAGCGCCCTCGTCCGCGCCATCAAGCTCCTGCAGCTCAAGCCCAAGATGGAGCAGAAGGAGATGTCCGAGCTGCTGGGCATGCGCCTTCGCGAGCTCGACGCGATGATGGCCGAGGCCGAGAAGAACGACGTCGTGGCCCGCATCGAGCCCTCCGAGCCCGACATGCGCAAGGTCGTCATCATGGCCGACGAGGGCGCCGTCGAGCGCGCCGAGGCCCTCGAGCGCAAGGGCGAGGCCCTCGTCCCCGGCCTCTCCGCCGAGGACATGGAGCAGCTCTCCGCCCTTCTCGACAAGGTCATCGACCCGCTCGTTGCCCTCGGCCTCGACGAGGACCGCGAGGAGCGCGGCGGCTTCCGCGGCGGCGACCGTGGCGGCAACCGCGGTG
>ENA-OVGE01001230-OVGE01001230.1-human-gut-metagenome-genome-assembly--contig:-NODE-1230-length-20588-cov-4.836604_pt1 | contig 20588 bp, 18 predicted proteins | sample MGYA00237769_ERZ505417 | MGnify/ENA primary metagenome ERZ505417 (study PRJEB26158, sample SAMN06016403) | human gut metagenome | biome: human gut; feature: ankylosing spondylitis patient; material... | reverse complement strand
TCTTTCCCTACACGACGCTCTTCCGATCTCTAGCTTAACCGCCTCCGGTCTAATATTTGGATTTTTTTCCAATAGAAGTGCTATGGCACCTGACACAATCGGTGTAGCCATTGAAGTACCTGTCTTTCTTACATATGTGCCATCCCTCGTTCCAAGGCTTATGATATCATGCCCGGGAGCCAGAATCTCAGGCTTTACAATACAACAGTCGGTAGGACCTTTGCCACTTCTTATATCATCAAAGCTTCCGACTGTTATTATTTTTCTTGAAATTCCCGGCACAGTTACAGAAAACGGTGCCGGGCCGTAGTTGCCCGCTGCCGCAACAACTACCACTCCCATATCCCACAATTCATCTATCAGCTTCAATATCTTAACACGCTCTGCTGTATCAGAACATGGCAGATATCCTACAGAGAAGTTGAGTATTTTTATATTAAGTCTGACGCAGTTTTCTTTTATATACTTAAGAGCACAAATTGAATCCGACGTCTGTCCCATGCCAAGATAATCAAGCACCTTAAACACATATAGTCCTGCCCCCGGAGCCATGCCTATATCTGCAGCTGATAATATACCGCACACATGTGTACCATGCCCGTTATCGTCATAACATGTCTCCTTTCCACCCACAAAATCCATAAAGTGCTTTATACACCCATCAAGCTGTTTGTGTTTAAACACACCCGTATCAAGCACTGCTATATTGACATTTTTACCACTATATCCATTTTTATATACCAGATTTGCATTTATACTATATTTCGCATTTTTCATTATTATTTTATTTTTTAATTTAGTATATGATTCGTTTTCACAATATGACACAGACGCACCTGTTTTGCCTTACATCATATCACCTTACTATAATTTCATATATTAAAAGGACTGCACCTGCGTGCAGCCCTTTACTTGGATATTATTGTCATACTTTAACGTATATTAATTAATCCTCTTTTACATCCTTCATAGAGAAGCTGATTCTTCCCATCTTGTCCTTGCCAAGGCAAACAACCTTTACCTTGTCTCCAAGTGTGAGTACATCCTCTACTCTGTTGATTCTCTCTTTTGCAATCTTAGAAATGTGAACCATTCCCTCTTTGCCAGGAGCAAATTCGATGAAAGCACCGAACTCCTTGATGCTTACAACTGTTCCCTCAAGGATCTGTCCCTGCTCAAAATCAGTTGTGATAATCTTAATCATGTCGATTGCCTTTGCAATCATCTCTTTATCTGTTCCGCAAACTGAAACAGCGCCATCATCTGTGATATCGATCTTGACACCGGTTCTGTCGATAATCTCGTTGATTGTCTTACCCTTCTGTCCGACAACATCACCAATCTTTGATGGATCGATTGTAATCTGCTCAATCTTTGGAGCCCACTCATTTACTTCTTTTCTAGGCTCAGCGATTGCCTTGCTCATGACCTCATCCATGATGTAGAGACGTGCCTCACGTGTTCTCGCGATTGCCTCCTCAACGATAGGTCTTGTAAGTCCGTGAATCTTGATATCCATCTGGATAGCTGTAATACCCTTATGTGTACCTGTCACCTTGAAATCCATATCTCCGAAGAAATCCTCAAGACCCTGGATATCTGTAAGTACAAGGAAATCATCATCTGTATCGCCTGTTACAAGTCCGCATGAGATTCCGGCAACCATAGCCTTAATCGGAACACCTGCAGCCATAAGTGACATACATGATGCACATGTTGAAGCCATTGATGTAGAGCCGTTTGACTCAAATGTCTCAGATACGGCACGGATAGTATATGGGAACTCCTCAATGCTTGGAAGTACAGGAACAAGTGCCTTCTCAGCAAGTGCTCCGTGTCCAATCTCACGACGTCCCGGTCCACGTGATACCTTTGTCTCTCCTACAGAGTATGCAGGGAAGTTATAGTGATGCATATATCTCTTTGTTGTGATATTTGCATCAAGTCCGTCGATTTTCTGAATCTCTGATAAAGGAGCAAGTGTTACAACATCACAAATCTGTGTCTGTCCACGGGTAAACATTGCAGATCCGTGAACTCTAGGAATCAAATCAACCTCTGCTGCGAGTGGTCTGATCTGGTTGATTGCACGGCCGTCCGGACGCTTATGATCCTTTAAAATCATCTTTCTGACTGTCTTCTTCTGATACTGGTAAATAGCCTCACCAAGTACTGCAAGGTACTCCTCATTGTCAGCGAAGGCTTCCTCTAACTGCTCTGTGATAGCTCTTATATTTTCCTCACGCTTCTGCTTCTCATCTGTGAATACTGCTTCCTCCATCTGCTCTGGAGTAACAATTTTCTTGATATCCTCGAACATCTGCTCAGGAATAGCACAACTCTCATACTCATGCTTTGGCTTGCCAATCTCATCACGGATCTGATCCATGAATGCGATAACTGTCTGGTTGATATCATGACACTTGTAGATTGCCTCAATCATCTGATCCTCAGGAATCTCATTGGCGCCTGCCTCAATCATGATGACCTTTTCCTTTGTAGAAGCAACTGTGAGCTGTAAATCGCCCTCATCCCACTGCTTCTGTGAAGGGTTTACGATAAACTCTCCATCAACAAGTCCCATTTGTGTCATGGCACATGGTCCGTCAAACGGAATATCTGATATATGAACAGCAAGAGCTGTACCGATCATTGCAACTATCTCAGGACGGCACTCAGGATCCACTGACATGACAAGGTTGTTTAATGTAACATCATTTCTGTAATCCTTTGGGAAAAGAGGTCTCATAGGACGGTCAATTACACGATCTGTAAGGATGGCGTTCTCAGATGCCTTTCCCTCACGCTTGTTAAAACCACCCGGAATTTTTCCTACAGAGTACATCTTCTCCTCGAACTCAACGCTGAGTGGGAAGAAATCCACACCATCACGTGGCTTGTCAGATGCTGTAGCTGTTGAAAGGACTGTTGTATCACCATACTTGATAAAAACAGCTCCGTTTGCCTGAGCTGCTACTCTTCCGATATCTACAGTAAGAGTCCTGCCGGCAAGTTCCATTGAATAACTTTTGTACATATTAATTCTCCTTAAAATTCTTTTGCAGAAGTGTATTCCTCTTCCGAAACTACTAAACAATACATGTACGCTCATGCACTCTTTAGTGGTCTCGGCTTACTTCTGCTTTTCAAAAAACAATAATAAAAACAATAATAGAGCGGAATAATAATTACTCCGCTCTAAAGAAAATACTATTTTCTGAGTCCTAAACGCTCGATAAGTGAACGATATCTCTCGATATCAATCTCCTTAAGGTATGCAAGTAATCCACGTCTCTGACCGATCATCTTTAACATTCCTCTTCTTGAGTGATGATCCTTTGGGTTCTGTTTGAAATGCTCAGTTAACTCTGCGATTCTTGCTGAAAGAATTGCAATCTGAACCTCTGGTGAACCTGTGTCATTTGGTGTTCTACCGTACTCTGCGATAATAGCCTGTTTCTTTTCCTTTGCGATCATTGTTGATCCTCCTTATATTTAATGCGCCCTGATAACTGTATGATGCTCAGCAATAGGTCGGAGTGTCCAACTACCGAACATGGGCAAAACCATACCTATGCAGTATAGCATAGTAAGCATTTGTTGTAAACTGTTTTTTTATTAATCCGGCAAATATCTTGTGACACAAATCGGATTTCTGTAATATGCATTTGAAACCTTGATTCCATCACGCTTGTTGCTGGCATGTACAATCTGTCCGTTTCCGATATAAATTGCAACATGTGAGATACTCCTTCCACTTCCGTAGAAGAATAAATCTCCCGGCTTTGCTTCAGATGCACTGATTTTTGTGCCGTATGAAGGCTGTGCTTTTGATGAATGCGGTAATGAGATTCCATACTTTCCAAGAATTCTCATTGTGAAGCCTGAGCAGTCAACTCCCTTCTCAAGGCTTGTACCACCCCACACATATCTGTTTCCGACAAACTGTAACGCATACGATACAACAGATGCCCTTACATCTGATACGCCGTCACCATACTTCACCTGCTCTATTGTCTTTGCTGTAGGAAGTGCCTGTGCCAGTGTCACATAATCCTGTGATATATATCCTACCGAATCATCCACACTTATCTCAACCCAGCCGTCAGCGACAGAATTAACCGTGAATGCCTCTGAATTTCCAACCTGCGAAAGCACCTCAGCCTCTGTTGACTTCTCTGCACGCACATTCAGTGTTTCCGTATTTACTGTGGCAACCGTCTTAATCTCCTGTTCTGCAATAGCCTCTGCCTCATCTCCTGTTACAAGATACTGCTTGTTTACATATCCTGTCACCTTGCCTGATGTAACCTTGTACCATTCTCCGGCATCCTCAAGAAGCTCACAGGCATTGTGATTGGTAAGTATTCCTATTACCTCGCTGTCTGTCGAAGCTTCCTGTCTGATATTTAAGTTTCCGCTGCTGATAACCGACATACCAAGATTTGTGTAACCACAGGTCTGTGCGGCTGTCGGTGTCTGGGATGCCTCATTTGCCTGTTCTGTCTCCTGTGCAGTATCGCCAGCCTGTGCACCCTGAGCAGATGCAGTAACAACATTGCTGTCGTTTTGCGCTACCGATACGTCAGCTCCATAATAAGTAAGAGCCGATGTAACCCCTGCTGTGAGAAGCTCTGTGGCATCTGCCGCATCTGTCAGATTAAGTGCAACACCCGCATTCACTGATCTGTTTTTATTTGCCTCTGCCTTTGTTGTCCTGGCATCCACCGTGCTGCTTGAGCTCATAGATACCGCTCCTATAATAATAGCAAACGCTACAACGCCTGCTGCCTGTCCTAATTTTAACTTGTTTTTCATATAGCCTCCGATTCATGCTATCGATAATCCACGGTTACGAGTATATCATAAATTGTTAAAATGTCAATATTTCTTTGTAACATTTCTGTAATATTTGTCATTTTTTCGTTATTTTGGGTTATTTCGCAAAAAAACAGCCACACTAGAATGTGTGACTGCCTGCATAATTGATTGTATAATTGATATCTGCACTCATCTGGCTCTTTAACGCTTCTATTGAATCAAACTTCATCTCAGGTCTTACGAACTTATGAAGCTCTACCATTATATCCTGTCCGTAAACATCCTGCCCAAAATCTATGATATATGTCTCTGCACCTATTGGATTTTTGCCCTCTATAGTAGGCTTGCATCCTATATTGGTTACACCAAGGTACCAGTTGTCCCTGACAAGAACTCTTGACATATACACTCCCTTTGGTGGAAGCAGCTTATCGTGCGGCACTGAAAGGTTGACTGTCGGAATGCCAATAGTCCTGCCTAGTGCTCTGCCATGCACTACTCTTCCTTTTATAAAAAAGGGATATCCCAGCAGTTCATTTGCCTTTTTAATATGTCCTGCCGCAATCTCCTCGCGGATATAGGTACTGCTTATATCCCTGTCTCCATCCTTTATCTTGTCCACCACAATAAGCTCGTATCCAAGCTCTCCTGCCATCGCAGAAAGCAGCCGATGGTCTCCTGCCCTGTTGTGCCCGAAACGGAAATCATCTCCGACAATGATACACTTGACATTAAGACTTTTAACTATCCATCTGACAAACGCATCCGCCTCCATCGTCATCACCTGTGGCACAAACGGACACTCTATCAGATAGTCAATACCTGATTTTTCAAACACATACTCTTTTTCATCGTTTGTGATTATAACCTTTGATTCAACGCCAAGTACCTCCGATTTGGGAGGAATATCAAACGTAAATATGATGCGCTTGTAGCCATGCAGATTGCTCTGTTCAATTTGCTTTTCCATCAGAAATTCATGTCCTCTGTGAAGCCCGTCAAACTTTCCAAACGAGATGACGGAAGGCTCCTTGACATGAAAATCCAGAGTTTTGCTTATATATTCCATAATATCTGTATACTATTCTATTCCATAAAAATCTTTACCGGCTTAAATTCACCGGTCTCATCAAGATACGAATACACACCGACAAATATGCCCTCATGATTGTATACTCTGTATCTTATATCAGAGTCAGCACCGTGTTTTAAATAATCCGTAAGCACTGCCGGAATTTTATTTCCATTTCTGACAAGCTTATCGGCATCTGAAGCAGTATGCACTGCCGGCAGATTTTCGAATACTCCGTCAACAGGCATCACCATATCAAAGCAGCCCTCATCCACCTTTGACTGAATCTGTGAAAGTGTAAGTGCATGCTCTAAGTCAAAGCCTGCTACCCTTACTCTAAGCAGTGACTTCATGCAGCCATGGCAGCCCAGCCTCTCTCCGATGTCATTGCACAGCGTCCTGATATACGTGCCCTTTGAACAGTGCACCGTCATCGTAACCTCAGGCAAATCAATGCTTTCAACCTTAATATCAAACACCTCGATATCCCTGGCTTTTCTCTCTATTACCTTGCCCTCTCTGGCAAGCTCATAGAGCTTTTTCCCATTGACCTTTAAAGCCGAGTACATAGGCGGCACCTGCTTTTGCCTGCCAACAAACTGTGATATAACATCATACACCGCCTGCTCAGTCACATTGACCTTAGCCTGATTTAAGACCTGCCCTGTAATATCCTGTGTATCTGTCTCCTGTCCCAAAAGCAGCACAGCTTTATAGACCTTGTCCTTATCTGTCAAAAGGTCACACACTCTGGTTGCCTTTCCAAGACAGACAGGAAGGACGCCTTGCGCATCAGGATCAAGTGTACCTGTATGACCAATCTTCTTCTGGTGTAATATGCCTCGAAGCTTTGCCACAACGTCAAAGCTTGTATAGCCCTTTTCCTTGTATACATTGATTATTCCATTAACCATCTGCCCAAGAATCTCTCCCTAAATATTATCCTTAATTGCCGTAAGGATTCGGTCTGTTGCCACCTCAAGCGGTCCGTCAATCGTAAATCCGGCGGCCTTTACATGTCCACCGCCGCCAAATACCGACGCAACCTTTGCCACATCGTAATCACCGTTTACGCGTAGGCTGCCCTTGTAGGTACCATCCTCATTTTCGTAGAGAAATACAGCAACCTTTATATCCTTTGTCACGCGCAGCTGATTCACAATACCGTCGAGATGCTTTGGAAGCACATCGTACTTCTCCATCTCAGCGCGCGATACTGCAGACAATATAACATCACCATTCAGATACAAAGCAGCATTCAAAAGTGCCTGCCCCATAATCTTGTTCTGAGCAAATGTCTTTGTATAAAATGTATCATCGATTATCCTTGAATAATCAATGCCCATCTCCATCAGGGTTCCTGCAATATCCATAGTCTTTTTTGAAGTGCAGGAATACTGGAACACGCCTGTATCATGCACCATGCCTGTGTAAATACACTCTGCTATCTGTATTGTGATACGCTCCTTCGGCAGAAGCTCGAACACCAGCTCACAGGTCGAGCTAGCATCCGGAAAGATGTAATTTGCGTCTGCAAAGGCCCCGTTTGTAACATGATGATCTATGCAAAGTGTCCTTTTTGCAGACTCAAAATACTTAGCTGCACTTCCCAGTCTGCCTGTGTCACTGCAGTCACATGCTATGAACAGATCGTATACTGTATCATCCGCATAGCTGCTGTCAATCTCATCTGCTCTTTGCATAAACTTAAAGATGTTTGGGCTTGGCTCTAAATAAAGCCTTGCCTTTATATCAGGATAATAATCCTTTATGTAGTTGTATACAGCAAGTGTTGAGCCGACACAGTCGCCGTCCGGTCTCACATGACCGGAAACGGCAACTGATTGTGCATCCTTTAAAATAGAATCAATCTCTGTCATAATCAATCCTCTTTGTTAATCCTCTTTGAGATTTTTTGTTACTTCATCAATCTTTTTAGACATCTCAACACCATACTCTATAGACTGGTCTATGATAAATGTAATGGCAGGTGTATTTCTTAAATTGATGTTCTTTGCGAGAGTTCTGCGTATATATCCCTCCGCTGACTTAAGTCCTGCAAGTGTATCAGCCTGTGATTTCTTGTCACCAAGCACACTGATATAAGCCTTTGCTGTCTTTAAATCAGGTGCCACCTCGACAGCAACAACACTTGTCATGGGATTGATACGCGGATCCTTTATCTCACCGCGTATGATATTTGACAGTTCACGCATTACCTCTTCGTTGATACGAATATTTTTTATGCTGTTCTTTCTCATATAATCCCGCTTTCTTTTTATATTAAACCGTAACTATCCGAATAGCTGCATTAATTCAAGATAACCAATATATGATTATCTCGGAACCTCTACCATCTTGTAAGCTTCAACTATATCGAATTCCTGAATATCATTAAATCCGTCAAATACAAGACCACACTCATAGCCTGTCTTGACCTCCTTGACGTCATCCTTGAATCTCTTGAGTGAAGCAAGGTCTCCCTCGAATATCTGCTCACCCTCTCTGCTAATTCTGACACGGCAGCCTCTCTCCATAAATCCGTCAAGCACATATGAACCTGCAATGTTTCCAACGCCTGAAGCCTTGAAAATCTGTCTGATTTCCGCATGTCCGATAACCTTCTCCTCAAATACAGGATCAAGCATACCCTTCATGGCAGCAGATACATCCTCGATTGCATTGTAGATGACCTTGTATAGTCTGATATCTACGCCCTCACGGTCTGCTGTAGCCTTGGCAACAGGATCCGGTCTAACGTTAAAGCCAATGATGATTGCATTTGATGCTGATGCAAGGATAACATCTGACTCGTTGATGGCACCAACGCCGCCATGGATGACCTTGACCACAACCTCCTCATTTGAAAGCTTGACAAGACTCTGCTTAACAGCTTCAACTGAACCCTGTACATCTGCCTTTACAATGATATCAAGCTCCTTCATATTGCCGGACTGAATCTGTGAGAACAGATCATCAAGTGACATCTTTGCCTTTGTATCCTCGATGAGCTTATTCTTCTCCTCTGAAATATATGTGTCAGAAAATGCCTTTGCCTCCTTCTCTGAATCACATGCCACAAATGTCTCACCTGCTGAAGGCACACTGTTGAGTCCAAGTATCTCTACAGGCGTAGAAGGCTTAGCCTCCTTTACTCTGCGGCCCTTGTCATCAATCATGGCTCTTACCTTACCATAGCTGCTTCCGCATGCGATAGGATCTCCGACATGGAGTGTTCCTTTTTGTACAAGCACTGTGGCAACCGCACCACGGCCCTTGTCAAGCTGCGCCTCGATTACGAGACCTCTTGCATTTCTATCAGGATTAGCCTTGAGCTCGAGCACCTCTGCTGTGAGAAGAATCATCTCAAGGAGATTGTCGATACCCTCCTTAGTATGTGCAGATACAGGACAGAATATTGTGCTTCCGCCCCAATCCTCCGGGATAAGCTCATACTCTGAGAGCTCCTGCTTAACCTTGTCGATATTGGCACTTGGCTTATCTATCTTGTTGACAGCAACGATAATCTCTACACCGGCTGCCTTTGCATGGTTTATTGCCTCAACAGTCTGTGGCATTACACCATCATCTGCAGCAACAACAAGGATTGCGATATCAGTAGAGTTTGCACCACGCATACGCATTGCTGTAAATGCCTCATGTCCCGGTGTATCAAGGAATGTGATGTTCTGGCCATTGATTGATACAACAGATGCACCAATGTGCTGTGTGATACCACCTGCCTCACGGTCTGTAACACGTGTCTGTCTGATGGCATCAAGCAGTGATGTCTTACCATGATCTACGTGACCCATTACGCAGACTACAGGTGGACGAGGAACCATCTTGCTCTCATCCTCTTCATCCTCCTTGAGAAGCTCTGCAATCACATCGACTTTCTCCTCTTCCTCACATATGAAATTGAACTCTAAAGCAATCTCCTCAGCAGCTGCAAAATCAACCTCAGAGTTAACTGTTACCATCTCGCCCTTCATGAAAAGCTTCTTTACGATGGCTGAAGGCTGAACCTTCATCTTATCAGCTAAGTCTCTTATTGTAATCTTCTCCGGAAGAGAAATTGTCTTAATCTCGTTCTCATCCTCTTTTGGCTGTGCCTTCGGCTGCTGTGGCTTTTTCTTTCCGCCGTGCTTCTCGAGATTGATGTAATTCTCCTGCTTCTTTCCGAGCTTATCCTGCTTCTGGCTCTGATTGTGATTATGCTTATTCTTTCTATCGTTGCCTCTGTCGCGGCTCTCCTTTCCTCTTACATCATCAGGAGCTGCAACTGCAACTGTTTCTTTTCTGAAACGATTTCTGTCATCACCTCTGCTGCCTGTTCTATCGTTATTTCTGTCATTGCTCCTGCTTCTGTCATTGCTTCTGCTTCTGTCATTATTTCTGTCAAAGCTTCTGCCACCCTCTGCAGGACGTCTGGAGTCATTTCTGAAGCCTCTGTTATTGTCTCTATTATTGTCTCTATTATTGTCTCTGCTGTTATCTCGGTTATTGTTGTCGCGATTGTTTGTTCTTCTATCGCTGTTTCTGTCCGTATTTCTGCTTCTGTCGGCATTTCTGTCAGTGTTTCTGTTGTTGATTCTCTCGCCATTGTCCTGACGTCTGTCGCTTCTTCTATCAGCGTCAGCCTGACGTGCCGGACGCGAATTGGTTACCTTCATATCTGCATACGGATCCGCTGTACGCTCACTTATAGGGCGCATAGCTCTCTCTCCGACAGGTCTTGGCTTAATAATGCTGTGCTGCTCAGGACGTGATGACTGATTATCGCGTCTGCCATTGCCATTCCTGCGCTGCGAACTGTTATTTCCATTATTTCCGCTGCCGTTTCCACCATTTGTTTTCCTACCCTGCTTACTGTACTGGGCATTGAAAACAGCTGTGATGCTTGCCTTTTTCTTTGGTCTGTCGGCTGCCTTAGCCTCATCCTTTTTAGTTTCTTCCTTCTTAGGTGCATCTTTTTTTACTTCTGTTTTTGCGTACTTCTTTCGTACAATTTGCTGTGCCTCATCCTCAAGACCGCTCTGCACATTTTTGACAGCAAACTGTGTGCCGTTTAATGTGTCTATGACGTCCTGCGACTTTATATTTAATTCTTTTGCAAGTTCATGAACTCTCATTTTTGCCATATATCTATTTTCCTCCATTATTCAGTTTTATTCGACTGCAGCTTTTTTATCACTGCATTTGCAAGGTTTTCATCCGTTACTGCAAGGGAAGCGCGAAACTCTTTGCCTATTGCATTCCCTAACCCCACCTTGTCACTATAAAAATAAATCGGAACCTCATAGAAAGCAGTCATATCCGAAAAATGCTTCTTTGTGTTGTCTGATGAATCATCTGCTACTATCACTAAAAATGCCTTTCCTGTCTTTACAGCTTTCTCTGTAGAAAACTCTCCGCTAACCACATTGCCTGACTTTGCTGCTAATCCCAGCATAGAAAGTACTCTATCTGTCAATTTGGTTCATCTCCTTTTCAAGCTCCTCATATACCTGTTCTGATACACTAACACCAAGGGAACGCTCAAGTGCCTTTGTCTTTTTAGCCTTTTTAAAGCATTCAAGGCTCTTACATATATAAGCTCCCCTGCCGTTTTTCTTGCCGGTGTCATCGAGAGTTATGTCGCCCTCCGCAGTCTTTACCACGCGAATAAGTGACTTCTTTTCCTTCATCTCCTGACAGCCTACGCATTTGCGCATTGGAATCTTTTTATTTGCCATTACTGCTCATCACCACTATCTGCCGCATCATTTTCTGTACCTGCTGCTTCGTTCTCGTCAGCCTCTGTATCTAAAGCCTCTGTCTGTACATCTGCCTGTTCTGTATCAGCTAATCTCTCGTTCTCAGCAAGCTCATCATCCGAATAATCATAATCGTCATCATAATCATCCTCTTCATAGTCATTCTCATAATCCATGAAGTCCCCTGACTCTCTGGCCTGTGTCTCGCTCTTGATATCAATCTTGAAGCCTGTAAGTCTTGCTGCAAGTCTTGCATTCTGTCCTTCCTTACCGATTGCAAGTGAAAGCTGATAATCCGGAACAACAACCTTTGCTGATTTCTCATCTGCATCTGCGATAACAGAGATAACCTTTGCAGGGCTAAGTGCGTTCTGGATAAGTATTGCCGGATTCTCATCCCATGTGATGATATCTATTTTCTCACCACGAAGCTCATTTACGATAGCATTTACTCTGGCACCATTCATACCTACACATGCTCCTACAGGGTCTACGTTTGGATCATTTGACCATACTGCAATCTTTGTTCTGCTTCCGGCCTCACGTGAAATAGCCTTTATCTCAACTATGCCCTCTTTAACCTCTGTAACCTCTGACTCGAAAAGTCTCTTCACAAGCTCAGGATGTGTTCTTGAAACAAGAATCTTTGGTCCCTTTGATGTGGACTTAACCTCAAGGATATATACCTTGATACGCTCTGTAGGCTTGAATACCTCACCCTTTATCTGCTCACTCTCAGTCAGAAGTGCATCTGCCTTACCTAAGTTGATGCTGACATTCTTTCCGATGTATCTTTGAACAACACCTGTCACAACATCCTTTTCCTTGCTGTTGTACTCGTCAAATATTACCTTTCTCTCCTCCTCGCGGATTTTCTGAAGGATAACATTCTTTGCGTTCTGTGTAGCGATACGTCCGAATTCCTTTGACTTAACCTCAACTCTCACGATATCTCCAAGCTGATAGTTACCGTTTACCTTGTGCGCATCTGCTAAGGAAATCTCCTCAACCGGATCCTCAACCGTATCTACAACCGTCTTCTCCTGGTAGCATGAGAAAGCACATGTCTCAGGATCTATTTCTACCTTTACATTGTCTGATTTACCAAAATGGTTCTTGCAGGCAGTCACAAGAGAGTTCTCAATTGCCTCAAGTAAAGTTTCTTTACTGATGTTTTTCTCCTGCTCTAATATATTTAACGCTTCTAATAACTCATTGCTCATTATTTTTTCCTCCTATTTGTGTTATCGTGCGCTTTAATTAAAAATCCAATGCCTGACGTATAAGCGCAATGTCACTCTTATTGAATGTAGTCTCATTGCCGTCTTCATCGGTTATTGTCACTGTATCCTTATCATAGGCTTTAAGCATACCATAAAATTCCTTTGATTTGTTGATAGCCCTATATGTGCGAATCTCTATCTCCTTATTCATATTGCGCACATAGTCCTTTTCCTTCTTGAGAGGTCTTCCAAGCCCCGGCGAGCTGACCTCGAAGGTGTACGAATCAGGAATATAGTCCTCTCTGTCGAGAATCTCATTCATCTGCCTTGCAACCACTTCACAGTCATCAACAGTTATGCCACCCTCCTTATCGATATATGCTCTCAGGTAGTTCATACCGCCTTCCTTAACATACTCGACATCAACAAGCTCAAAATTCATGCTGTCAAGAATTGGTTGTATAAAATTCTCCGTCTTTGCCTCATATACACTTGCCTTTGACATTTTATCACCTCTCTTTTTTATATTTGTAACTATTCAGAATTGTTCCAAGTGGTTCTGAATAGCTGCCTGATGTTTATAAACGTGAATTGAGAGAGGACTTTTGCCCTCTCTCAATCTAGTCAACGTTGTTATCATAGGTATAATAGCACTATCAGAAAAAAAAATCAAGTTTTTTTAAAAAAGTACTTGCTTTTTTTGAAACTCCATGATAGTATAATACACGGTTCGTTGGTCAAGCGGTTAAGACGCCGCCCTCTCACGGCGGAAACACGGGTTCGATTCCCGTACGGACTGCTCACTGATATTTATTTAATTAAATACAGCCCAACCCGAAAGCATCGCATTTATGCGATGTTTTTTTATTGTTGTTGACACCGGACGCTATGATAAATATTTCTGCCTTAAAGTAAAATTGCCTTGGAGCGTATTCTGTTTACTACAGAATGCTCCAAGGCATAAATAATTTAAGTATAAGCCTGAATTAAAAATTAGTCATAATTAATCATCATATCCGTTAGGATTGTTCTTCTGCCATCTCCATGAGTCGGCACACATCTCCTTAATACCATACTGTGCTTCCCAGCCGAGCTCCCTCTTGGCCTTTGATGGATCACAGTAGCATGTAGCAATATCGCCAGGTCTTCTAGGCTTTATTGTATAAGGAATCTTAACCCCTGTTGCAGCCTCGAAATTCTTTACGATATCAAGCACGCTGTAGCCATGTCCTGTTCCAAGATTGTAGATGCAAAGACCTGCATTCTCCTCAATTTTCTTTAAAGCCTTGACATGTCCAACCGCAAGGTCAACTACATGGATGTAATCTCTCACACCTGTTCCGTCAGGAGTATCATAGTCATCTCCGAATACTCCAAGCTCTTTGAGCTTGCCTACTGCCACCTGTGTGATGTAAGGCATGAGGTTGTTTGGAATACCGTTTGGATTCTCACCCATTGTACCACTCTTATGAGCTCCGATTGGATTGAAGTAACGAAGAAGAATAACATTCCACTCATTATCTGCCTTGTAGATATCCATAAGTATCTGTTCAAGCATAGACTTTGTCCAGCCATATGGGTTTGTACACTGTCCCTTTGGACACTCCTCTGTGATAGGAATCTGTGCAGGATCTCCGTATACTGTAGCTGATGAAGAGAAAATGATGCTCTTGCAGCCATTCTGTCTCATCACATCAACAAGTGTAAGTGTTCCTGCAATATTATTGTTATAGTACTCCCAAGGCTTTGCCACAGACTCTCCTACTGCTTTGAGTCCTGCAAAGTGAATACAGCTATCTATCTTTTCTTCCTTAAAAATCTTATTTAAGATGTCTCTGTCAAGGATATCTCCCTTATAGAACTTTACTTCTTTGCCTGTAAGAGCCTTAACTCTGTCAAGTGACTTCTCAGATGAATTCGAAAGATTGTCAAGTACTACAACATCGTAGCCTGCATCAAGAAGCTCCACACATGTGTGGCTTCCGATATATCCGGCTCCACCAGTAACTAAAATTGCCATAATAAATATCTCCTTTTCATTTTTGTTAAATTTATTGTAGCGCATTTGCTCATTTTTGTATAGAATAAAATGTAGAAGAAATATGTAAAAATGTTGTAAAGGTAGTCAATATGAACAATAAATACAAAAATTCCTATATCGTAAAAGAAAAAGAGCTTGTATCTCTGTCCGTATATAACGTAGGCTTCCAGAGCTGTGATAGCCTGTATCAGTGGGGACCCGGTATCAGAGACCATTATCTGATTCACTATATCATAAGCGGTAAAGGCCGCTACACTGTAAATGGCAGTGTTCACACATTAACTCCCGGTGATGCTTTTCTCGTATATCCAAATACCGAAGTGATTTATCAGGCTGATGCGCAAGATCCTTGGGAATATACCTGGGTAGGCTTTACAGGCAGCGATGCTGCAACCATTTTAAGAGCCACTGATTTCACAAAAGCGCATCCATACATACACAGTGTATCAAACGGAAACGAAATCAAAAGACAGCTCATGCATATATACGACGCCAGAGGCACAGAATTTGAAAATGCACTCGAAATGACCGGGCGACTCTACACCACCCTCGCTCTTTTTGTCAGCGCCGCCACATCAAAGCCACCGCAAAACAGTGCAAACTCCTATGTACAAAAGGGCATCGAATACATCTCCGCCAACTATTCATACCCTATCACCGTTGAGGATATTGCATCATATATAGGCTTAAGCCGAAGCCACCTGTTCCGTTCCTTCCAGAGTATCCTCGGTGTATCGCCAAAGGAATATCTGACCGATTTCAGAATCAAACAGGCATGCTATCTGCTTAAACACTCCTCATTGTCCATCACAGCAATTGCAGGCTCTATAGGGTTTGATAACAGCCTTTATTTTTCAAAGACCTTTCATAAAATAAAAGGCCTTTCGCCTAAGGAGTATCGCAGTAAATACAAAAAAGCTCAAGAATAAAAAAAGCTGCCGGGCTTCATATGAAGCCTGGCAGCTTTTTTAATATATCTCTTTATGCTAAACTAAGCAAGCTTAGATTTAGCAACCTCTACTAATTTAGCAAATCCTGCTGCATCTGTAACAGCCATATCAGCTAATACCTTACGGTTAAGGTCAACGTTTGCTAACTTTAAGCCGTGCATGAACTGGCTGTATGAAAGTCCGTTGAGACGAGCTGCTGCGTTGATACGAGCAATCCATAACTGACGGAACTGTCTCTTTCTCTCTTTACGTCCAGCGTATGAGCTTGTAAGTGCTCTCATAACTGACTGCTTTGCTACTCTATACTGCTTAGATCTAGCGCCTCTGTAACCCTTTGCTAACTTTAATGTTCTGTTATGTCTTTTCTTAGCGCCTAAACCGCCTTTAACTCTTGCCATTTGTTGATTCCTCCTTAACTAATACTACCGATTACATGTATGGTAAAATCTTCTTCATATTCTTAACATTTGTCTCATCTGTCATTGTTGCTTTTCTGAGATTTCTCTTTGTCTTTGTTGTTTTCTTAGTTAAGATATGTCTCTTGTAGGCTTTATTTCTTTTTAACTTTCCTGTTCCTGTAACTTTGAAACGTTTTGCAGCTGCTCTGCTTGTTTTCATTTTTGGCATTGTGTGTTCCTCCTTAAATTGTTATCTCTTTTCTGCCAGCACCATACCGATGCTTCTTCCTTCAACCTTCGGTGCTTTCTCCACTACCGCTACATCTGAAAGATTCTCCGCTATATCATCAAGGATATGTTTGCTTGCATTCATATGAGCCATCTCACGTCCTCTGAATCTGAGTGTGATCTTTACCTTATTTCCTTTTGCAAGAAATTTCTTTGCAGCATTCATCTTGGTATTCAAGTCGTTAGCCTCAATGTTAGGTGAGAGACGAATCTCTTTCAATTCAACGGTCTTCTGCTTTTTCTTTGCATCCTTTTCCTTACGGGCCTGCTCATAACGATACTTACCATAATCAATCACCTTACATACAGGTGGCTTTGCATTTGGTGCTATCTTTACTAAATCAAGTCCTGCCTCGTCTGCAATCTTTTGAGCTTCTCTTGAAGAAACAATTCCTAACTGCTCTCCATCCGCTCCAATCAGTCGAACTTCTCTGTCTCTGATCTGTTCATTAATCATTAATTCGCTAATGGTCTTGTACCTCCATAAAAAATAGTGGATAGGCAGACTATCCACTATACAATCTTCAACACAAATGTTTGAAAATATTAACGCTAAGTCGCTCCATTGCGCTTAGGTGAGAGTGGATACTCTACTTTGTTTTCATACAACTACTAGAATATAGCACAGACAATTTCTGTTGTCAACACTTTTATCTAAATTTCTATCATCTAATATGTACCAAGAATCTTAAGGGCAATTGCCTCTTCCCTTATGCCTCTTAACGCATTCTGCACCGCTGTATCCGTGAAACGCCCTTCAAAATCTACAAAGAACCTGTACTCCCATGCCTTATCAGATATCGGACGAGACTGGATATTTAACATATTGATTCCATTGTATATAAAGTGTGCCAGCATATGATACAGTGCACCACTCTTGTGAGGTGTCTCAAAGCATATGCTTATCCTGTCCGCATCTCTGCGGCATACCCTTTTAGCCGACACAATTATAAACCTTGTTGCATTGTTTTTATTGTTCTGTATGCGGCTCTCAAGCACCTGAAGCCCGTATATATCAGCCGAGATATGGCTAGCTATGCCAGCCTGTGTGATATCTCCGTCATCCTTTACCTTCTTTGCAGAAAAAGCTGTATTCCTGACAGCCACCTGGTTAATATCCTTATGCTCATCAAAAAAATCTGAGCACTGCATAAGCGCCTGCGGATGTGAATACACAGTCCTTATATCAGAAATCTTTGCACCCGGAAGTCCCATCAGACTGTGGTCGATGCGTATAATCTGCTCCCCAACTATATAATTGTCGTATTCAACAAGCAGATCATAGTTTTCCGATACAATACCGGCTGAAGAATTCTCTATCGGAAGCACTGCATAATCAGCCTTTCCGCATTTGATATCCTCCATGGCATCCTTCCAGGAATCCACGTTGTAGCCATTACAATTCTCGCCAAAGTATGTCTTCATGGCAAGCTGTGAGTATGCACCCTCAACTCCCTGAAACACAATCCTTGCATTGGAAAAATCCAGGCTGTCTACCTCAGTAAAGTTTTCCTTCTCCACTATGCCATGCTCAGTCATAAGCTGATACTGCTTCTTTCTACTTGTCGACATAATCTGTTCAAAAAGCTCAACTATACCGTGCTTCAAAAACTCATCATCTGCAAGAGACGATAATTTCTCAAGCTTTTCATCCTCTCTAGTCTTGTCAAAGACCTTTTTGCCGGTGGTTATCTTATACTCGGCAACGTGCTTTGAGATATCCATTCTTTCCTTATATAATCTGACTATTTCACTGTCTATCTCATCGATAGACTCTCTCAATTTCATTAAATCTTCCATTATTGTCTCCTAAAAAAGATATAATAAAATATTATTACAAAATTTATAGAAAGGCAAGTAATCCTTGAAAGATTTATCATATATAGATATCATTTAGTTAATATCTAAGCATAAATCTCATATACTCTCGGGAGAATTACATGAAAAAAGAACACGCATGATCAATCAACTCATGCGTGTTTTTTATTAATTCATATAAAATTCAAATCTTGATCTGTATATATCACTGCACTTTCCGGTATTCTGGTCTATCGCAATAACAGAAAGCACATTATTTCCCTCAGGAACAGGTATTGGAGCTGTATACTCTGTTGATGCAGCACTCGGATCTGACGAATCCCAGGTATAGTATACCTTGCAATTTTCAGGTACTGTGATTGTAATGTCTGTCTGTGCACCAAATGTACCTCCGTCAGGGTCTATCTCCGGTGCATCCGGCGCCTCAAACTCGATTTCATACTTGGCAGATGCCACCTCGCTTTTAATTCCTCTGTCATCAACTGCAACAGCTGTTATCTCATATGTACCTTCCTTGTCCAGGGTGATCGGGCTATAATATCTTTCTCCTCTGGTCAAAGGATCATCCGAATCATATGAATAGTATATTTTGGTATCGCTGTCTGCATCTATAGAAAGCTCAATAGTCTCTCCATACTTACCACTGCTCTTGCTAAACTGCGGTTTAGATACAGTATAATCCGCAAAAAGCTTTAAAACAGATGCATCCTTAGCACTCTCACGCAGCGCAACAATTGCATCATAATCCTTTTTTGATTCATAAATCGAGATAAGCTTCTTATAAGCCTCTTTGCTCTTTGAATCAATATTGATAATTTCCTGATACAGCACAAGAGCGGCATCATAATCCTTCTTCGACATATATATATCAGCCAAAGCAAATCTGACATCTGTATTATCCGAATCAATCGACAAAGCCTTCTCATAATAAGAAACCGCGGAATTTATATTCCCCGCCGAATAAGCTGCCTTTGCCTGCTTCACCTGATAATCAAATGAATTGTCATGTGATCTGCTTACATTACGTGTAATAGCTGCAATAAGTATTACAATTGCTACAACGCACACTACAGCTGAGATAATAATTATCTTCTTCTGCTGCGCTCTCTTTGCCCTCTGTCCGTCAGACTGCGGCTTCTCATCACACGGTTGTTTCGTCTGAGACTGCTGCTTGCCTGTCTGAGCCTGTTTATTTTCATACTGCGACATTCTGTCCGGTTTTTGTCCGTTCCGCTGACCGGCACTATGAAGCTGTTCCCTCACCGGCTCATCAAACCTGATTGTCCTATCAGACACAGGCTTTACAGTCTTTTGTCCATCAGTTCGCCTGTCATCATTTCCAACCAGATTATCAAGATAATCATCAAATTCGTTGTAATCAGGCACTATCTGAACCGGATGCCCACAGACATCACAGTACAGACTGCCCGCCTTCAATTCATTACCACAATTGGCACATCTCATACATCTAATCCTCTTACTTATTGTCTAATTATCTCTTCATAGCCTCAACACAATTGCTCATGAGCATCGCAATTGTCATAGGACCTACACCGCCCGGTACAGGTGTGATATGTGACGCTTTAGACACAACAGAATCAAAATCCACATCACCACAAAGCTTATTTTCAGCATTTCTGTGGATTCCAACATCAATAACAACCGCACCATCCTTCACATATGAAGCATCTATAAACTTAGGCTTTCCTATTGCCACTATAAGTATATCAGCATTTTTACATACATCTTTTAAATCCTTTGTATGTGAATGACATACCGTAACAGTTGCATTCTCCCTAAGCATGAGAAGTGACATAGGCTTGCCGACTATATTGCTTCTGCCAACCACAACACAGCTTTTACCATCAATATCTATATTGCTTCTCTTTAAAAGCTGAATGATACCGGCCGGAGTACACGGCAAAAAACCAGGCTTCCCTATAACCATCGCTCCAACACTCTGTGGACTGAAGCCATCGACATCCTTCTTCGGGTCAATAGCATCAATAACCTTGTCCTCATCGATATGCTTTGGCAGTGGAAGCTGACAGAGAATACCATTTACAGAAGCATCAGCATTGAGCTTTTCGATAAGTTTTAATATCTCATCCTCCGTAGTCTCCTCTGCAAGTTCATACGAAAGCGATTTAATTCCGACATACTCACACGCCCTTTTCTTGTTGCGAACATACACTGATGATGCCGGGTCATTTCCGAC
>ENA-OVGE01001224-OVGE01001224.1-human-gut-metagenome-genome-assembly--contig:-NODE-1224-length-20647-cov-4.154672_pt1 | contig 20647 bp, 16 predicted proteins | sample MGYA00237769_ERZ505417 | MGnify/ENA primary metagenome ERZ505417 (study PRJEB26158, sample SAMN06016403) | human gut metagenome | biome: human gut; feature: ankylosing spondylitis patient; material... | reverse complement strand
GTTGTCGCAGAAGTCGCCGTCCAGCTCCAGACCGATGCTGTCCATCTGCTCGTCGCAGTTGAGAAAGCCATAGCCATATTCGCGCACAATGTCCGCAAGCTGCGAAAGGACAGAGGGGTCGCTGAGCACCGTGCGGTGCGGAAAGCGCACGAAGAGCACATTCTCTACCCCGAGCTGTTTGGCCCGCTCGCAGAAATCGCGCAGCGTCTGCTCGTTTTCTGCGCTCAGCGCCAGAGATTTGACCTGACGCTCGCCGGTCTCCACTTTCGGGATGACCTCAAAGGATTTGGTCAGCGAATAGCCGGTCCGGCGCATGGTCAGCTGATCTTTGGCAGCCCCGCCCCAGACGCCCGGCTCGATCCAGGTGTCATGGTACTTTTCCATGCGGAAAAAATAGGACGACTGCTGGTCTTTCGGCACGCAGTTTGCGATCGTCTGCACCTTGTTGCGCGACATCGGGATGTTGTCGAGCCATTTGTGCAGGCCGGTGTCCGTTTCGTCCTGATTGAAGTCGTACAAAAAGCCGTTGATCTCCACGACGACGACCTTTGGCGTTTGCCGGCGCATGGTTTCGGTGAGCATGGAGTCATACAGGCATGACGGCATGCTCGACACGGCCAGCGGATAGCTCGTCAGCCCTGCCTGCTGCCACGCCAGCGGCGCGCAGTAGTCGGTGAACGTTTCGCTCGCGCCGAGGATCATGACGTCGATGGAATCCTTCGGCTCGAGGTAGAAGCTGCGCACATACTGCTGCTCGGTCGCGTTGTTCACGGTCAGCAGCCGTGTGAGCGCGCCATAGATCAGCGCCGCGATGAGCAGGAACGCAATGACGCGGACGATCGTTTTTCGTTTGCTGCGGTTTTGTTTCATAATGACCTCTTTTACGGCCGGGCACGCTCAGCGCCAGGCACGGAATTCCGGAGAAAATTCGTCGAAGCAGGCTTGGGTGCCCGCTGCGGCCTTTTGCTCGCAGGCGGACAGGAGCTTGTCCGTAAAGTCCGCGCAGCGGTCCCACCGGGCGGCTGTGCGGCGGCTGTGCGGCCCGGACAGGTCGTAGTGCGCGGTCAGGTACTGCCCGAACCAGGCAGTGAACTTCTCCATGCCGAACACGTTCATGTGCTCGGCATCACAAAAGTCGTGATACCGGTCGAGACCGAGGGACTCGGCGTCCGTGTCCAGGTCTAGGAAGGAATAGCCGCAGTCGTTGACGACTGCCGCCATGCGCGGCAGGACGGTCGCGTCATCCACCATGCCCCGGTGCGGGAAGCGGACGAAGAGCAGATTCTTCACGCCGCACGCCTGGGCGTAGGCGCAGAAGTCACGCAGGGTCTGCTCGTTTTCGGCGCTCATGTCGAGGTATTTCGGCTCCACGTCGTCCGTGCAGACGGTGGTCGAGACCTCCAGCCCCTTTGTGAGCGAGCAGCCGGCGCGCTGCATCTGCAGGCGCTGCAGCAGCGCGCTGCCCCACAGGCCCGGCGAGCGCCAGTTCTTATGGTACTTCTGCAGGCGGAAATAGTACGGCATGCGCTGGCCGCCCGGCACCAGCTCGCGGATGGTGCTGAGCTTGTTGGCCGACAGCGGAATGTTGTCGATCCATTTGTGCAGGCCGATCTTCGTGTCCTTCTCGTTGAAATCATACAAAAAGGCGTTGACCTCCACGACGACGACCTTCGGCTTTTGGCGGCGCAGGGCCTCGGCGAGCATGGAGCGGTACAGGCATGCCGGCGCGCTCGACACGGACAGCGGATAGCTGGTAAAGCCGCAGGTTTTCCACGCGCGCGGCGCGCAGTAGCCGGTGTAGAGCTCGCTCGCGCCGATGAGCACGACATCGAGCGAATTTTTCGGCTCCAGATAAAAGCCGCGGATGTGGCGCTGGTCGGTGGGGTTATTCACGCTCAGCACATCCGTGAGTACGCCATAGAGCAGCGCGGCGACCAGCAGAAAAATGACGGCGCGCAGGGCGCGTTTTTTGGATTTGGTACGAGACTGCATAGTGACTGCGCTTTCTGTGCCGGAGACGGCACGGTCGGGGATTGGGTCAGCGGTAGGCCTCAAACACCGCTGAGAATTCATTGAGGTTCTGGTTCGTGTTCTCGGCGGCGAGCTCCTTGCACAGCGGCAGCGTCTGTGCCGCGAAATCGGCGCAGCGCTCCCACTCGGCGGTGACGGCCTCGCTGTGCGCACCCGTCAGGTCATAGCGCCCGGTGAGGTACTGTCCGAACCAGACGGTGAACTTCTCCATACCGATGGTGTTGAGGTGGTCGGAGTCGATAAAATCCGCGCAGCGGTCGAGCCCGATCGTGTCGAACGCGTCGTGCAGGTCGAGCAGCTCGTAGCCGTATTCGCCCACGACGGCGGCCACATCGTTAAACACGTTCGGGTCGGTCGTCTGCGTGCGGTGCGGCGTGCGCAGAAAGAGCACGTCCGTGCCGATCGACTGCACCTGCGCGCAGAAATCGCGCAGGTACTGCGCGTTCGCGCCGCTGAGCGTCAGCGGCCGGACGTCGGGCACAAAGTCTGCGGGCAGGGATTTGCACACCGTCTCCACACCCTTGGACAGCGAGTAGCCGGTCTTGTCCATCGCGCGCAGGCGCCGCTGCACCGGCAGCCAGGAATCGACCTGGTACCAGTTGGCGTGGTATTTTGCGATGTTGAAGTAAAACGAGCTCTGCAGCTCCGCGGGCACGCAGGTGCGGATGGTCTCGATCCGGTTGCGCGACCAGGGCATATTGTCGATCCACTTGCGGAGGTTGGCCTCGAGCTTTTCCGTGTCCTCGTCATTGATGAAGCCGTCGATGTCCACGACGATGAGCTTCGGGTGCTGGCGGTTCACCGCCTCCGTGAGCAGGGAGCCGTAGAGCCGGGCAGGGATGTTCGACACCGTCAGCGGATAGCTCGTGAAGCCGTAGTCCTGCCACGCAAGCGGGGCGCTGTAGCCCGTGTAGAGCTGGCTTGCGCCGATGAGCACCACGTCGAGGCTGTCCTCCGGTTCGAGGAAGAAGCCGTGTACATGGCGCATGTCCCACTCGTTGTTCACGATGAAGGCCGGCGAAATGAGCCCGATGCCCAGCACGGCGACGAGCACGAAAATGACCGCGCGCAGCGCCATGCGGGTCTTTGTGATGCGTCTGCCTCCCATGGCTTAAAACTGCATGTACACGAACTCGGACGCCTGCACGCCCGGGCCGTAAACGCCCATGAGCACGACGGCGAAGATGCCACCGAGCAGCACGACCCAGCGCAGGGCGAGACACTTCTCATCGAGGATCTCGCGGATGGTGCGCTGCGAGCGCTCCTGAATGACGGAGGCGACGAAGATCACGAGCGTGCCGAACGCGAGCACGGCCCAGTCGTACATCGTCAGCGGCAGGGCCTCGAGCACGGTGCTCGGCCGCAGCTGCGACAGGTGCAGGTCGGTCACGGACTTGGCCATCATGCCCATGGCGGCGCGGAAGCCGTCGGCAATGTCAAAGTAATAGCCGATGAGCACGACCACGAACGTGCGCAGCATGGAAAACACCTGATACCATGCGCTCTTGCGCTCGATGTGCAGGCCGGCGACGACCTTGTCCGACACCGGCTGCAGCAGCGTGGACACGAGGATGACCATGCCGTTCCAGAAGCCGAAGGCGACGTACTTCCAGCTTGCGCCGTGCCAGATGCCGATGACGAGGAACGTGATGAGCGAGGCCACGGCCGTCGGCAGGACCTTGCCGATGTGGTTGCCGAGGTGCTGCTTGGCGTGGCGGCCCCAGTTGAGGAACGCCTTCGAGATCGACAGCGGGTAAAACAGGTAGTTGCGCAGCCAGTCGCCCAGCGAGATGTGCCAGCGGTGCCAGTACTCGGTGAGCGTGCGCGAGAAGTACGGCCGGCGGAAGTTTTCGCCCATGGTGATGCCGAACATCTGCGCCACGCCGCGCGAAATGTCGATGCCGCCGGAGAAGTCGGCATACAGCTGCAGCGCGTACACGAGCGCGGCCAGCAGCACGTAGGTGCCGGCGTAGTCGGTGTACGCCCCGGCGACGGTGTGGATCATACCCACGGCGCGGTCGGCGATGACGAGCTTCTTGAAAAAGCCCCACAGGATCAGCTCCGCGCCGTAGCGGATGTTGTCAAAGTTATATTTGTGCGCGTCATAGAGCTGGTGCGCCAGCTGGTCGTACACGCCGATCGGGCCCTGAATGATCTGCGGGAAGAAGGACACGAACAGCGCGAGCTTGCCGACGTTGCGCTCGGCGGGGACCTTCTCGCGATAGACGTCCAGCACATAGCCCATGGACTGGAACGTGTAAAACGAGATGCCCAGCGGCAGCAGCAGCCCGATGTGGCCGAGCGAGACCGTCAGTCCCATGGACGCGAAGAGCGCCTCCATGGACTCGGCAAAGAAGTTATAGTATTTCAGCACGGCAAGGATGCCGAAGTTGAACACCAGGATGCCGATCATGAGTGCCTTGCGGCGGGATTTGCAGCGCTTTTTGTACGCCTTGCGCTCGTCGCGCTCCCAGTCCTGCTTGTGCGCGGCGACGGTCTGCTCCATGCGCGCGGTCATGGCGTCCATGCCGCGGGCGCCGAAGTAGGTCGTGAGCGTCGTGATGACGATAAAGCCCATGTACCGCAGGCACACGAACGCGTAAAACGCGTAGCTGCCGATGAGCAGCACTACCCACTGGAACCGCTTCGGCACCAGGTAGTACAGCACCAGCAGCGCGAGCACCAGCAGATAAAATGACAGCGATGTCAGAGTCATGTTCTGTCCTCCAGCGTCTGGCAGGTGTTGAGCACGTCGGTCGCGAACCGGTCGCGCACGAGCGTGAAGGCCCCGTCGCGGTACAGCGCCACGCGCGGCATATCGCGCGACAGGAACACGGCCACGCCCTCCGTCACGGAGTACGCGCCGCAGCGGCCGAGGGCGATCACATCGCCCACGCGCAGGGGCGGCAGCTGCGCCTCGCGCACGAGCACGTCCGCCGTCGTGCACAGGCTGCCGCAGAGCATCCACGGCTCGGCGGCGTCCGCGCTCTCGCGCAGGAGCGTCAGCGGCGGGGCCTGCATGCCCATGAGCTGGCCGTCATACTTGACCTGGTGCATGCCGCCGTCGCACACGGCGTAGTTCACGCCGAGGTTGCACTTGGCATCGGCCACGCCGGTGAGGAACGTCCCGCACGGTGCGGCGAAAAAGCGGCCCATCTCGATCGTGAGCGGGTACTTTTCGCCGAAGGCGCGGATGTGCTCCGCCGCCGCGTCGAGCAGCGCGCAGTCGCGCGCCTCGGCGTCCTCGCGGAAGCACTCGGCGTTCAGCCCGGGGCCGTATTCCACGTGCTGCGCCGTGAAGCCGTAGCGCTCGCGCAGCATCGTGAGGTATTCGTCCAGATGCGCGAGCTCCTTTGCGATCACGGCGTCCTTGCGCTTTTGCGTGCCGGAAAAGTAGTGGATGCCCACGATCGTCACGTTCGGGAACTCCGCGCACCGGGCGATGAGATCCGCCAGTGCGTCGGGGTCCATGCCGAACTGGCTGCCGGCGGTCAGGCGCGGCAGCACGCAGACGTGCTTGCCCTGCGCGGCCGCGGCGGCGCAGATGAGGTCAAAGTGCAGCGTGCTCTCGGCTGTGAGCAGGTCAGCCCCCAGCGCGACGGCGCGCGCCACATCGTCCGCGCCCTTGTTCACGCCGGAGTACAGGATGCGCTCCGGCGGGATGCCGAGCCTTTCGCAGATCGTCAGCTCGCCGGGGGAGCACACCTCCACCCAGCGGAACACGTCCGGCAGGCCGCGCAGCACGAAGGGATTGGCCTTCATGGAGTAGCACAAATTGACGTCAGAGCCGAACGCGGCGCGCACCCTTTGAGCGCGCGCCGTGAAGGCCTCCAGATCAAACAGATACAGCGGCGTGCCGTATTTCTCGGCCGCCGTCCGGAGTGCAGTCTTGTCCATCAGTCCTCGTCCTGCAGGCGCTGCACCATGGCCAGCAGACGCTTGGCGGAGTTGAAGTTCTCCGGCACGAGGTCCTTGGCGCCGATCTCGATATCGAACGCGTCGTTGAGCGCCGCGACGAGCGACACGATGTCGAACGACTCGAGAATGTGGTCGTCGATGAGGGCGGTCTCGGTCTCAAAATCCACGTCGGGGCGCAGATCGGTCAGAATGTCCATCAGTTCCTGTTCCATGATAAATATACCTCCTGAAGTGAGTAAAGTAAGCAAAATCAGTGTTTGGCCGCGGCGGTGATGCGCTCGGCCAGCGCGCGCATGTTCGTCTTGCCGTTGTCGAGCCGGGGCATGGCCTCGAGCTGCTCGATCTTGCGCGGCACCATGAAGCCCGGCAGGTCGGCGTGCAGGGCGACGGCGATGTCGCGCTTGGTCACGCCCTCGCCGGTGTAAAACAGCCAGATCTGCTCGTGCGCCTGATCGTAGAGCGCGCAGCAGTCTTCCACGCCGGGCACCTTCGCCGCGGCGAGGTCGATCTCCCCAAGCTCCACGCGGTGGCCGAGGTGCTTGACCTGCCGGTCCTTGCGGCCGTGGAACATGAGGTTGCCGTCTGGCGCGAAGTGCCCGAGGTCGCCGGTTTTATAGATGCGCTCATCGTAAGCGTGGTTGAGCGGGTTTTGCAGGAAGCTCTCGGCCGTTTTCTCGCGGCTGTTGTAGTAGCCCAGCGCGAGGATGGGGCCCTTGACGCAGATCTCGCCGATCTCGCCGTCGGGCACGGCCTCATTGCGCTCCGAGAGCAGAAACACCTCGTAGTGCGGGTACGGCTTGCCGATCGGCAGCACGTCGGTGTCCTCCACCAGACCGGGCACGACGTAATACGTGCACGAGGCGGTCGCCTCCGTCGGGCCGTACTGGTTGACGAACCGTGCCTCCGGCAGCGCGAGCTGCCACTGGCGCAGGCAGCTGCACGGCATCACCGAGCCGGAGAAGCACACCTTGCGCAGGTGCTGCGGCACGCTGCACTCGAACGCGCCGAGCGCGGCCGGCACCGTCAGCGCCGAGACGCTCCAGCCCACGGCCGTGACGCCCTTGTCGTTCATGTATTCGAACAGACGCTCCGGCGACATGAAAAGTTCCTTCGGGATGATGGCCGTCGTCGCGCCGAAGCGCAGCGGCAGATAAATGTCGCGCACGGCGGCGATGTAGTCCAGCGGCGACTGGTTGCCGAGCACGTCCTCGCGCGCGATGCCCATCACGCCGGCATAGTCCTCAATGTAGCACATGAGCGAGTGCTGCGCCGTGATGACGCCCTTGGGCGTGCCGGTCGAGCCGGAGGTGAAGATGATGTACAGCGGGTCGAGCTCTCTGGCCCGTGCGCGGCAGCCGGCGAGCAGTGCCGCGTCCTCGCTGCCTGCGAGCAGGTCCTCCGCGATGAGGATCGTGCCGGAAAAGTCCAGCGTTTTCGCCTTGTCGTAAAACGCGCGCTGCACGATCATCAGATCGGTGTCAAGCGTATTTAAAATAGAGTTGAGCCGGTGTACGGGCATCGTCCCGTCCATCGGGGCGTAGCAGCACCCGGCGTACACCGCGCCGAGAAACACCGCCGGTGTGTGCGCGTTGCGCCCGCTCATGACGGCGATGGGTTTTTTGCGTCCGGCGCGGAACTTTGCCGCCGCCGTGCCGATGATGCGCGCCTCGCGCCGCACGTCGGCAAACGTCACCGCGCTGTCCTCATCGAGAAAAGCGGGTTTGTCCGGACAGGCTGCGGCGGTGGTTTCCAGCCAGTCGAGCACGTTGGTTTCCATGCGTGCCAGCTCCTTTCCGATAAATGTCCATAGTCGCCTTATCCTATCATGTTTTTCACGCAAAAACAAGTCGCCATGTGTCATATTTAAGAAAAGGTAAGAATGTGCCGCGGCTTGACGCACTCCCGGTTGCCAAGTACAATGTGTGCGCAGGGGCCTGGACGGCAGCATGCGCGGGTGCATGTTTTTTACAAATTCAGAACTGGGAAATTGTGAAAGTTGCGCCTTTCGGCGCGCGACAAAATATGGTATCCTCTAATCAGAAAACAGGACGCGCGGAAACGATTCCGACGGTATTCGCGCCGCGCGCGTGCTACAATCATGCGTGTTTCCAAATCGGACAGGCTGCGGCCGGGGTGCTCGAGCACCGGCCCGGCTCAAACAGGGGGGATGCCGCAAAGCGGAAAGGAAGAACGGAAATGCCCAAACAAGTTCAGAGGGTGTGGAACGCGGCCACCACCGTGCTGGTGGTCCTCGTTGTCATTCTGGCGCTGCTTCTGGTGGGGGTCCGGCTCGTCGGGTTCCGGCCGATGTGCGTCCTGAGCGGCAGCATGGAACCGACGTACCACACCGGCTCGCTCATCTATGTCAAGCCCTGCGCGCCCGAGGACGTGCAGGTCGGCGATCCGATCACGTTCGTGCTCAATGAGGAGCTCGATGTCGTCACGCACCGCGTCGTCTCCATTGATGCGGAAAATCAGCACTTTTATACAAAGGGAGACGCAAACGCCGCGCCCGACGGCGCACCCGTCTATTTCAAGAACCTCATCGGCCGCCCGGTGTTCACGATCCCGTATCTGGGCTATGTCTCGCACTGGATCTCGAACCCGCCCGGGATGTATCTGGCCATTGCGCTCGCACTCGTACTCATTCTCCTGACGTTCCTGCCGGACATGCTCCGCAAGGCGTCGGAGGCGGATGCACGCGACGCTGCCCGCCGCGCACAGGCGGACCCGCAGCACAGGGCGGATGCAGAGAAATCTGGAAAACATCTGGGAAATTGAAACCGCAGCGCAATATTTTCGCCTTCCGGAGCATTTATTTTATGAATACGAACGGCATCCGGACAGGCACGGAGGGAAACAGGACACTTCGGAAAAATCAAGGGAGGAAAACGTTACATGAAGAAGAAAACTTTGACGGCCGCGATCGCGCTCGTGCTCATCGTGGCGCTGGCTGTCGGCGCGACGTATGCGTATCTGACGGCGAAGACCGGCACGGTCACGAATACCTTTGTCGTCGGTAAGGTGATCGACCCGGGCGACGAGAAAAACCCGAACTTCGTTCTGGACGAGAGCAAGGCGGTCCGGAGCAGCGACGGTACTTATACGCTTGACACGGCCCAGCGCGTGAAAGCGAACGACTACACGGTGGTTCCGGGCGTGAACCTGCCGAAGGACCCGACGGTCGAGATCAAGAATCAGGACAACGTCGCGGGCGGCAGCGATTACTACCTGTTCGTGAAGGTCACGGCGGGCGCCGCCTATCAGGCCGGCGAGGACGGCACGAAGCTGCTGAGCTACACCGTGGATACGGACAAGTGGCTGAAGCTGGATGTGGCCGGTGAAGAAGTTTATGTCTATGCGGCGGACGGCAAAACGGCGAGCGCGAACCATGGCAACTTCGCAGCCACCGGTATCCTGAAGGCCGACGCGCAGGGCCATGCCATTACGGTCGTCAATGCGGACCTTTCCGGCCTGACCAAGGAGAATTCCGCGCTGACATTCCAGGCTTATGTCTGCCAGTCCGCCGGCCTGACGCCGGCTGAGGCTTATGCCGCTGCGAAATAAGCACTCCCTTATAAAACACGTGCAGGGCGCTGCGCGCAAACATAGAAAAGGAGAACGCTACATATGAAGAAGAAAACCATTCTTGTGGTCGCCATCGCGGTCATGCTCGTCGCGGCGCTTGTCGTTGGCGGCACCCTCGCGTACTTCACGGATACGAAAACCGCGGACAATACCTTCACCATGGGCAACGTCGCGATCACGCTCGATGAGACGAACGCCGACCCGAACGCGCCGACCGGCAGCGGCCGCGTGACGGAAAACGCGTACACCGTTTACCCCGGCCTGACCGTGGACAAGGACCCAACCGTGACCAACGTCGGGGCGAACGACGCATGGATCCGCGCAAAGATCGTTGTCAAGGCGAGCTGGGATCAGCTCAATCAGCTTGGCCTGATCGAAGCCGCGAATGACGCGACCGGCGAGAAGCTGGCGAAAATCTTCAAGCTCGGCGACGGCTGGAGCTACACCGGCAGCGTCATCATGGGCGACGACAATACGTTTACCTTCGTCATGAAGTATGCGGACAAGCTTGCCCCGCAGGCTGCAACGCCTGTCTTTACGCAGGTCGCCATCCCCGGCGAGACCGTTGTGGACAGCTTTAACTTCCACATCGACGTGGTTGCAGAGGCCATTCAGGCCGACGGCCTTGATACTTGGGAAGCTGCTTTCGCCGCGTTCGACAAATAATCGCCCAACTTTTTGCCCCCGATGGGGCGGCGCAGCGCGCCGCCCCGGTCGGGGCTGTTGGTCCCGGTTCAGTCCGGGCGCGGGCGGCGGCGCGCTGCCGCTGTCCGCGCGCGGATTGAAAAGAAGATCCCACAAAATTTCCTGCGCGCGCCCTCCAGGGCGCGGAGAGTTTCAGCACTTTTTTGGACATTCCCTCGAGGAGAAAGGTGGTTTGTGCATGAAGAAGAAATGGACCATCGCGGCGGTGCTCGTCCTGGCAGTGGCGCTGCTTGCGGTTGGCACGTGGGCGTATTTCTCGGCCGTCGGCCGGGCGGACAACGTCATCACGATGGGCTCGGTCAAGCTTGCACTGCACGACGAGGACGGCGCCGGCCAACCGTTTACAACGGTGAGCGCCATGCCCGGCAGCGTCGTGGACAAAGTGGTTTATGTGGAGAACGTCGGCTCCGGCGCTTTCTACACCCGCGTGAAGATCACGCCCGAGGTGGTCGCCGCCAATGGCGAGATTATCCCGCTCGACGCGAGCAAACGGCTGCTCACGCTGGACCTGAACGACTCCGACTGGGTCCCCGGCACGGACGGCTACTATTACTATACCGGCGCGCTCGCGCCGCAGGCCGCCACGTCGAAGCTGTTCAACCATGTGACGTTCAGCGCGGACATGGGCAATGAATATCAGAACACCACGGTGCACATCTACGTCACGGCCGAGGCCGTCCAGACGGCGAACCTCGAAAAGTACGCCGCCAAGGATGTCCGCGATGTGTGGAAGCACGTCGGAACGGTCGAGGCGAGCACCTCAAGCACGCAGATCGATCCGATCCCGACAGCCTGAGAAAGGAGGACGAAAACATGAAAAAACGCATTCTCTCGCTCGTCCTCTGCGCGGCCATGCTGCTGAGCATGTGCCTGTTTCTCGGTGCGGGCGTGGTGCAGGACACCGCTGCGGACGCGGCGGAAGCCGAAGCGCCCCAGACGGTCGCGTATACGGCGGCCGGCCCGTTCCTGCCCGCCGTTTCCGTGCAGCCGCAGGTCCTGCGCGCCGCGCGCGCGGCTGCGGCCAATGGCGGGGAGGAAAACGCGCTGAAGCTGAGCAAGAAGGTCACGGCCAACACGGACGGTACCTATACCATCACCATGGAGGCGTATACGACCGGCACGGTCACTACGTCGACCACGATCACGCCCTGCGACATCGTGCTCGTGCTCGACCAGTCCGGCTCGATGGCGTTTAATTTTGACGGGAATCAGACCGGCACGGATTCGACCCGCCGCCAGTATGCCATGAAGCAGGCCGTCAGCAACTTCATTCAGGCGGTTGCCGGCAAGTATGACGCCGCCAAGTCCGATCACCGGATCTCCATCGTGACATTCGGCTCCGGCGCCGCCACGCTGACCGGCTGGACATTTGTGACCCCGACGAAAACGTATGCAGAAGAGTCCGGTGAGACCAAGCTCAAGGCGAAAATCAACGAACTTCCGGAGCAGCCGGAGGGCGCGACCAATGTGGGCGCCGGCATGCAGCAGGCGCAGGCACTGATGAGCAGCGCCGGCACCGATTACGAGGGCAGCAACAAAGACCGTCAGAAGATCGTCGTCGTCTTTACGGACGGCGTTCCGACGACGCAGAGCGACTTCAGCACAACGGTTGCCAACACGGCCATCAACAGCGCCAAGGCAATGAAAGATTCCGGCGTGACGGTGTATTCGGTCGGCATTTTCAACGGAGCAAACCCGGGGCAGCTCTATGGCGACGAAGTGACCACAAAGCATTTCGGCGTTTTCCCCTGCACCGGCGAGGTCGGCCAGCTCTGGGGCGCGACCGACATGGGTAAAAACAGCAAAGGCAACGATTTTGTGAGCGCGGATATCCCGGCAGGCAACCGTTTCCTCAACTACCTCTCTTCCAACTTCGACAGCGCCAACATCGGCCTGCAGCGCGGCGCGTTTGATAAAACGCAAGTGCAGGGATATGACGAAAACGTCAACCGCGGCGATTGGGATAATTACTGGTGGAGAGAGGCTGTTGAAGGCTACAAGATCACGCAGAACTTCCAGCGCGCATCCGCCAGCTATTATCTGACGGCGAACGACTCTGCATCGCTGGACAAGATCTTTACGACCATCAGCCAGAATATCGGCAGCACCAACATCGACCTTGACAGCAAGACGGTTATCAGGGACGTTGTGACGCCGTATTTCACACTTCCCGAAAACACGAGCGACATTCATGTGTATACGGCAGACTGCACGGGCGCAGGCCCGGCGTTCGGCGCGCGTGTCGAGGCGGGCTATGTTAAGCCGTCCATCGATCCCGAGAGCAGGACCGTGAGCGTCACCGGCTTTGACTTCAACGAGAACTACGTGACGGAAAAGCCGCGCGACCCGGGCAGCACCTACGGGAAGAAGCTCATCGTGGAATTTGTGGTCAAGCGCAGCGCCGGCTTCGTTGGCGGCAACAATGTGCCGACCAACGGCGATACCTCCGGCGTCTATACGGACAAGGGTGTTTCTGCCGGCTTGTTCGATGTTCCGAAGGCCAATGTTCCGATCCTGGCGCCGGCGCTGACCGGCGCGGACTGCAATGTCTATTATCTGGGCACGCAGCCGACGCCCGATCAGCTGTGTATCCCGTATGACACCAGAGGAAATGATTTCTCGTTTGTCGATGTTACTTACACGGCGGACCGCACCGTTGACATGACGCGCGACGGCGTATATACGGCGACGGCGACGATCCGGCCCAAGACGGCCGCTGCGGCCGATTCCGCCGGCGCGGCAGCTGTAGAAGCGGCGGCCGCGGCAACGGCCACGGTCCGTGTGTACAAGCCGGTGGTCACTGTGCAGGATTCGAGCATGAATCTCGGCGAGCGCGCGGATTACAGCCGGAATCTCGACGCCGCGAAGATCGTCTGGAAACATGACGCCACGGCGGCGGATCCGGAAAACATGATCGGCGAGGCACCCGAGCTGATCTTTGCATACAGCCCCGAGGCGTCTGCGTTCACGCAGGATACCGGCGTCAAGGTGACGGTCAGGATCGGCGAGCGGGATGTTCCGGCGGACGTGGTTACGTTCCGCCACGCCCCGTGCACGTTCTCCGGCTGCAAGTATACGGATGACTGCGGCTATCAGTTTTATGTGCACATCAACACGTTCGACCTGACGGTCACGAAGTCCGGCGAGGACATTGCCCCGAACCAGACCTTCGTGTTCCGCATCCAGGGCAAAGACAACGATTTGGATATGCAGATCGTCATTACGGGCACCGGCAGCAAGACGGTCACCGGACTCCCGGTGGGCGACTACACCGTCACGGAGGACACGAGCTGGTCGTGGAAGTACGAGCCGGCAGGCGGTGCCACGCAGGAGCTCAAGTCCGACAGCATCCAAAACGGCACCGCGGCTGTGACCTTTGAAAACAAAAACAAGGGCACCAACTGGCTCACAACGCTTGCCGAGGCCCTCAACAAGTGGTCCGTGGACGGAAGCACGATCACAAGAGACCCGAAGAACTGAACAGGAGGGATGACACATGAAACGTATCTTTAACGGTTCAGGCGGGAGAAAAGCCGCGCTCATCCTCTCCCTGTGCCTGATCTTCGCGCTGGCAGTCGGCACCACGGTTGCCCTGCTGGTCGCGCACACCAACGCAGTGACGAACACGTTCACCGCCGCCAAGTCCGATATCAAGATTGATGAGAACGTGGAAAACGGCGAAAAGTCCAGCATCCGGATCCGGAATACCGGCACGGCTGCGGCCTATGTCCGCGTCAAGCTGGTCATGAACTGGGTGGATGAAAGCGGCCGCGTTGTGACCGGCGCACTGCCGGAGGTCAGCATCGTTCGTGACGGCAGCTGGATCACCGGCTCCGACGGCATCTATTACTACACCAGGCCGGTCGCACCGAAAGATGCGGAGCCGGACAATGTGACGTCCGAGCTGCTGGGTGCGCCCATCAAGCAGGAGAACGCTCCCGACGGCTGCCACCTGGAGGTGACGGTTCTGGCCGAGAGCATTCAGGCTGCGCCGAGCACGGCTGTGGAGGGCGCGTGGCCAGCGGTCAAGGTCGCGGACGGCAGCCTGACTCCGGCAACGCCATAAGGAGGGCAGCGGTATGAAACACAAGAAGTTTACCATGATCGTCGCCCTCGTGCTGGTGGCCGCGCTGGCCGCCGGGCTGGGCATCTGGGCGGCTGGCGAGGCGAACATCCCCACCGTCACGTATTATGACGGCACGGACGGCGCCGGCGCCCGCTTCACCTTCACGCACACGGGCTCGGACACGAACCTGTTCCCGAATTTCTCCAACTGCATGCCCGGCGACAGCCTCACGCAGACCATCCGCGTGCAGGCCGACAGCAAAAACGGCACGCAGGGCGCGAAGATCTATCTGCGCGCCGAGACGGACGGCACCGCCTCCGCCAAGGACGGCACGCCGCTCACGTACAGCGACGTGCTCGACCACATCGGCATGACGGTGTCGAAAAACGGCGTCGTGCTCGCTTCCAGCAAGACGGCCAAGCTCTTCACGGAGCTGGACGCCGCGGACGGCCTGAAGAACAATGTCCTCGTTGCCGAGGTGTACCCGAAGGGCGAGCCGCAGGATCTGGATGTGACGATCTCGGTCGACCCCGCGATGGGCAATGCGTTCCAGGAGACGGCTGCACACATCACGTTCGTGTTCTCCGTCGAGGACAACGAAGCGCCGCCCCCGCCGCTGGAGCGCGAGAAGCACGATGCCTACATCGTCGGCTATCCGAACGGCAACGTCGGTCCGCTCGATCCGATCACGCGCATGGAGGTCGCCACGATCTTCTATCGCCTGCTGCAGGACGATGCGCGCGAGCAGGTCTGGTGCACCACGTATCCGTACCCGGACGTGGAGGCCAACAGCTGGTACAGCAATCAGGTCGCCACGCTGACGAATGCCGGCATCCTCAGCGGCTTCCCGGACGGCACGTTCGGCCCGGCGAAGCACATCACCCGCGCAGAGTTTGCGACGATCGCGGCGCTGTTCTTCCACGCGCCGGAGGTCTCCGACGATGCGTTCTCGGACATCTCCAACAACTGGGCGCGTGAGTATATCAACCGCGCGGCGGCACTCGGTCTGGTCAGCGGCTATCCGGACGGCACGTTCCGCCCGAATGCGGAGATCACCCGCGCCGAGGTCATGGAGATCATCAATAACGTTCTCTTCCGCACGCCGGACAAGGATCACTTCCTCAGCAATATGATTACCTGGCCGGACAACAGCAACCCGAACGCCTGGTACTATGAGCCCGTGCAGGAAGCCACCAACAGCCACGATTACGAGCGCGTGGACAACACCTCGCCCGAGACGTGGACGGAGATCACGCAGCCCAGAGACTGGGATGCGCTCGAGGCCGAGCTGGCCCAGAAGTACCCTGACCGGTAAGCGCGCGGCGCTGACGGCAAACCCCACCACAGCGAACACCCCCCTGTGCTTTGCACAGGGGGTGTTTTTGCGCGCAGAGAAAAAAGCGCCCCGGCGGCTGCCGGGGCGCTGGTACGGGATGCGTTATCAGCCCAGATACTGCTTGTCGTAGTTATTCTGGATGCAGGAGATGACCTTCGTGATGACGGTGTTGAACGGGGTGGGCACGCCCAGCCGTTCGCCGTAGCGCGCGATGGCGCCGTTGAGCACGGAGATCTCCGTCTGGCGCTGATGCAGCACGGCGTCCTGCGCCATGGACGGATAGTAGTTGCCGAGGTTGGCGACGATGTTCGGCTCCTCCTTTTCCATGAGCGGCCAGAGATCGCCGATACCGAGCGCCTGCGCGACGGCGCAGCCCTCTTTCCAGACGTGCATGACGATGTCGTGGCCGTAGGGGTCGGCGAACGTCTCCTTCACCTTCAGGCGCATGACGGCGCTCACGCCGTTGTAGCCGCTGTTGGCGATGACTTTCTTCCAGATGTACGGGCGCACGTCTTCGTCAAAGCTCGCGTTGCAGCCGCCCGCCTGGAAGCATGCCTCGAGCGCCTTGCCGGCGGCGTCGGCCTTCGGATTGTTGTGCACGGCGCCGAAGTGCATCTGGATGCCCTTTTCCGGCTTGCTCACGCACACGCCGGGGCCGGCCAGCTCCGTGCCGATCAGGCCGCTGCCGTAGAGGATGCGGTCCGTCTCCACGAACTGGGCGAGCACCTCGTCGTTGCCGAGACCGTTCTGCAGCGAGACGACGACCGTCTCCGGCCCGATGCAGGGCATGGTGTCGGCCATGACGTCCGCGGTCTGCGTGGCCTTGACCATGAGGATGACTATGTCCATGGTGCCGATGTCGTGCGCAGTGGCGCTCGTGTGGAAGCCTGTCAGGACTTCCTCGCCCTCCGGCGTGCGGAAGACCAGCCCGTCGGCCGCGATCTTGTCCATGTGCGCCTTGTACTTATCGACGAGCCAGAGCTCGGCGCCGCCCTTGCGCAGGTAGGCGGCGAACACGCTGCCGGCAGCGCCGGAGCCGATCATTGCGATTTTCATGCGTTTGCCTCCTTAGCAAACTGCCGGCCGGTTGTTGGCCGGCCGGCAGAGAAAATTCGGGGTGGGAGATTACTTCAGGTACTGCTTGTCGTAGTTGCCCTGGATGCAGCGCACGACCTGGGACAGGACCTTGCACACCGGGGTGTCGATGCCCAGCTGCTCGCCGTACTCCGCGATCTTGCCGTTGAGCACGTCGATCTCGGTCTGGCGGTGGTTGAAGAGCATGTCCTGGCACATGGACGGATAGTAGTCCGCGATGTTGGTGACGATGTCCTTGTGATCGTGGGCGATGAACTCGTCGGCGTCCATCGGCACGCCCTTGGCGGTCGCGACCGCGCAGGTCTCGCGGATGACGCTGTGGAACAGCCACTGGCCGAACGGATCCGCCTCGACCTCGCCGATCTTCAGACGCAGGACCGCGCACACGGTGTTGACGGTGGCGTTCACGCAGACCTTTTTCCAGATGAACTTGTAGATGTTGTTGTCGGTGCCCGGCTCGCCGTCGCGCCAGTAAGCGTCGCAGCCGCCGTCACGGTAGCACTTGAGCATCTCGGCGCAGGCCGCGTCGTTGAGCTCCGAGCGGACCGCACCGCCGAAGTTCATCTGCACGCCGCCGGCCGGGGTGGACACGCAGTGTGCGGGTTCGGGCAGAGCCGTGCCCAGCACGCCGGAGCCGATGATGCAGCGCTCTTTCGGGAAGACCTTGAAGAGGTTGTCATCGTTGCCGAGGCCGTTGATGAGGGAGACGGCGACGGTCGTGTCGCCGACGACGGGCATGGAGTCCTGGATGGCCTGCTCGAGCTGGGTAGCCTTGGTCATGTAGATGATAACGTCGACCTTGCCCTCCGCCGCGGCCGCGTCAGCAGCGGTGGTGTAGGTGCGGAAGCCCTTGAGCTGGTAGTCGTAATCCTTGTAGCCGCCATTTTCCTCCTGGTGGATGGTGAAGTGCATGCCTTCCTCGGCGACCTTCTTCATGTGGGCCTCGTAGCGGTCGATGAGGATGATGTCCGCACCGCCCTTACGCAGGTAAGAAGCGAAGACGCTGCCGGCTGCGCCGGAACCATACATTGCAAATTTCATAACTTTTTCTCTCCTTTTCTGAATCTGTTTGCGATATCTTCGGCCGCTGCAGGCGCATGCCTGACGGCGGATTACCGAACGGTGTTGGTGAGGGTGCCGATGCCCTCGATGCTGCACGCGACCTCATCGCCCGGGTGCAGCCACTTCGGCGGGTCAAAGCCCATGCCCACGCCGGCGGGCGTGCCCATGGAGATGATCGTGCCGGGCCGGAGCGTCATGCCCTGGCTGAGCTCGGCGATCACGTACGGCACGTGAAAGATCATGAGGTCCGTCGTGCTGTCCTGCCGGAGCTCGCCGTTGACGCGGCTCTGGATCTTCCACGGCCTGCGCACGTCGAATTCGTCCGGCGTGACGATCCACGGGCCCATCGGCGTGAAGCCGTCGAGGCTCTTGCCGCGGTACCACTGCTTGTGCTGGTTCTGGATCGTGCGTGCGCTCACATCATTTAAAATGGTGTAGCCAAATACATAGTCCAGCGCGTCCGCCTCGCTGACGTTGTACGCAGCCTTGCCGATGACGACGGCCAGCTCCGCCTCGTAGTCGAGATCGGCGACCAGATCGCTGTGGCTGAGGATGTCGCCGCCGGGGGCGACGGCCTCGTCCACGCGCTTGGAAAAATAGATCGGGAACGTGTCCGGCGCCTTGACGCCCTTGCCGGCGACGGATTCGCTCTCCTTGGCGTGGTCAAAATAATTGATGCCCAGGCAGATCACGTCCTGCACCGGGCGGGGGATGGGGGCGAGCAGCCGCACGCGCTCGAGCGGCAGACCCTCACCGCGCAGCACGGCGGCGGTGTCGAGCACCGGCCAGATGCCGATGAGCGCCTGCATGTCCGCGCAGCCCGGCACGGGATGCACGGCGGTGCCGGCTGCATTGAGCAGACCGACGGCGGCGCGGCCGTCTTTTTCAAATGTTACGAGCTTCATAACGTGCGCGCTCCCTCCGAAATCGACACGAGGTCGTGAATGTGTACGCAAAAATGATGGTTAAAAATTCATCAATCGCGTTCGCCGGAGGCGTTGGCCCGTGTCAAAAATATGCCAAACTTGTTTGTCAGAAATTCAACAAGAGATTTGACCTCCCGGCGTTGTTATGATAGCACGAAAGTGTAGACGCCGCAACTGTTTTCTTTCTGTCAGAGTGCTAAAATCACGCAAAAGATTACAAAAACGCCAGAATCAGAGTGCAATTCGACAATTTTCAGAAAATGACTGAAAAAAATTGGGGATTGGAAGAGGCTGTTATTGACTTTTGCGTGTGAGAGAATTATAAATTTACTATCCCAAGTTGTTAACGACTTGTTCATAAATTAACACATGGGTGTGGATTTCGAGCCCTGTCTCGGTTGGTAGGAGAGCACGAGGCAGGATTGAAATAAAAAGAGAGAAAAGCAAAAAAAGAGCAAAAAGAGAGAGGTAAAAAATGGATAACAAAAAGCTCAAGAGCAGCTGGGCAGCCGCCTTTACCGTGGCGTCTGTCTGGTTCGGCACCCACGTGGGCGCCGGCTTCGCGACCGGCAACCAGGTCGTGAACTACTTCGTCCAGTATGGCTGGACCGCGGCGATCTTCCCGCTGCTGGCCATGGGCATCCTGGCCGTTGTCATGTACATCATGATGAAGTTTGCCAAGCTCAACGGTTTCGACAACTACAAGGACACCTATCGCGCCCTGTATCCGAAGCCGTGGATGGAGGTCTTCTTCGAGATCTTTTACATCATCATCATCCTCGCGGCGGTCGCGTCCTGCGTTGACGGCGCCGGCGGCATCGTCAAGAGCCTGATCGACCTGCCCGATATCATCTGCAACCTCGTCATCATCGCCCTGCTGATCCTCCTGTCGATCTTCGGCGTTGACCTGATCATCAAGGCTTCCACCGTTCTTTCCACCGCGATCCTGATCGTCACCGCGATCCTGGTCATCATGGGCTTCGTCGTTCCGATCGACGCGGTCGCCCAGGAACTGGCCACCGAGAATGCGGCTTACGCGGCCATCCCCGCCATCGCGGACGTCACTTCCCAGAAGGGCCTCGAGGGCGTCTGGCGCGGCGTGTTCGTGTACGCTGCTTTCCAGTGCGTGTCCGTCCCGGCCATGATCGCCGCTTCCACCGAGCTGACCCACAAGGGCGTCAAGCGCGCCAGCATCCTCGGCTGGCTCATGAACGGCGGCGCGCTCGCCGCTTCCGGCGCCATGCTGCTGCGCTGGTACCCGATCCTCTGCGCTATCAAGAGCACCGGTGTTGATACGGTCGCCAGCATTGCAGCCCGCCACATCGGTGATGTCATGAAGCTCCCCAACCAGAGCGTTGTTACCCTCATGGGCAGCGGCTACACCTGGCTGTTCGTCGTGTACACCATCCTGCTGTTCTGCGCGTTCGTGTCCACGTCCGTCACGCTGGTCTACTCCATGATCCAGCGTTTCGAGGGCCACTGCTTCCCGAAGGCCATCAAGAGCAAGGCTGCGCGCAGCGTCATCGTCGGCCTGATCGTCATCGGCCTGTGCTATGCAGTTTCCCTGCTCGGCCTGTCGACCATCATCTCCAAGATCTATGGCTATGACGGCTACTATGCACTGATCGTTGTCGTGCTCCCGGCGTTCATCTGGGGCATCCCGAAGATCAAGAAGCTGTCTGCCGAGAAGAAGGCAGAGCTGTCGGAGTGATCTGACCACGGCGCAACTCTCCAGCGTCTCAACCCAAAAACACTGATCGCTGCGTTTGCAGCGTCATAGAGAGGCAACCCCGCAGGCTTTGGCCTGCGGGGTTGTCGCTGCCTGTAGAGCATCCGTGACGACTGGGTGATGAGATAGAGCCGCAGGGGAGCCCGAGGGGGCAAGGCCCGCCTCGGATGCAATGGACCGCGGATACGCGG
>ENA-OVGE01001210-OVGE01001210.1-human-gut-metagenome-genome-assembly--contig:-NODE-1210-length-20752-cov-5.073827_pt1 | contig 20752 bp, 15 predicted proteins | sample MGYA00237769_ERZ505417 | MGnify/ENA primary metagenome ERZ505417 (study PRJEB26158, sample SAMN06016403) | human gut metagenome | biome: human gut; feature: ankylosing spondylitis patient; material... | reverse complement strand
CGGGTGTTGCCTCGGATGCCACCGATATCGATAAGGGCCTTTACACCCAGCAGTCTTTTTCGGGCGTGCTGAGGTCGGTTCAGGGGGTCTCGTTTGTCAACGTGACTGCCGAGATGAAGTACTTCACCAAATACGAGAGCCATGGCAACTATAACCAGGGCTTTTCGTATGGCGATGGCTATAACGCGCTAGGTTATTACCAGTTCGACCGCCGTTGGTCGCTTGTTCCGTTTATGAAACAGGTCTATAACTACGACTCTGCTAAGTACAGCATGCTTAAGGACGCGATTGACCGCGGTGGCGAGATTTCCAACGCGAACAACCCCATGTATGCGAACGGCCAGCTCACCGAGCTGGGTCGTATTGCGCAGGAGGCCTTCCAGGGTGCTTATAACACCGACCCTGCTGAGTTCTCGGCGCTGCAGGATGCCTATGCGTATAACTCGTACTATGCGGTGACCGAGGCGTGGCTCAAGAGTGCTCTCGGCATTGATATCTCCGGCCGCGCCGACTGTGTCAAGGGCATGGTGTGGAGTATTACTAACATGTGCGGCACCGGTGGCTGCAGAGACTTCTTCCGCTGGGCAAACCTTTCCAACAGCATGACGGACCGCGAGTTTGTGACGGCGCTTTCCAACAGCGTGGTCAATAACGTGGCGACCAAGTATGCAAGCCAGCCCCAGTATCATGAGGGCTGGAAGAACCGCTACCGCAATGAGCTCAAGGATTGTCTGGTCTATATCGCCGAGGACGAGGCTGCCGCGGCAACGCCTGTGGAGCCCGTGCAGCCCGAGCCCACGCCGGCGCCTGGTCCGAGCATGGCGCCTGCTGCTCCCGCCGCACCGACGCCTGGTACCGATGACGGTGCGGGCGACGATAATGATACGGATGCGCCCTCGACCGATACTGACGGCGATGGCTCTGCTGGTGGCACTACCAACGACGGCTCTTCCTCGAGCGGCTCCGATTCGAACGGCTCTGCTGCGGGCGATTCGTCTTCAAGTTCTGCCGGCAATACGGGCAGTGCCGCCTCTGGTTCGACCGACGCTGGTTCCTCTGACTCTTCCACTGGCTCGAGCGATTCTTCCGCCGATACTGGTTCTAGCAATGACTCTAACTCTGACGCCGCTTCTGATTCCGGTGCTTCCAAGGACGACTCGAATAAGGCGCCGGACGCGCCGGTTATTTCGACGGACAAGAAGCCCTCTTTCGTTGTGCAGCTTGGCTACACGTTTGGTTCCTCGCTGATGGCTGGCGCAAGCAGCTTGTCTCCTGACAAGAACAATTCTGATCAGACTTCCACGGAAAAGGCCGAGGCCGCAAAGGGCGACTCCAAGGACGATGATTCCGAGAAGACCGAGTCCGATAAGAGTACTAGCTCTGAGGAAAAGGGCGAGAAGTCCGCTCAGAAGAAGGACGAGGAAAAGGGCAAGACCGACAACCAGAACCAGGAGCAAAATGGCTCTAAAACGGTGACCACCACGACCACGACCAAGTCTTCGGGCGGTAACATGCCCAAGACGGGCGACCTCATCGTTATGGCGAGCCTTGCCAGTGCAAGCTTGGCCACGCTGGGTGCCACGTCTATTGTGAGTGGCAAGCATAAGCTCGATCAGCAGAATAAGACTGCTGGTGAGGACGGTTCTGAGGAGTAGCCCCTCGGTTGTCAGATAGCTAAAGAGTCGGGACGGGCCCGGTGCGAATGCATCGGGCCCTGTTTTGTTGTGCAACGATTAGTTGTGCCCCCCTCACGCCCCATGTTGCTACCGTTGCCCGATATGTTTATGTGCCTACATCAATAAGCTCGTGGCGGTCATTACAATTGACATCATGCTGTGATTTAAGGGGAACGTTGCGATGTCTGAACAGGCAAATAATGGTTGTGCTGCCGGCTTTGGCGTGCGTCTAATCGGCTGTACCGACGATGTGGTTTTGCCCATCGGCATGTACGACTATACGGAGGCTCTTGGTTGCTGCACGCTGGTCGACAAGACCATGTTTATTGCCGATATGCTGGATTGCGATGCGTCCGTTTTGGTGTGCTGCCGACCCGAGGGTTTTGGCAAGAGCATGAACTTGTCGATGCTCAAGGCTTTTCTGGAGCGTCCCGCAGTCGGTCGCGCCGGTCGGATTTCATTTGCCGATACTCTGATTTGGGGTGCGGATGGCGGGCGCTATCGGAATGAGTACGCGTGCTATCCAGTGATATCGCTGGACTTTTCTGGCGCTGCGAGGCGTGGTGCCTCTGTTGTCGGCGTCGTGCGTGATGCTCTTTCGGGCGAATGCGCTCGCTTGATGCCACTCTTGGAAGCTCCGGATTTAGCTCGAGACAAGGTACGTCACATTGAACGCGTTGCGCGTGGCGTGGCGAGCGAGGCCGAGGTTGACTCGGCGCTTGGTCTGCTCATTGAGCTGCTGGAGATTGCCTGCGATGAGCAGGTTGTATTGCTCGTTGATGGGTACGACGCGGCGTGGTCGCGCTGTGCGAGCGCGAGGGACGCTTCCGTCGTCGGTCCGGCGGAGCTGCTCGATCGCGTGCTGTTCGACGCCATTGCCACCGCGGGCCATTCGCTACGGTTGACGTGTCTGATGGGGGAGCGTCCCGGTCCTGCCGAGGAGGCGCTTTCTTCGCGCAGCTGCTCGTATCGTCTTTCGACGCCCCTTTCGACGTGGTGCGACCGTTGGTTCGGCTTTTCGGATGCCGAGGTTGAGGCTCTGTTGAGTCATGCTGGACGCGAGGAATACCTGGATGATGCGCGTGAATGGCTCGAGGGATATCGGTTTGGTAGGGCCTATTGCTCGAGTCCAGCGCGTGTGATCGGTTTTCTGGTCCGAGGCTGCACGGCGCCTGTGCGCGCCGATCTGTATGGGTATGCGGATTGCCTGAGTAGGGTAGTTGCCGGGTGGAATCTCGACCGCCTTTCGGTCTTGTTCGATTTGCTCGAGGCTCATGGATGCGTTGAGGTCTCGCTTGGTTTGGGCGCTGCGGGGCCAGAGGCCTCGCCTGATGATGGCCTGTGGACGGCGCTGTATCTGTCCGGTTTCCTGACGACGGATTTGATTGAGGAGCCGGAGCATGGTGGTCGTCTCCGTGCTCTGCGGTTGCCCAATAACGAGCTTCGTCAGGCCTTTCGTCTGGTGATTATTGATTGGTTTGAGCGTGCTGCCGAGGACGTTCGAGACGTCGATACGTTTCGAGATGGGTTGTGCCGCGGGGATGAGAATGCCGTGAGACAGGCGTTAGACCGCATCCTGGGAGATGCGGGAATCGGTGCGAACAACCCAGATGCGCAGCTGCCATATCACCTGCTCTTGCAGGGGCTCTGCTTTGGATTGCCGGGCTATGCCAATCCTGCCTCGAGGCGAAAGCGTGGCGCGGATCGCTGGGACATCCAGGCATTTCCTACGGGCACCGTGTTTGACGTGGCAGACACGATCGGCATGCTCGACGAGCGTCCGCTGATAACGGTCAATATGATGTTTGACCCCGGTGTGAACGCGCTGGGCCTAGAGCTGCTGGCCGTTCAGGCGCTGCTCGACATAGAGCGCGACGGTATCGACAAGATTCGCGTACCGCGACCCGGTGTGGGCCGCATGCGCTGGGGGTTCGGGTTTGACGGACAGCATGTGGCAGCGGTGTGCCAGCGGCTGTAGGGGCAGGTGATACTGTAAGTGTGCCCGCTACTCTGCGTCCTTCATGGGCGGCATGGGCTCCCAGTCGGGGTCCTTGATAATCTTGCGGGCGTCTTTCATGCCACGGCGCAGCGCCGGGATGCCGGTCTTAAAGCACTTGTCGACCGCTGCCAGACGAATGAACTCCTTGCAAAAGGTCGCGGCATTGCCCAGACGGAACAGCATGGGGTGGTAGTCACCGTAGATCTGCATGTAGCGGGCCAAAAAGCCGCGATTGCGCATGATGTAGTAGCGGTTGGTGTCGCTCGTGGAGTTGAGCTGGCGTTTGCCGGCGATGTCCCAGTTAGAGACGGCGCGGGCGCGCTTGAGCACCACGTCGGCAACCACGGCGGCGGGGAAGTGCTGGCTCGCAACATAGCCGTAGCAGGCATCGTCGCCGTAGATGAAAAAGCGCGCATCGGGCAGGCCGATCTTGTCGACTACGCGACGCGAGAACAGGCCGCCTTCAAAGCACAGCTGGTTCATGGCGCGGTAGCCCTCGGGGCCCAGGTCCCACTTAGCGATGGGGTTGGGGATACCGAGCGAAAGGATGAGCTGGTACTGCCAAAAGAAGGCACCGCCGTCGAAGTCCAGGCGCGAACCCTGGATAACGTCGTAGCGGTCGGTCCACTTTGCCAGGCGCTCGATGCCCTCCGGGATGACGAGCACGTCGTCGTCCATGACCCAGAACCACTGGGCGCCCAAGTCGTAGGCGCACTTGGTGCCGGCGGAGAAGCCACCCGCGCCGCCACCGTTTTCAAGCTGCGGCGCGTAGATAACGCGGTCGGTGCCACCCTTTGCGTCGGGCTGGTCGGTGTCGATGCCCCACAGGTTGGCGAGGCGCTCGTTGAATGCGACGCACATGGCTTCGGTCTCGCGCGAATTCTCATTGTCGACAATCACGATGCGCCAGGGCGTTGCCGTGAGCTCGGTCATGGAGTCGAACAGGTTGGCCAGAAGCTCCTGGCGCTTGTACGTAACGACAACGATGGCGAGCTTATCGATGGGAGCGGGAAGGGTGGAAGTCATGAACGAGAATATCCTTTCGCGTGGGCAGCATATCGGCCCTGCGGAATAAACAACGTGTCCCATGGGACACGACTATTGTAAGCGTAGGTAGGCGCCCGCGGTTAATGTTCCACTAATCACCAAGAACGTTTGCTACAAGCCTGGTTGACGTGCGTGCGCGGCGAGATTGCAAGCGCGCATTGTGGTATTACATAGGTGCCGAATCCCGTGGACGCGATCTTTGTGTTTGGATGCCCTGTGAATAAAACTCGTTTAGCTTCCTTTGCCGATAGCCTTCCCGTCAAGGTCATGTTGCTGTTTTTGGTTCTTCAGGCCGCATTTGTCCTGAGCAATACCGCGGCAAATTGTCTGCCGAGGCCCGTCATCGAGTCGCATGTGCAGGGTTCGGAGTCCTCTGCCCTGTTGTCTGACATGTATGTCTACGACCACCGTGTTGCAGCTGGTCCTGTTTGCTTTGATAACAATCGCTTTATCATTGAAGTCGCACAGCAAAAGGACCAAGGTTCTCCATTTAAGACGATGACTGTTGCCGAGATTGATGACGTTACGAAAGCCGGTGGGATTACGCATCAGCAGTACTACCGGTATTGGCATGGATGGCAGCTACTTACGAATGCCTGCCTGTTTATTGGCGGTATCGACGTTGTCGTGGTGCCTGCGGCCGCTCTGGCGATTGTCGGCTCCGCTTGCGCTTACGTTGCCTTGCGGAAGCGGTTTTCAAAGCCAGTGACGTTGGGTTTCCTTGCAATCCTGCTGTTCTCGACCAATCTGTTTTTCAATTTTATCGGTGATCTGCTGCTGTGCATCTCGTTCTTTGTGGCGCTCATCATGATGTCTTGCATGAGCCTTCGTTTGGGCTCGGCCCCGAACGCACGGGTTTTCACAAGCCGCCTTGTCCTTTGGTCGATAGCGACGGGCGCCGTTTTTTCGTTTCTTGACTTTTTAACGATTCCTGCCGCAGTTGTCGCCCTGCATTGCTTTTTCGCCTTCATTGCGCTCCCCAAGGGTGAGCGCCCCAAGCGTTGCGTCGTCACGATGCTGCAGGCGCTCTTTGGGTTTGGGCTTTCGTTTGTGTTTACCTGGGCGATGAAATGGGTTGTCGCGGTATTTGTGCTGGGCTGGGACGAGGTCTTTTCGAACGTTCTGGGCGAGATGGGCCTTTGGTCTGCGCATGGGTCTTCGTCACTGTTGCCCCAGGCTGACTGGCCTCAGATTTTGAAGGAGTTTTATTGCATGAGCCCGCAGCTGTTCGCCATTTGCTCAACTGCCGGTTATGCGATGATCTCGAACGTCGTTTGCCTTGTTTCGTTTGCTGCCGTATTGGCGATCTGGATTGCCGTGCTCGTTTGCTCGATACGGGGCGGCGCGCAAGGCGGTCGTCGTCGAAAGGTGTTGATCCAGTCGCTGCTCATGGCACTGCCTCTGGTTGTTGTTCTGGGTTATTTCGTTGTTATGCATGACCATGCGATCGTTCATATTCCGGTATTTGGCTGCAAGAATTGGGCGATTGTCTTTGCGATTTTATTTGTTTCGGGTGTAAGCGCGCTTCGTGGTCTGAGGAGTCAGAAGGTCGCTTAGCCGTTCATATGGGCCTTGATGGACTCGACTACGGCCCTGCGCACGATATCCACGAGGAGCAGGGAAAGCGCGAGGCAAAGGCTCATAAGGATTCCGAGCAAAATGGCGGCGGCTGGACGGGGCATTCCCGTTTGGATGCCTGTTGCCATGGTGTAGATTGCATTGTCGAAGATGGGTCGCCAGACGTTGCAGGTAAACGACTGCACGGCGTAGAAAGCGAGCGTTCCTGCGGCGAGAGATATGATTGTCTCGTCTGCAGCAGTGACTTTGTGGCGCGGCTGATGGAGTGCTGCGGCGGCAACGGATGCGGCGGCCAAGATAAAGGATATGACGGAAGTGGACTTGTAGGAGAGCTTCCAGACGTGTTGTACTGGCTGTTTGCCGATAGCAGAAGCTCGAGCGCGATGGTGGCGGCAACGAGTCCGATGAGTACGATCTTGGATTTTTGAGCGCCGGATGCGTTGCCGTGGCATTCGAGGACAAAGCGCATTTCTCCAGCTGCAATAAACGCGACCAGGTAGGTAACGGCGCTCATGAGTTTGCGCCACAAAATGATACCGGCCGCTTCGTTTGCCGTCGCCGCGATGTAGCAGTTGATTCCAAATGTTGCGAGCACAAGAAGTGCTACGACAAACGGGGCTCTTTTGCTGCCGATTCGCTGCCGCATCAACGCAATCACTGGGACGAGCAATACTGATGCCGCGTAGACCCAGATAAACTCGATGCCCAGCGTAAGCCAGCCAATCTCATGTAGTGAGATTTCGGGCAGGGGATAGACGTACATCGAGACAAGCAGGCAGGCAGCGCAATAAAAGAGCGTGGGCAAGACGATCTTCTTTAACCGCGCAAACGATTTACGAGAGAGGTACTGCGCGGATGAACCGTTTTGGAGGGCGCGTACCGCCGAGGGAATAAGGAAGTATCCCGAGATCATAAAGAAGACCTCGTTGGCCCAGCAGCCCAGCAGGTTGATAAAGCCGAGCGCGCCGGAGTAAGGGAAGGCAGCGAGCGGCGCGTATTCCGGTAGACCGGTACAGACGGCTTGGAAGGTCCACTGAAACGTGTGGAATATGGCAATCCCAGCGACCGCGACCAAGCGCAGCGCTTCGATGGATATGTTGCGTGCGGCTTTGGGCTGCATGACGTCCTTTCGTATCGGTTTGCCTCTGCGGGCTCCATAGATTATATAAACGCCCGCGGGCGGGACGACCCTTTGATACCATTAACGTCAGGTATTTCCTAAGGAGCACATTTGTCTACTAATTCCTCTGGCAGCTCTGTCCTGTCGCTGCTTATTCCCATCTACAACGTTGAGCGCTACCTGCACGAGTGCCTCGATTCCGCCGTGGCGCAGACGCTCAAGGACATTGAGATCATTTGCATCAACGACGGCTCTACCGATAGCTCGCCGGATATCATCCGCGAGTACATGGAGCGCGATGCGCGCGTGAAGATGATCGATAAGGCCAACAGCGGCTACGGCGACTCGATGAACCGCGGACTCGATATGGCGCGCGGCAAGTATGTGGGCATTCTGGAGTCCGATGACTTTATGGCGCCCGATGCGCTGGAGAAACTTGTGGCAGCGGCCGAGCGCTTTGACGCCGATTTTGCGAAGGCGAATTTTGACCTGTATTGGTCGAAGCCGGAGGAGCGCCGAGAGCTGATGGAGCTCTTTAAAGCTAAGGACTGCGGCAAGCCGGTTCACCCGAGCGCTACCGTCGATGCCTTCTCGCTTAAGCCATCGATTTGGTCTGCGGTGTATCGTCGAGACTTCTTGAACCGTAATGCCATTCGTTTCTTGCCGACGCCTGGCGCTGCGTTTCAGGACGCCTCGTTTACCTTTAAGGTGTTCGCCCTTGCCGATACTGCGGTTTACCTACATGATTCCGTACTTTCATATCGCCAGGATAACGAGGGCTCTTCGGTCAATTCGCCCAATAAAGTTCATTGCGTTAATGATGAGTATGCCGAGATTCATCGCTGGATTGTTGAGGATTATGCCGAGACGCACTCTTCGCTGGACGTTGCCAAGCTGCTTAGGTTTGCAAATATCATTAAATACGATTCGTATATGTGGAGCTACATTCGCCTGAATCCCAAGTTTTACGCTGAGTTTTTGGACCGTATGGCCCAGGAGTTCCGCGGCGCGCTTGAGGTCCATGAGTTTGAGCTCACGGATCTTAAGCCGTGGAAGCGCGCAAACCTGAAGGCCATTGTCAACGATCCGCAAAAGTGGCTGACTGAATCTGAGGATTTTGCCGGTGCCGGCGCTTTGGGTCGCGCGAGGCATTATGCGCGCATCGGCGGCCCGGGCGTGGTTGCCGCATTCGTCCTGGATGCAATTAAGAAGTAGGGAAATTATGGCAAACCCAAGGGTTTCATTTATTGTTCCGGTCTATAACACCCAGGAATTCCTGCCTCGTTGTCTTGACTCCCTTTTGGGGCAGACCTGTCCGGATATCGAGATCGTGGTTGTTAACGACGGATCGCCGGATGACTCTGCTGCGATTATTGGCAAGTATGTGTGCAAGGACTCTCGCGTGTGCGTTGTCGAGAAATCTAACGGCGGACTGTCGTCTGCCCGTAATGCGGGCATGGATGTTGCGCGCGGCGATATTATCGACTTCGTCGATTCGGACGATTACGTCGAGCCTAATCTTGCCGAGTTCTTGGTCGATACGTTTGCTAAGGAGCATCCCGAGATTGTTGTGTTTGGAGCTGAGTGCGAGCCTGCCGAGTTGGCTTCTGAGCGCATCAAGCAGCTACTTTCTCCTGAAGCGCGCAGGTTTGAGTCATTTGATCCGGCCCTGCTGTTTTCCGCGAATGCGCAGCCCTATGTCTGGCGTGCGGCATACTCTCGCGAGCTGATTGAGCGTATGTCTTTGCGTTTTGCCGAAAATGTCCGGTTTGCCGAGGACGTTGTGTTTCAGCTTGAATCGTATCCGCTGTCTGTCAGGACGGTCCTTGCGCCCGAGAGGCTGTATCACTACGTGATGCAGGAAAAGTCGCTGACGCATGTGTTTAACGCCGGCGCCAAGCGCATGGACAAGGTCGATGCCCATTTGCTGGTGCTTCATGAAGTGCTGGAGCGCTGGGACAGGCGAGGACTGCTGGATTTGTGCCCCGGTGAGCTTGTGACGTGGTTCTTGGATCTGGTTGTGTTCGACCTTGCGCGCTTGGATGCAGGGGACTATGCCGCGGTTGCCGCTCGCGTTAAGGATGAGCTTGAGGGGCATTTGGCGCAGGATTGGCCGGGGTTGCCTGCAAAAGCGACTGTTCGTCGCGTGTCGGACAAGATTGCAGATGGATCGAGGGTTTCGATGTTTGATGCCGCGCGGATGTATCTTGCGACCCGTGGGCTCATGAGCTGCTTGGAAAAAGTAATCAGTTTAAGCCATTGGAGATGAGCGCTTGGCTAAACAGTTATACCGATTTATAAAATGACTTTTGTTGGGATTTGTATGGCTAAAGCAAAGAAGCACCACCTTGTTCCAAAGTGCTATTTAAAAGCATGGTCTGTCAATAAGAATTCAGTATTGTGTTTTAATGCGCGTGGGCTAAATCCCTGCGTCGAGCCTCTGAATTTGAAAAATAGTTTCTATGAAAATAACTTTCATACCATAAGGCCCGGAATGTTGGGGTTTAAGGACTATAAAGACCTTATTCTAGACAAAATTAAAGGTTATGAAGTCTATTTAAATGATGAACGCATAGCCGAAGATTTGATTTGGAATTACGCATCTGAAATCAATAACTGGGTTTTTGTAAAGAACGGAATTCCGCTTTGTGGTAAAGATGAGCGTACTATAAAGCAAACACTTAGTATGGTTCGCGATACTTCTATCGAGGAAAATTGGTCCGAAGATTTTGAGAACGATTGGCAAAACCTAAAGGATCTTATCGTACGGTGGGCGCAGTCTGAGCATAAGCCTTTGATCCTTCCATTTAATTTAGGCAAGCTAATTCAGGTAATTGTTGCCATGGATTGGAGGGGGTTAAATCAAAATCAGCAACTAAATGAGTCATTTGATTCCACCTGGAATCTATTAATCGGTTTGTTGGGTAAAGATGCAACGAATCATGTCCAAGAATTGGATAAAGATAGAAACGAATTCAAGCACTCCATCTTGCTCAAACAATATTTAGCCTATTTCGAGGGACGAGGCTGTATCGCTAAACAGATTGACTTGTATTGTAAATTGCATGCCAAATTTATTTATAGCGAAAGAGGTGAGTTATTCACGTCAGATAACCCTTCTTTCTTCGATTCAGAGAAACATATTCATTTCTTTCCAGTTTCTCCGTTCGTAGGTGTTGAATTATTTCAGTCGAACGACGGTATTAAGTCTAACTGGAGCTTTCGGGAGGCCGATAAAAACGACATTAGCTTATTCAATGATGCCGTTAAAAGAAATGCGGTAGCAAAGGTCATTCTGCCTCCTAGCTATGGAAACAATTAAGTATTTTTCTTTTAAAGTTACGGGAGATGACCTGTTCTGTACTTTTGTGAGTAGCTCTGGGTGCGCACCGGAGCTCCTCCGACTGGCTGAGTACTAGGCCCTTTCGGCAGCACCTATATCGCAAATCGGCACCGCAGTCCACCCGGCCGAATATTTCCGTTCAGCACTCCTATTAAACGTCCCGCTGTCCATCCCCCTGTTGCGCTCGGGCAGCCATGCAGTCCAGAGAACGAGGAGATTCCACACGGTGAGAATGACCAGGGCCAAGGGGTCTGGGGTCGGTGAACGGTCTCCCCAGAACGTGATTGCCCACACCGCCCTCGTCTCGAAGCACAACGGCCAAGACGTGCGCAAGGCCGCGAGGGAGTGGGGCGTCTTCTTGGAGGACGTCGAGGGGATGTCCGAAGAGGTGGCCTACGCGCTGCTGTTTTCCCGGCAGTGGCGAATCCGGGCTGGTGCGCGCTAGCTCCCATTTCGCCTCGGCGCTCGGGAAGGTAGCATGCGTCAGGAGTGCAGGGTCGCGTTGCATCCTCCAGCTCTATCTTGAGGGCCTCTGGTGGGAGGGCCGCAAACGGACGAACGGCGCGCGCAAGCTCGTTCGTAAGCACGGCACGCTCGGCCTGCTCGTGGTCGACGAGTAGCTTCTCATCAGCCCTATGTGGAGTTCAGATCGATATTGTTGGAGCTGATTGAGCTGAGGTGCGAAACCGCCCCTAGCGTCTTTTGAACGTGGTTCATGAAGAAGGACTGGCATCTGAAGCCAGTTATTTGCAACTTCTATTTCCATGCGTTCGCTGCTCCCGAAAGTCCTTTCTCCTAAATTTATTTTTAATATGGGCCCATTTATTAGATAATCTATGTTTGGGAATTATCATTTTGACTAGGGATTTGATATGAAAAAGGTTTTACGTGTCACAACCACTTTTTCTCTGGCTGCACTTCTGACATTTTCCTCGTTGATGAGTCCCGTAGTCGCTGCCTACGGTTTGAACGAGGCGAAGCCCGCTGAAGCTGTGACGGATGTGGCGTCCGCAGGTGATGACGGAGTGGCTGCACGCGGCGATGATGTTGAAGGCAGCGATGCCACCGTCGACCAGTCTCCGGTTGAAGGGGATTTTGAGGCTATCGACTCGTTGAGCCAAGGTGCAGCTGAAAGCGATGTCAAGACCGAGCAAGAGGTCAATTCGGTCGAGTCGGACTTTCAATACGTTTACCTGGCCTACCCAAGCCTTCCCTCTGGATCCAATCAAGTCATTGCTTTTGCTACTCATAATGACGGTGAAGTTCTTTCCTCTGCTACGCTTGGCTATGTGAGCGCCAACGGCGTAAAGGGCTCTGTCGACGCGTCTGCTACGGCTGATAATTCTGCCGCCTTTACCTTTGGCGCAAAACTCGAAGCTAATACTTATTTCCTCACTTCGATTTCGTATTATCTAGAGGGAGATGGGACTGAGCATAAGATCGATCTCTCTGACCGAGATTATTCGTTCACCGTCGTAGACAGCTCTATGAACTCCGAGGGCACATCTGTTTATTATGCAGATGGGGACGGAAATGCTGTTGAGGCACAGTCTATTCAGCAGGCGTTGGAGTGCGCCGATTCTCCGGATGGTGTTTCTACTTATGCCGCTCGCTCCGCTCGCAACGTTAGCGTAATCGCTCTTGATGCTGGTCATGGTGGATCTGATCCCGGTGCGCAGGGTAATGGTAAAAGTGAAGATGATCTTACCTGGAAGATTGTGACGGCCTGCAAGAATAAGCTTGAAGCATATGGTTTTAAGGTCGTTCTTGCTCGTGAGCAGTACGGCAATTACTCCGGTAATGATTTTCTTTATCGCGTTCAGCGTTGCATCGATCAGGGTGCGCAGGCTTTCGTGAGCTTCCATATTAATTCCGGCTCCTCTGCTGCTCATGGTGCTGAGGTTTACGCTCCCACCGCAAATGGATCAGACTATACACAGGTTTCTGTTGAGCTTGCCAATAAGGTTATGAATAACCTTGCTGCCATGGGCCTTTCCTATCGTGGTGTTTTCCAAATGGAAGTAGGCGACGAGTTCGCTGTGATTCGTTGTGCACGCGAGCAGGGGATCCCCGGCATTCTTATTGAGCACGGCTTCATTTCGAATTCCGGCGATGTCGCTAACTATTTCTCTGACGACGGCTGCCGTCGCCTTGGCGAGGCTGATGCCGCTGCTATTATTGCGCAGTTTCCTCATCCTTATTCCATTGATGGAATTACCTTTTCGGAAGAATTGGGGCGCGCTGGATCTTCGATTAAAGTTGGAGTGAATGTTACCGGCAAGACCGACGGACTCAAATATAAGTTTGTTTGGCATAGGGCTGGGGCAGATTGGACTGACGCTAACTGGGGCGTGATCGGTCAAGATTTGACCGCCCCGTCAGTTGTTTGGACTTTGCCGCAAGCTGGTGAATACGAAATTTATGCCGATGTTGTTGACTCCAATGGTTACATATCGAGCACCTCCAAATATAAAGTAGTCAATTGGTCCGTCGAGGGCCTCGACGTCTCCGGCGAGGCGCGCTCCGGCAAGCCGCTCGAGCTCAAGGCCAGGGTCTCCGGCGACACCGACGGCCTCAAGTACAAGTTCGTCTGGGAGAAGGGCGGCTGGGCCAAGTGGGGCACCGTCGGCGGCGGCTCCAGCTCCGCCTCCTCCTGCGAGTGGACCCCCTCCGAGCCCGGAGAGTACACCCTCTACCTCGACGTGATCGACGGCGAGCAGGCCAAGCACCTCACCCGCAAGGTGACGGTCGATGGCACGTCAATTATGGGAGCGCTCTCGACATCTGCTGGCTCTATGGTTCGTTTGTATGTTTCTACCGGACATGTCTATCCCTCTGAAGTCTATTCGCAAAGGGGCGCTTCTAGCATTGCTGAGTTCTGCAATCAGGTAATTTTGGCTGCCTCCTCTGAAGGCGTTAGGCCCGAAGTCGTATTTGCCCAAGCCATGTTGGAGACTGGATGGCTCCAGTTTGGGGGTTCGGTATCCGCAGACCAGTGCAATTTTGCTGGCTTAGGGGCTACTGGTCCTCAAGTCGGTGGGGCAAGGTTTGACAACGTATATCAGGGGCTGCTTGCTCAATCTCAGCATTTAAAAGGCTATGCGACCAGTATGCCCTTGAACAATGTTTGTGTTGATCCTCGTTATCAAATACTTGTTGATAGGGGATATCTGGGCATCGCTCCGTGCCTAGAGGACCTCAATGGTTTATGGGCTGTCCCTGGGGATGGTTACGGCCAAAGAATCGCGGCGATTATTAACAGAATGATCTAACGATGCAATTTTCCCTTCAGCGCTAGTCGTCTTTGATTTCAGTTATACAGCTTCGTTTGTTAGGATGCCTGATTCCGATGAAGACAGTTTGCCGTAAGCTCATCCTTGCATTATTTGTTGCTTTTTTGATTTGGCCTATGGCCGCCTCGCATTCCTTTGCGACAGATCGAGGCGCTTCATCTCTTTTCGTCGATCCTGCTATTAAGATGTCTGAATTGTCGGAGGATTTCTCCCTCGACGGCCTTTCCGCGAAGGCTACCGACGGCGGGTCGCCCCTGCTCGGCGACGAGTGCGAGCTGGGCCTGTCCGTCTCCGGCAATGCGGGCTCGGTCAGGTACAAGTTCGTCTGGGAGCAGGGCGGCTGGTCTCGCTGGGGGTCAATCCGCCAGGGCGAGCCCTCCGCGTCTTGCCCCTGGACCCCCGAGGTGGCCGGAGACGTCAACATTTGGGTGGACGCCATCGATTCGGCCGGCCGCGTCACCACGCGCAAGTTCCCCGTGCATGTGGACAATAACTTGTCTAATTTCACATCGATTTCCGTGGAGCCCTCTGATGGATCAGTTTCCGCTGGGGATACAGTTGCTATTACTCCCAATCTGATTGTTCGTAATAATAAAGGCGTTAAATATAAGTACGTTTGGATGAGAAACAATTGGAATGAATGGGGCGTTATAGATTCAGGGGAAGGTCTCTCTTCACTAGATTGGGTTGTTACAAAAACCGGGGAGATTTCATTCTATATAGATGTAATTGATACTTTAACTGGACAAACACTTACGTGTAAAAAAGTCTGCTATTTTATCCCGGAAGACTGGTCTTATAAAGGCATATCCGTTTCCAACGCTTTTGTTAAGCCTGGCGATAAAGTGTCCGTAACATCTGAGTGCTCGGGGGATACTCGTTTTCTGAACTATAGGTATGTTTGGAGTAGAAACAATTGGTCAAATTGGGGCATTGCGCAGAATGGTTCCGATGCTTCCCTATCTTGGACTCCTGATAAACCCGGCGAGTATGATATTTATTGTGATGTGAGCGGCTCTGACGGTAAGGTAACTACTCACAGGATTCATATCGGGGTTTGGGACTATTCGAGAATTACAGCTATATCTACTGATGGAGATTACTCATGGGGCGTTCGTGCGGATATGGGGACTCTTGATGCGGAAAAATCTGGACAATTTGAATTTAAATTTGTCTGGGCGAAACCGGATTGGAGTCAATGGGGCGTCCTGAGAGCGAAATCAACCATTAACAATGCGTACTTTAATCCATCCGATTTGGGCTTAGGTTCGGGTTACTATGCTTTGTATTGCGATGTAACCTATCCCGATGGATCAGTCCATACTAAGTCTACGCAGGTTTATTACAATCCGATTGGAAGTTCGACCGTTCTTGGCGTAAGCAGAATTAGCCTGCTGACATGGCTTACTTCGCATCAGTATGATTCTTATTATCTGGGTACGCGTTATTCCGGCGGCTTCTCATATGACACGTGTCTTTATCCCAACGGAAGTCCAAGATGGGATGGCTATACGGGTATGAACTGCACCGGATTTGTTGCTCATGCTTATGCTGCTGTTGGCGGGGATGTTGCAGCGATAGGCAGGAATAACGCACACTCGCCATGGGCCGGCGGGCCTGGTGGGGGAGGCTATATTAACGCTTGGCGCTGGTATGGTTATGCTTGTGACTCAGGGTGCAAGATGTATGAGTTTAGAACGGTTCGCGATATGCTGAATAGCGGTTATGCGCAGAAAGGCGATATTATCTTCTTTAAAACGAATGGGGCTATTGATTGCCATATAGGCTTTTTCTGGGGCGATACCCCTTATGAGAACAAGATGTGGCATCAGATTTTGCCGGGCAATTTAATTGGTCCTTGCTTTAACAATGCAAATAAAAGTGAATATAACCAGAGCGTTGTTTTGATTAAATAGTAGATTGAGTTTGGAGTTTCAGTTGAACGAGAACCATATCCCAAAAGTGATTCACTACATTTGGTTTGGGAATAATGATTTGCCTGAAGAGGCAATCGCGTGCATCGAGTCCTGGAAGAAGTTTTGCCCAGATTATGAGATAAAGCGTTGGGATGAATCAAACTTCGATTTATCTTCTAACAATTATGTTAAACAGGCATATGAAGCTAAGAAATGGGCATTTGTAAGTGACTATGCGCGCTTATGGATTCTAGTTAATGAAGGCGGTATCTATATGGATACCGACGTAGAGGTCCTTAAGTCTCTTGATCCCTTTTTGACCAACCGTGCTTTTTCAGGTTTCGAATCGGACGCTTCTGTGCCAACTGGAATTATGGCTTGTGAAAAAGGATTTCCGTTATTCCGGAAGCTTTTGAATGATTACGATGTACGTTCTTTTATTAAAAGCGATGGATCGTACGACTTAACGACAAATGTTGTAGTGATTACAAAAGCTTGTAAGGCCCTCGGACTAAAGCTTGATAATACAATGCAGACAGTTGATGGATTCACACTGTACCCAAGCGATTGGTTTTGTCCCAAGAGTCATGAATCTGGTGATATTCATCTTACTGAAAATTCCGTTACCATACATCATTTTAACGGGTCTTGGATCGATGAGGTTGAGCGGGGTTTGCTGAAAGAAAGGCGTCGTTTCCTCACCCGTCATTCTTGGGTCAATCCAATGCTGGCCGGATTAATAGTACGGCTCCAGTATGGATTTAAAACAAATGACTTCAGGCCTTTGACTTCAGCATTGAAAGCCTTTTTTGCAAACCGGAATTAATTTGAATGGTCTTAAAATAGAGCCTAATCAATGATTAGGCTCTATTCATGTATTTCTTAAACAATGGTTCTAATACTGCGGCAAATGGTATTGCCGGAGAAATGGCGCCAACAGACTTTGCTTTTTTAAATGCAAAAAGGATGCTATCTCCGGCAATCTTTGACCACATTAGATAAAGAATAGTCTCCTTGAATCTCTGTATGAGTGTGTCACTGAACTCTATGCACTGCTTTTTATATTCGGCATAACTTCGTGGATTATTTAACAATAAGCGTTTATAGTTGGCTGTATAACCGTCTGTTAAGTATTCCCCTTTGCATATTTCCCGGTTGCATAGCAGGTGGTAATACTCGTGGTCAATTTGATCAAACTGAAATACTTCAGGAATGAAGCTCTCTCCTTCGGCTATGTAAAAAGGATGTGATTTGATAACGCTCGTTAACGTTGCAATGCAAGTCTCCCCTTTATAACCGTATTTGCTGTAGAGGGATGATAACTTCGCAGTGGTGTTGCTGGGAAATTGATTGTTACGAGCGGACCTGGGCGTAGCAATTCCAATGGCATCCCCTGCATTTTTCCACGCCGTTAATATGAAGTGGACCGCATCAGGTGTGAGATAATCGTCGGAATCAACACACATGAACAGTTCTGAAGTGCATTTTTCTGCAGCTAAATTGCAGGCTCGTTGTTTTCCTCCATTCGCTACCTTTATATATTCGATTTCGATAGCTGATTCCTTTGCAAATGAATCAAATAAGCTCTGCGTTCCGTCCGTCGAGCCATCGTCGACTAAAAGCCAATAAAAACGAGAGTCAGTTTGTTTTTTCAAGCTTTCATACAACCGCTTCAAGGTATGTTCTCTATTATATGTAGGTGTAAAAATGCAAAGCTGTTTCACTTCAATGCCTCTATGTTAATTCAGATTTACGTATCTCAAATATGAGTTTGAAAGGTTCCCGTGTGAAGATCGAATCCAGTAGAAAAGCAGGCGTAATTATATCTTATGCCTATTCAATTGTTCAGATTCTTGTTCAGTTGCTATATGTTCCCATCTTATTAAGGGGCATCGGCCAAGCCGAATACGGTCTCTACCAATTCGTTGGCTCCATTATGGCTTATCTTACGGTAATCAATACCGTTCTTGCTTCGAGCGTGACTAAGTTTTATAGCAAGGCATATCTTCAGGACGATTCTGAATTGATGGAAAACACTCTTGCAATTGCGAAAAGACTGTTTTGGATTATCTCGTTCGTTGCGGTTGTCGTAATACTATTTGTGGGGATAATTGTCATCTATTCATACTCGAATTCGTTTAGCACGGCTCAGCTCTACGAAATGTCATTAATGTTTGTTGTTTTGGCCGCAGATATGGTTGTGGTTATGAATAACATCATTAGTATTGCGGTTATCACCGCTCATGAGAATTTTGTTTTTCTGCGTCTGTCTCAATTGGTTACTGCAATTCTTCAGCCCCTGCTCGTGGTCGTGTTCATGCGGCTCTGGCCTTCTGCGCTGCTAGTTACTTGCATGACTTTTCTTACAAATCTTCTCTGTGCTTTAATCCAGCGCATATTCGTATCTAATGTTTTGAAGACAAAGTTCACTTTTCACGGGATGGATTGGAAGCTCGCTAAGGAGATGCTGCTGTTTTCTTCGGCGGTAATATTGGTTGCCTTTTCCGATCAAGTTTTCTGGAAATCAGGCCAACTAATTCTAGGATATTTTTATGGTGCCGACTTAATTGCTGTATTTGCGATAGGTGCACAAATTTACTCTGTTTATATGGTTTTAGGAACATCTATTTCTACTGTATTTCTTCCAAAGGTTACTGATATTGTGCTTCATTCGGTTGATGCAGCTACTGATCTTTCTCGGCTTTTCATCAAAGTTGGAAGAATTTCCTTTTATGTTGCATTTCTTGTTCTCAGCGGTTTTGCGATTTTTGGTCAGGATTTTATTACCCTCTGGGCGGGGCACGACTTCGCTGATGCTTATTGGGTTGCCATGATAGTTATGGTGCCATTTACGGTTGATATCATTCAAAATCTGGGTCTTACAATTATGCAGGTCAAGGATGTATACCAATTTCGAGGCTACATGAATGCTGCAATTGCTGTAATTAACGTATTTATTTCTATATTTCTATGCAGGTTGTTCGGGGTAATAGGTTCAGCCATATCAACAGCTGTTTCAATTGCCATAGGAAATGGCCTTATTATGAACTGGTATTATGCAATAAAGTTAGATATGGACATTTTTCAGTTTTGGAAGAATATTCTATCGATTTTAGTCCCTCTCCTAATTATCTCTTTTGGGTTTAATGCTATTTGGACTTATTTTGATTGGCATGGTTGGTCAGCACTGGTTACTGGAGGATTGATCTATTCACTTCTTTATGCGGTGGTTTCTATTCATTTTTGCTTTGATGCTTATGAGAGAGAGTTCGCTAGAAGATTTATGGGACCAATTATTCGTAATATTTAGTTTTTCTAAGCGCTAAGGATTATTTCGTGAATTCATTTACCGCGAATCCGATCAAGACGGTCAAACCGATTCGTTGGATTGGGGCACTGTTACAGTTTGATTTGGGTGTCATTGCTATTGATCGAGTTAGACAGGGGAAATAAATGATACGTAAGAAAAGGGTTCTGTTAGTTTTTGGAACGCGCCCTGAGGCAATCAAGATGTGCCCACTTGTCAATGAGCTTAAGCGTCGTTCCGACAAATTTGATACTACCGTCGTTGTTACGGGGCAGCATCGTGAGATGCTTGATCAGGTCCTGCGCGTTTTCAATGTCAAGCCTGATTATGACCTTGCTATTATGAGACCGGGACAGACTCTGTTTGATGTGACAAGTAATGTCTTATTGAGACTCAAGGCTATTCTTGAGAATGAAAAACCTGATGTCGTGCTTGTTCATGGAGATACTTCTACTAGTTTTGCTGCCGCGCTTGCTTGTTTCTACTTGCAGATTCCTATCGGACATGTAGAAGCTGGTCTTCGTACGCATGATATCTATAGTCCTTGGCCTGAGGAATTTAATCGACAGGCAGTTGACATCATAAGTGAATATTACTTTGCGCCCACGGAGAAGAGTAAGCAGAATCTGATTGATGAAGGGAAGTCGACGCAAAAGATTTGGGTCACAGGTAATACCGGTATTGATGCCCTGAGAACGACTGTCTGTGGTACATATTCCCATCCCGAACTAGATTGGGCGAATGGATCTCGTCTAATACTAATTACCGCACACCGTCGTGAGAATCTGGGCGAACCCATGCATAGGATGTTTCGCGCAATACGTCGTGTGATGGAAGAGCATCCAGATACTAAGGCTATCTATCCGATTCATATGAATCCTCTTGTACGTAAGGCTGCACACGAAGAACTCGATGGTTTTGAAAGACTCCATATTATTGATCCGCTTGAAGTGCTTGATTTTCATAACTTCATGGCGGCAAGTTATCTTATCCTTACCGATTCTGGCGGTATTCAGGAAGAAGCGCCTGGTCTTGGCAAGCCGGTTCTTGTCATGCGAGACACTACTGAGCGTCCTGAGGGTATAGAGGCCGGAACTTTAAAACTTGTTGGAACAAAGGAAGATGTTATTTATCGCGAGTTTAGTCGCCTGCTTTCTGATGAAACAGAATATGCGGCAATGAGCAATGCGTCTAACCCCTACGGTGATGGTCATGCGAGTGAATATATTGCGAATGTGCTGGAAAATCGTTGATTAATTATTAAATGATTTCGAGTTATCGTTTGATGTTGGCTGGTTCAAAGTGATGTGTGTTTGAATAATGCAAATTCCATGATTAAGAACATCATCGTCACGGGCGGCTGCGGCTTCATCGGCAGCAACTTCGTGCACTACGTCGTGAACAACCACCCGGGCGTCCACGTCACCGTCCTGGACAAGCTGACCTACGCCGGCAACCCCGAGAACATCGCGG